>CENJ01061650.1_pt1 | contig 25214 bp, 22 predicted proteins | sample 356161 | NCBI WGS metagenome assembly CENJ01 (sample SAMEA2619531, study PRJEB7988) | marine metagenome | biome: marine biome (ENVO:00000447); feature: surface water layer (ENVO:00002042); material: "saline water (ENVO:00002010), including plankton (ENVO:xxxxxxxx)" | depth 5 m | reverse complement strand
TATTCTGGTAACATTAAAGGTGTTGGCCCACGTTATTGTCCATCTATTGAAGATAAAATCAGCCGTTTTGCAGATAAAGACCGCCATCAAGTATTTTTAGAGCCAGAAGGGTTAGATGATCATACGGTTTATCCAAATGGTATATCAACTTCACTCCCTGCGGAAGTTCAAGAAGCCTATATCCGCAGTATTAAGGGCTTGGAGAATGTGAAAATTCTCGAGTGGGGTTATGCGATTGAATATGATTATTGTGACCCAAGGGACCTTAAAAACACACTAGAATCAAAGAGACTGGCTGGTTTGTTTCTTGCTGGTCAGATCAATGGAACCACGGGATATGAAGAAGCGGCGGCGCAAGGGCTTATGGCTGGTATTAATGCTGCACTACAATCAAAATTTTGTGAGTCTGGTGGGTATGTTTCACGTGAATCAGCTGAAACATTCGTTCTGGACCGGGCGGAGGCTTATATAGGTGTGATGATTGATGACCTCATTACGCGCGGTGCGCCAGAGCCGTACCGCATGTTTACAAGCCGCGCCGAATATCGTTTAAGGCTGCGCGCTGATAATGCGGATCAGCGTTTAAGTGATAAGGGACTTGAAATAGGCTGTGTTGGTGATGAGCGCCGTATTTTTTGGGAAGCGAAGAAGGCTGCTTTGGATGAAGGGCGCACGCTTGCGAAAAACTTAAATGCGACGCCAAACGAGCTGATTAACTTTGGCCTGCGCGTTAATAAAGACGGCCTTCGCCGCAGTGTTTCTGATCTGCTTGCTTATCCTGATGTGGATTGGGAGCAGCTTGTCCCTGTGTGGCCTGAGCTTGCTGAAATTAGAGACGAAGTGCGTGAGCAGATTGAATATGATGCGCTTTACGCAGGCTATATGGAGCGCCAAGAAGCAGATATTGCAGCGTTTAGAAAAGATGAGGCGCTTGTTTTGCCCCCTACTCTGGATTATGCAGATGTTGGTAGTCTTTCGAATGAAGTGCGTTCAAAGCTTGAGTTGGCACGCCCAGAAACATTGGGTGCGGCAGCGCGTATTCCGGGGGTGACCCCTGCTGCGCTAGTGGCTTTACTTCGCCACGTGAAAAGACGGAAGGCATCTTAATATGTGGCCAGCAAATTTGGGTTTGAGTGTTTCACGTGAATCAATGGATAAGCTTAAAGTTTATCATGCGATGCTTTTGAAATGGCAGCGCGCTATTAATATTGTCTCGCCAAAAACATTGGATGAGGCTTGGGTACGTCATTTTGCAGACTCTGCACAGGTGGCAAAATATGTTTCACGTGAATCAATGATCGTAGTAGATCTTGGTAGTGGAGGCGGTTTTCCTGGAATGGTCCTTGCTATTCTTAAGCCCGATTTAGATGTGCATTTTATAGAGTCTGATGAACGTAAGGTTCAATTTATCAAAAATGTTTCACGTGAAACAAAAGTGCCTATTACGGCGCATGTGCAGCGTATAGAGCAGCCCATTTATGGTTTTGTGCCGGATTTGGTGTCTGCTCGTGCTCTAGCGAATCTGGAGACGTTATTTGGCTTTGTCATTAAGTGGGCAGAACAGAATCCTGAATTAGAATGCCTGTTTATGAAGGGTGCGAGGTATCAGGAAGAGATCGAGCAAGCACAGAAAACGTATCAATTTGATATTGATATTCATAAGAGTGTAACGGACCCGGCTGGGCGGATTCTACATATTAAAAATCTTCAAAAAAAGTAATATAAAAAAACGTGCATAAGAGTCAGTTTTCCTTGCATTAGCGTTGATGAGAAGTGCGAATCTGTGCATTTATAATGTATCTCATAACGAATGAATTTTAACTGAACTTTGGGGGTTTTGCATGTCATCTGCAGACAATGATTATACGCCTAAATTGCCGACAGGAGAGCGTAAGCCACTTCAGAGTCGTGCAATGCCGCGCCTACTTGCTGTTGCTAATCAGAAAGGCGGTGTTGGCAAGACGACAACTGCCATTAATCTTGCTACTGCACTTTCAGCGGTTGGTAAATCGGTTCTTCTGATTGATTTGGATCCTCAGGGCAATGCTTCGACAGGTTTAGGCGTTAAACGATCGCTAATTCGTAATTCTGCTTATGATGTTTTGTTTGGTGACGCAACGGTTGAAGAAGCGGCTGTGAAAACAAAAGTGCCCCGCCTTGATGTTGTACCGTCTTCTATTCACCTTTCTGGTGCAGAAATTGAGCTTGTGACAGCATCGAACCGTGAATATAGGCTTCGTGATGCACTTCGTCGTCCTATGACATATGATTATGTGATTTTGGATTGCCCTCCTAGTCTTAATCTTTTGACATTAAATGCACTTGTAGCCGTTCATTCTGTGATCGTGCCGTTACAGTGTGAGTTTTATGCCCTTGAAGGTCTTTCACATCTTACTAAGACAGTTGAGCGTGTGCGCAAGACATTTAACCCCCGTTTGGATATTCAGGGCGTTGTTTTAACTATGTATGATCAGCGTAATAATCTTACGTCTATGGTTGAAAATGATGTTCGTGGTTATTTTGGTGATAAAGTTTATAAGACAGTTATTCCTCGTAATGTGCGTTTGTCGGAAGCACCGTCTTATGGATTGCCAGCGATTGTTTATGATATGAAATGCGCCGGTGCGAGAGCTTATATTCATCTTGCGAGTGAAGTGATTAAGCGTGAGCGTGCGATTAAGAAGCAAGAACTTAGCGCAGCGTAGATTTAAATTTATGTATTTAGTATATGTAGACGTGATTTGTTTCACGTGAAACATTTTGCGTGGATAACTCGGTTTATTAAAAAAGAAGGCTAGAAAAAATGGATGAACAGACACCAAATCCAAAGAATCGTGGTTTAGGGCGCGGGCTTAATGCTCTCTTTGATGATGAAGAAGATGATGTGGTTTCTGCGGTTACCAATATGACTGATGAGGTTGTTCAGCAGGCTAAATCAACACTGGGTGTTGATCAGCTTGTTCCGGGTAAGGGACAGCCACGCCGCGTCTTTGATGAAGATGCGTTGAATGAACTTTCGGATTCAATTCGCCAGCATGGTATCTTACAGCCGCTTCTTGTTAGGCGTGAAGAAGATGATAGTGCTGATCTTTATGAGATTATCGCGGGTGAGCGCCGTTGGCGTGCGGCACAAAAGGCGCAGCTTCATGAAGTGCCTGTTATTATCCTTGAGATTAGTGATGCAGAAGCTTTTGAAATTGCTTTGATTGAAAATCTGCAGCGTGAAGATTTAGATCCTATTGATGAAGCTCTCGGTTTTGAACGTTTAATGAAAGAGCATGATTATACGCAGGAGAAACTTGCGCAGGCTCTTGGTAAAAGCCGTTCATACATAGCGAATATTACACGTCTTTTGGCTTTACCTGAATCTGTGCAGCAATATGTGCGTGATGGTGATCTCTCTATTGGGCATGCGCGTGCATTGATTACAGCTGAAAACGCAGAGGAGATTGCGAAAGAGGTGATTGAACGTGGCCTTAATGTGCGTGAAACTGAAAAACTCATGGCTGGTGGCGACAAGGATGATTCAAATAGTAGTGAAACAGGGATTGAAGGTGCGAGTGAGGCTCTTGGACAGGCTATTGAAAAGGCTGGTTCAACGCCATCAACGCCTACAGTGCCCAAAGCAGAAAAAGGGCCAGATGTTCTTGCTCTTGAGGAAGAAATTCAAAGCCGTATTGGCATGCGTGTTTCGATTGATAGCAAGGATGGCCGTACAGGCACAGTCAGTGTAAGTTTTGGTTCACTTGATCAGCTTGATGATTTGATTTGGCGTTTATCAACGACACCGTCTCCAGTTGAAAAAGTACGCGAACGTCGTTTACAGGACTAAGCTTGATTTAAAAAGGATTTAGCCTCGGCTTTTACTAATGCCGAGGACTGTCTGAGCGCAAAGAGTTTCCGCAGGTGAGCCTGTTTGTTTACACTGTGCTTCTACCTGGCATAATTTTTCAAGCACCTTCGAGATACCGGTGAGACTCCAACGATTTGCTTGTATTTTAAAGGCTGGTTGCTGCTTAAAAAAGATGGGCGGGCTGAGTGTTTTCATGATTTGATCTATGTTTTCGCCCTGCTCCATACGTGCTTTTGTTATATGAAGGCGTGTGAAATGATTTTGTAACGAACGCAGAATAACTATGAAATTCACGCCCTCTTCTATGAGTTTGTTATATGTTTTAAGTGCATTTTCGGCATTATGGCCTGCGGCGCTATTGACGAGATCATCAAGAGCAAGTGCCCCTGCCTCACCGCATGCAGCGCGGGCATCATCTGTTGTTATTGGAGATTTATCAGTGCCCTTATAGATTGCTAATTTTTCTAACTCTGATCTAACTTTTGCTCGATCGCCTGAAATATTTATAGTTAGCCAGCCTAGGGCATCAGGTTCAATACTAAGCTGTTCTTCGTTTAAGATTTGACGAATTGTGCGTGTTAATCCTTGTTGATCCTCCACATAGCATGGGACAGCTGCCGCGTTCTTTGCTGTTTCACAAAGTTTGCGCAGAGAGCTTCTCGGTCCAAGATCTCCTGCTTCAACTATAATAAGGTTTTCAGTCGATGGGTTTTCGAGATAGCTCTTTAATAGTGTTGTCAGCTTATCGGCTGCGTCTTCTACGCGTATTAATCGTCCACCGCCCATCATGGACATTGCGCCTGCTTCATCATGAAGGCGTGCTGGATCTTCGCTAAGCTGACTTGCGTTAATTGTTACAGCGTTAAATGGATCGTTTAGGTCGTCTATCACAGTTTTACCCATTGTTGCGGCGCGTTCTTTCACAAGCCCGTTATCAGGGCCGTATACAAGTATAACACGCGCAGCAGGGTTCGGTGCTTTTACAAAAGGTTCAATGTCACGAAAAGAGAGCTTCATGCGCTTAGTTTAAACAGCATTTGCGTAAGATGCCAAGGCGCTTTCGTGATGTTTCAACTCATTTTGAAAGAGTTGAGCTGCATTTTGATTTGGATTTTTGAAAATAGTACTGTCGTAGCTACGTTGGAATTTCTTTGCGCCTTCTAAAGAAGGGAAAAGCAGGTGGTTTATTTTAGAATCTGTTAGTCCTGTACGGCAGATCATTAAAATAGGCTCTAATTCTTCGCTATATTCGCTCATTAACGCTGAATTTTCTAATAATAAAGCGAATTTACGTGCAAATTCACGCATTGATGCGTTTCCATAGGCGATATTGAGGAATTGTAAGCGGTGGTTTTGGGCCGCCTCATACGCTTTACTTAATGGGTCTTTAAGTGATGATGGGGTGGAAAGATCAAAGCCTTGTTCTTTGAGGAGTTCGTCAACGCTCTGTGCAAATGCTTCATCAAATGCAAGGGCTGCTGTTATTAGTAGGGCGCTTTGATGTTGATGCAGGCCAACGCCAAACATCCGCGCTTCATATCTATGGCCTATGACGACGTCATCATTTTTTAATGCCGCGATTTTTACATCCGGCCATAGGATACTTTCAGAGAAATAGTAGTTTGTTGCTGTGTTTAAGCCCTTATCCCTTAATGTATTAAAGCTCTCCCATTGACCACTAGGTAAGCGGATAAGTTCACCGTTGGTGTTATAATAAACAAAAAGCGGATTATTCATGACATGATTGATGTGGTCTTCAATATATTCTTCGCCAGATTGTGCGCTGTAAAGATATTTTGGGACACCGCCGCGGCCAGTTAGTGCCGCTCTGTGGTACATGCCTGCATGACCGCTGAAGCTTTTGCCTTCGTTAAATGGTGCGGCATTATCTGTGATTTGAAATAGAAATGGGGACAGTGTGTATAGGCGCCTAATATTTTTTAACAGGTGATCATGGTTTTTATAGCTGATTGAAACTTGATTTGATTTGCAAACCGAGAAATAGGCGGCTACCGCTTTCATATCATCACGAGGAGGGGCAAAAAAGGCCTGATAGCGCGCTACATCCATTACATTTTCTAAGAGTTGCGCAGCGGTTTTATCGGGAAGATGTTGGAAATATGATCGCTTAAGACCCAGATCTACAGCCTTATCAGAGAGGCAATTAATGTTGTTTTGTGCATTTTGCATGATGGCTCTTAGCTGATTTTCATCACCAGCTATCGAGCCGATCTCTAACATTTCTGAAGTGGGTTCATTACGAGCGAAATCACCGCCGCAAGCGCTGTTTGTTGCGTTTTTAAGAGCCTTATTCTGTGAGATACTCATAGGAGTGAGATCTTCACTTTCAGGGTTAATGAATGCTAGCTCAACTTCTATGCCTGTTTTAGCGTTATTCGCTACACCTTCATATGTCTCTATGACGTCGTCGGCATGTTCAATGATCCTTAGATCACCCGCATTTACATCAGACATTTACTCACCCTTTCTTAGAAAATCATTCAAAGAATATGGGATATTACAGGTAAAAAGCAAATATTAAGCAAATATTTTTTATGCTTGTTCTAAAGCCTGTGGTTGGTTTTGCTTCCATTTCTGCTGTACGTGATCTGGCACTAATATACCGCTGCCTTCTGCTGGTTTATATTTTGGTGCAATATCATAAGCACTTCCGTCTTGGAGCATTTTAAATAGCTGTGAAATAATACCGTTTGAATAGGCCGCAAAGCCTTCACGCCAGTTATTTTCAAGAAAAGGCCTGATTGTATTTATATCAAACTCTGGGGCCGCTTTTTTATCATTTGGGTTATTATTATTATGCTCTCTTGTTTTCATGCATTCATGTTTAAAGGCAAAGAATTTATTCTCTAAGTGAATGTTATTGAGAATGTTTTTAGCATCGTTTGGCGCTTTGTCGATTTTGCCTTCCGCAAAATTCTTCCAATCCCTTATTTGTTCTAGAGGGAGTGAAATATCTTCATTCTCAGGGTGACCAAGTACGTAATGTGTTTGGTTATTGCGTTCACGGGCTATACCAACGCCGGCTTCGTGGTTATAGAGCTGAACGATAATATCGTTACTCATGAGCATCGCATCAGAGAGGTTTCTGGATCTGGACATTGGCATGTGTGTGAGGGTGTTCAGCGCCGAAGATATATAGTCTTTTCTACTCGGGTCTCTTATTTCTGCGTCTGCTTTTGCAAATGGGAATACGCCTAGATTTTTTTGGTCATAGATCGTTGATTCCATACCGTGATTTTCATAGGCCGCAACTTCGGCAGAGCCACACATCGCAAGGACTATTGGGCAGTGCTCTTTTGCTTTATTAAAGACATTAGCTACGGTTTGATAGGCTGCATCTTGGGTAATATGTACGTCCTTATTCCTGAGGAAACCCGTTAGTATGCATATTTCAGCGCCTTGTTCGAAGGCCGCGTCTGTTGTGATATAGCCATCAAGGCTGGCTGTGTGACCTAAGCTTTCTAGCTTTTCATCTGTAGCAAAGGTTGGGTGAACATTTATGCCAGATGATTTGCCAAAGGCATTTGCGAGATTGATATTTGTAAAAGATACTGCGCCAGCGCCGCTGACGTTATAGATCATGACGCGAATATCCGTTTTTTTAATGAATTGTGATTCATACTCTTTAATAGGTAGAACGTCCGTAAAGCCGCGTTTAAGTGATCCTTCGATAAACCAATCAAGATCATTAGGTACATATGTTGTCATTAGTATTGCCCTTTAATCAACACAAGCATTCCGTCTCATTGTTTTGATGAGAGGGATGTCTAGTTATTTAATAATTCTGCCGGGAATTTTTGTTTGCTTTCATCCCGCCAGGCTTTCCAAATATGGAGAACCACGGGCGGGAGCTATAGCTTTTTCAGGGCTGGCTGCTCGAACCGTGGCGCTTTAGCTTTTTTACCGTGGTGCAAGCTGAGTCCATCAAATGCCACGTCTCTTAAGTTTGGCCTTATAAAAGGCTTTCCTTATGAATGAAGGGTAATTTATCGATAGTTCAAAATATTGTCAATAATTATATTATGTATTATATGCTATAATTAGTGTCTTTTGAAATGTAGTGCGAGTTGTTGCTCTGTTTGACGGCCTAGATCTCTAAGCACATTTTCACGCGCAGATTCTTCAGAAACACGGTTTGTGAATTCACTGGCGAGAATGTTATAGGTCGCAATTGATCTAAGGCTACGCTCAAGAAGAATCTCACCGGTCTGGTTGTCTGTTAGGGTAAAGTGCGTGGAAATCTTTAGCTGGCCTCTTGTTGCATCCGCGTCGACTGTGATGCCTAACTCTTTGATACTCTCACTTAGCTCTGAAAAGCTAAGGGTGTATTGAGGGTCTGTTGGGCGTCCAGAACGGTAGAAGCGGTCAATAAGCTCGTTTCTAAGAAACTGCCCTTCACGGTCATCTATGCTCGCGATATATATATTTTCAAATTTAGTTTCTGCGCCAACAGGTGTGTATTTATTGACACCATAAATAGGATGAAAGCCGCAGGCCGTCATGAAGAGAAGAAACGGCATAACCAAAAGACAGAGGCGTTTATTTTTCTTCATGATGTTTTTTATCCCTATTCTTTTACGCTGATTAACCAGCAACGACATTTACAATTTTACCTGGTACATAGATGAATTTACGGACTGTTTTTCCTTCCATAAATTTCTGGACATTGTCCTGCGACAGGGCGGCTTCTTTTGCTTCATCTTCATTGGCATCTGGGCTTAGTGTGATTTGTGCGCGGACTTTGCCGTTCACTTGCACACCGATTGTGATTGTTTTTTGTACAAGAAGCGATTCATCGCATACTGGCCAGTCTATTTCTGTGAGGCTTTTTGCTTCGCCGCTATGGATATGAAGCCAGAGCTCTTCAGCGAGGTGCGGCATAACAGGGTTGATCATGATAATGAAGCTTTTTGCTGCTTCATCCAAAGCCCATTCATCATGTGGTTTTTGCACTTTGAAGTTTGAAAGCGCGTTGAAAAACTCACGCAGAAGCGCAACCGCCTTGTTCATGGCAAAGGCTTCGATTGCTTCGCTTACCCCTTTGATTGTTTTATGGGTTAAATGACGTAAATCGGCGCCTTTATCACTTAGATCGAGGTTGTTTTTATCGATATTGTCTAGATTGAAAGCTGCAAAGTCGATTTTTTGCAGGGTCGCATGGGCTTTATTGACAAATTTCCATGCGCCTTCGATTCCGCTTTCTGTCCATTCTAGGTCACGTTCAGGCGGGCTATCGGATAAGATAAAGAGACGCGCCGCATCCGCGCCATATGTATCCATGATATCGGCCGGATCAACAACGTTCTTTTTGGATTTTGACATTTTGATTGAAGGGCCAACAGTTGCTTTGGATTTATCTTCAAGGGCGTCATAATCGGCAGGGAACATCCATTTACCGTTTTCATCCTTGTAGGTTTCATGGGTAACCATACCTTGAGTGAATAGGCCGTGGAAAGGTTCGTCTGCGCTGACATAGCCGCATGTTTGCATAGCACGCGTAAAGAAACGCGCATAAAGCAGGTGAAGCACAGCGTGCTCAACGCCGCCGATATATTGATCAACGCCGCGTCCTTGTGGAAGCCAATAATCGGCTTTAGACTTATCAGTCGGTGCGGTTTCATTTTTAGGATCACAATAGCGGAATTGATACCATGAACTTTCAAAGAATGTATCAAATGTATCGGTTTCGCGTGTTGCTGGCTCACCCGTTTCTGGGCAAGTTGTGTGCTTCCAAGTTGGGTGATTATCAAGCGGGTTTCCTGGCTTAGAGAAATCGACATCTTTCGGCAATTCAACAGGGAGCTGATCCTCAGGTACAGGTATGCATGCGCCGTCAGAGTTACGATAAACAACAGGAATTGGACAGCCCCAATAGCGCTGGCGGCTAATCCCCCAATCGCGAAGGCGGTAATTTGTTGTGCCGTATCCTGAGCTGTCTTCTTCACATTTTGCAATGACAGTGGCTTTTGCCTCTTCGATCGTTTTGCCGTTTAACCATTCAGCAGAGTTTATAACTTTGCCTGGGCCTGTATAGGCTTCTTTTTCTATATCGTGATCCTCGCTTGAGATGACTTGTGTGAATGGCAGGTTATATTTCTTAGCGAAATCATAGTCACGTTGGTCATGGGCGGGCACGCCAAAGATTGCGCCTGTTCCGTAATCCATAAGGATGAAGTTTGCGATATAGATTGGCACTTCACGCCCTAGAAGTGGGTGCGTGGCCGTTAAGCCTGTATCAAAGCCAAGCTTATCTGCTTTTTCAATGGCGGCTTCGGATGTACCAACAGCCTGACATTCTTTGATAAAGTCATCAAATCCTTCTTTATCACCTGCTAATTCCTTAGAAAGTGGATGATCAGGCGCTAAACCGATGAAACTTGCACCGAAAAGAGTATCTGGACGGGTTGTAAAGACTTCTATTTGTTCATCAAGGCCGTTAATTGACCATTTAAACTGCAAACCAACGGATTTTCCGATCCAATTTTCTTGCATGATGCGCACTTTTTCAGGCCAGCGATCTAGTGTTTGAAGACCATCAATCAGATCATCTGCGTAGTCAGTGATTTTTAAGAACCACTGATTAAGTTTGCGGCGCTCAACGGGTGCACCTGTACGCCAGCCGCAGCCGTCAATGACTTGTTCATTTGCGAGAACGGTATTATCAACCGGATCCCAGTTGACCATAGATTCCTTTCGGTATGCGATGTCTTTTTCAAGGAATTTTAGGAACATCGCTTGCTCATGGCGGTAATATGATGGATCGCATGTTGCAAACTCACGTTCCCAGTCTATCGAAAGCCCCATAGCTTTTAGCTGTACACGCATGGCTTCGATATTTTCGTATGTCCATTCGCCCGGATGTGCGCCGCGTTCAATTGCTGCGTTTTCTGCGGGTAGTCCAAAAGCGTCCCAGCCCATAGGGTGGAGAACATTATAACCGCACGCTTTTTTATAGCGCGCTACGACATCACCGAGTGTGTAGTTACGAACATGGCCGACATGAATGCGTCCGCTAGGGTATGGAAACATCTCAAGCACATAGTATTTTTCTTTATTATTATCTTCTGTGTCTGTTCGAAATGCATTGCTTTCGTCCCAGATTTTGCGCCACTTTGCTTCGGATTCTCTGATATTATATTTTTCGCTCATGAAGTGTTTATAGCTATACTCAGCGCGCAGGTCACGATTTTTTTTGAATAGTATATGTTTTTGTTTGTGTTAAGCTTTTCAAAGTATTGATGATGATAATATAAGGATTTTGTATGGGTAATACTCCGCCAGAAGGAAGCGATATTGTCGTTAACATGGTTGATGGATATCAATGCGTTATTCTTCCATACAAAGCGCTGGGTTATTCTCAATATTTTATAGTTGCCTTTTTAGGGTTTTGGCTTTGTGGCTGGTTTATAGGTTTTACGCATGCAATTGAGGAGATCTCAAGCGGTGAAGGCGGGCTTTTTCTAATTTTTTGGTTATGCGGATGGAGTGTTGGCGGGCTTTTTGCCTGTTTTACAGTTTATCGGTTGTTGAGGAAGGCGAAGCCACAAATTTTGCTGTTTAATAGGCCGTATTTAACGTTTGATACAGGCATTCCTCCAATGGATTTGTCGAAAAACGATCAAAATACGCGTAAATTTAAGCAGAATATTTTCACAAAACGTAAAAAAATAGAGTTTGATGGGCGAGAAATCGAGTCTTTGAAACTAAGGGAAACAAATGGGGGCAATCGTTTAACGCTTGATAAAGGTGCGGAAAGATTTGATATAGCCGAGATGGCGAGGGAAGTTGAAAAAGAGTGGCTTTTTGAGCTTTTGAAGAAGAATTACCGTTTATAGGTGTTTTGTAATTCTAAATCCGATTTTTCAGTTGCATTAAATTGTTTGCGTTTACCTAGCGCCTCTCCGATTTTAAAGAGTGGACGGCCTATCTTAAATTTAATCTTTTCTAGGCCTTTGAGTTTAATTGTTTTGTCATGACGAGCATCGCCAATGGTGGAGGTGAAATTTTCCTCGTCGGGAACAGAGATTGCGGGCTTGATTGAATAAGCGTTGATACCCGTTTCCCAGCAGCGGCCAAGAACCGTATCAATAGGATAAGCAAATTTACGTATTTCTTTAACGAGTTTTTCTGCTCCGGCTTTACTAATTAAAGTCGCGTGAGCACCGCCAGGAGTGGTCGCCATGCGCGTTAGGTGAAAGTCTTTATATAACGGACAGATCATACGTTGTTTTGAGCGCATTACTTTTGGGCTTCCGAGAAGGCGGATAATATCATAGCTGATCCCCTTCTCTATTAGAGCGCTAAGCACATTGAGTGTTTCGGGCACTAGTCTAGCGTCGTCTTCTAAGAGGAGGGCATGTTCATAGCCCTGATCTAGAATATATTGGTAGGCCGCGCGGTGAGAGAGCATACAGCCAAGCTCCCCCGGTTTTAGATCACGGCCATGGGCTGCACGTCTTTTGCTCTTAAGATAATCAGGGTGAGACAGAACATCCATTTGGCGTCCATCAACCGCATCAAAATATTCTGCTGTAAAACCGCGCTCTTTGAGGTGGTTATCCATCATATCTCGGCGTTTGTCTTCGCCTTTCATAGAGATGACAATCGCCGGAATATTGACCATGACTATATGCCTATGTTCGTTATGGCTTATCTAGCTGTGAGATACGCATTTGACGCGCGCGAGTGAGGATTGTGTCCTCAAGTTTCGTGCCCATTTCTTTATCAGCGGGCATGTCTACCCAGCTAGAGCCGCGGCGTACTTGTTTGAACGCTGTTACGCGAACACCGTTGGCAGAGAGTTTGCGGTCTAATATAAAGACATTGAGTTTAAAACGCTCATTACTGTTTTGCGCTGGTGCATACCAATCCGTAATGACTGTACCGCCGAAAGGATCAGCGCTTGCGATAGGCATGAATGAGATTGTATCAAGAGCCGCACGCCAAAGATAGCTGTTTACACCGATACCTGTACCGGCACTGTCTTCTTCACGCTTACTATTATTAAAGAATAGGCCGCCTTCACCAAAAACACCTTCTGGCTCGGCGTAGATATCTTCGCTAAGGCCACGGTCATATCCTGTTGGGTACTTTGCTTCTTTCTTGATGAAGCCTTCATTGTCGTCACTTGCACAGCCTGAAAGCGTGATTATACCAAGTGTGGCGACAGAGAGAATCTTTAAAGTGCTATATTTGAGTGTCATTGTTCTTCCTTATTAATCCACTTATAATCTTTTGATTAGCATAGAGTATAGGGCGCTCACAAGGGGTTATTATAGGTCTATGGTAAACTATCCAGAGAGTGTGAAAGCTTTGCTCAGACTCAATGTAAAAGGATTTGAGTGAGTCTAAATAGGCACAGTTGGCGGCATAAGTCCCAGATATTAAGGCGTTTTGAGCTGTTGCAAAAATGTCACGCTTTAAAATTAATTTACAATTTATCTAAAATGCCGCGTTGACGGTGGAATCAAATTGCGGCTTACTAGCGATGTTCACTGGGTATAGGTGGGCTTTTAGTTATTTCTATGTGACTAAAATTTATTCATAAATATTATCATCTATTTGAAATTGGAGGAATGATAATGAAAAAATTACTTATGACGACTGCTGCATGTGGTCTAGTATTCGCAGCTGCTCCTGCATCTGCTGCTGATGGCGTAAAGCTTGACCTTGGTGGTTACTTCCAGGGTTATGGTGTTTACACAGACATTGATGATGATGGTAACGCAGCAAACGGCGAAGCACGTGAACTAGACATCATCCGTACAACAGAAATTTACTTCACTGGTGAAACAACTCTAGACAGCGGTCTTACAGTTGGTGCACACATCGAAATGGAAGCTGATGGTAACCGTAACACAGCTGATGGCGTTATCGAAGAATCATATGTTTACTTCTCAGGTGGCTGGGGACGCGTAAACTTTGGTGCTGAAGATGGTGCTGGTTTCCTTCTACAGGTTGCTGCTCCTTCAGCTGATGCTAATGTTGATGGTATCCGTGTGATTGTTAACCCAATCAACGCTCCAGCAGCTGGCGCAAACGTACCAACAGATACACTAGACTACGATATGGACCTAGCGGCATATGATGACAAGATTACATATCTTTCACCTATCCTAAACGGTTTCCAGGTTGGTCTTTCATACGTTCCTGACGTACAAGATGCTTCTAACGAACTAGCTGGTAACACAGATGATGTTGTTAATGATTTCGGTTCAGCATATGAAGCAGCTCTTCGTTATGAAGGTCAGTTTGACAATGTTGGCGTTAAGTTCGGTGCTGGTTACACATATGTTGATGTAGAAGGTACAGACAACACATTCACAGCTGCTGAGCCTACAGATGACCGTACAGCATGGAACGTAGGTCTTGACCTAGATATCGGTCCATTCGGTATTGGTGTTGCTTACCTTGAAGATGACTTTGGTGAAACAAAGAACACAGCAACTGCTAACCGCGATGACGAAGAAACATTCGTTGTTGGTGCTGACTACACAACTGGCCCATTCAAAATTGGTGCTAGCTACATGAACGTAGACGGCGTACAAAACGTTGCAGGTAACACAGGTAACGACGGTGTTGAAGCTGACCGTTACACAGGTGGTGTTGTTTACACATATGGTCCTGGTATGACATTCCGCGGTTCTGTTTCTTACACAGAGTTTGAAAATGTTGCAGGTCTTCCTGGTACACGCCAAGACGTAGATGCTACATCAGTACTTCTAGGTACAATGATCAAGTTCTAATCTGAACTGATTAAAAAATTTCGAAAGGGCGCTATTTTTAGCGCCCTTTTTTGTTATACTCCTGCCTATGTCTATACGAGATAATCTTAATGAAATTACAGGACGCATAGCGCGCTCAGCAGAAAAAGCAGGACGAAATCCGCAGGATGTTCGCTTGGTTGCGGTGAGTAAAGTTCAGCCCGAAGAACGTATAATTGAGGCCTTAGAAGCAGGCCATAGGCTTTATGGTGAAAACCGCGTTCAAGAAGCGCAAATGCGCTGGTCTGAGAGCGGCTTTAGGGATCAATATCCAGATTTGACACTGCATTTAATTGGGCCGCTTCAAACAAATAAGGTTAAGGATGCTGTTTCTTTATTTGATGTGATTGAAACAGTTGACCGTGAAAAACTTGCGAAGACACTTGCCAAAGAAATGGAAAAGCAGAGTAGATCGCTGCCATGTTTTATTCAGGTTAATACAGGTGAAGAAGAGCAAAAGGCAGGGATTTTGCCTAGTGCCTTGTCTGAATTTTATGAATTTTGCGTGCAAGAATGCGGGCTTAATATAATTGGTTTGATGTGCATTCCCCCTGTTGATGATCCGCCGGCGCTGCATTTTGCTTTTCTAAAAAAGCTTGCTGATAAGCTGGGTTTAAAGGAGCTATCGATGGGTATGTCCAGTGATTATGAATGGGCGGTTGCTCATGGCGCAAGCTATGTCCGTGTTGGAACGGGTGTATTTGGTGCGCGTGATTATAGTTAATTCTTAATCTTACTTCTTAGCTGTTTGCTAAAGCATATAAACCGCTCGCTTTTTCGTTTGAGCCGGATGTATCCGATATGCGTTCAATTGTTATTCTGGCTGCGTCTTGTGCTTGGTAAGCTTGTGCAGTGTTCGTGAAACTAAGCAAACTGGCTGGTAGGTTATTGTAAGCGTTGGTTTCTAAATTATTTTGAACCTGCTGTAGTTTTGTTAATGGATTGTCTGTTTTTAAATGTTTAAAGGCTGGCTTTTTACCACGTAGGGCAAAATCAATAGTATTTTCTGTGAGGTTTTTGCCTGTTTCTTCACGTATGACTGCATCGGTAATACCCGCAGCTGCGCCAGCCGCCCCGCCATATAAAGCGCCGCCTATAATATTACCGATAGGTTTGATTTCATCGCCAGTAATTTCACGGTAAAGATGCCCCACGACAGGAATATGGTGGAGGGGGTTGGCCATGTCAGCTAAATCAGAAAAACCAAATTCCTGAAGGTGTGGCGGTGTTTCATCAATATTTGCCGCATTATAAGCAAGGGCACTTTCAAAGCTTGAGCCTTTAATATTAGCGGCTTGTGTAAGTGTTTGTTCTACTTTATCCGAAGAGGTCGTCACAGTGCGCCATTCAGGGATGTAACCGCCCATGCGTTCATTTTTAACCATATGTAGCACTTTACGCGGCTTTACTGCCGCTATTTCTTGTATAGGCTGTAGGCCTGTAGTGCTGATCTGATCGAGCATAATTTTCTCCTCGCTTAGCTATTTGCAAAGCTTGTGCCAGAAATTTAGTCGTAAATTGCGTTGAAATTCGTCTTATAGGCTTGTTTTTTATGTTTTGATGGGTGATTCTTGCCTTATGAGTGATCAAAATTGCAGTGTCGTAATCTTTTGTAATGATGAGGTCGCACGTCAAGCGGTTGAACAAGCGTTGTCTCTTTGTGCATATGAAGATAAGAGTTGGCCGAGCTATAGGGTCTGTAAGCTTGAGCAGGATAGTTATGTGCAGGCTATTGAAGCTGGTGATGAGGTTATTCTTATTCATGCGGATGAACCCGATGGGTATGAGCATGCTTATTTACTGAGAATGCCGCTACGGCTTGGAGCTTTAAAAGACCGGCTTCAATATATTATGCGCCGAGATACGCTATTGAGCGCTGAAGCGCCGTTTTCTTTTGGTCCGTATGTTGTTATGCCTAGTTCACGTACTATTAGTGTCGCTAAGGGGACTGGTAAGTCGGATGTTCAAGATCTTACAGTTAAGGAATGTGAGATTTTAATGATCCTGAGAAAAGCGAATGGTGAGGTTGTTTCTAAAGCAGATTTATTGGAGAAAGTCTGGGGGTTTGCTAAAGGGGTTGATACCCATACAGTAGAAACACACATATATCGGCTTAGGCGAAAAGTCGAGGTCGACCCTGCGCAGCCTGAGCATATTTTAACGCTGGATAATGGATATTGTTTAAAAGGGTAGTTTAGGGCGTATTGCTAGCTTGAAGTTGGAATTTACGCATGGCAATTGATCTTTTAATCGCTTCTAAGAAGCTATTGGCCTGCATAAGATGTATTTCTTCGATATTATTCTCTTTTAATAGCTTTAAATCTTCAATAATACCAAATATTGAACGTAAATCGTCTGTATTGATATCTAATGGCACGTTTGGTGCGTCTAAATCAGTTGTTTCTAAGAGAATGTCTTTTTGTTTTGGCTGATTAATGAATTTTATGGATTGGTATTGAGCTGTTGCTTTTGCTGCTTTTGTTTTAAGGGCGCTTAATTGCTTGTCAGCTTTTGTTATCGGTGCTGGCTGTTCTTCATTTTCATCTGGTGATTTAGAAAATAGGCCAGGTTCGGGTTGCTGCGTAATTGTATTTAGAAATTTAATGAGTGCATCAACAGAGAGTGTAATACCGACATCTATAGGATCTTTTGTATTTTTTTTGCGAGAATGCTGGTGGCGTTGCTGTTTTTGATCATGCGGACGAATATAATGATGTGTGTCAGATTCCTCGGTCTTGCGAGGTCCTGCGGGTGTCCAAAGATTATTAATTGTATAGAGCATATGATCTCTAATCCTTCAAATCACTTTGGTACGAAAAGATGTAGCAAAGTGATTTGTCTTAATTCATTTCTATAAAGCAGGATTAGAGTATTAACATAGGTTAAATCGAAAATCTAGCTTTTTAGGATCCGAAGAAAAAGTCTGCAGCCAGAAAGGCAAAGAAAAAGCCTATGGCGTATATGATTGCAGACAAGCCGAGTATGACCCAACTGATCTTTCTTAGGAGTGTACAGGCCCTTGCTTTAGCTGGATCTGCAGGGCAGGGGCTATAGCGTGCACGCCATTGTAATAGCGCGGATGATAGGATCAATATTCCCGAAAGCGCAAATAATGAGACTTTATAGTCGGATATTGCGGTGATCCATGGGACCTGTGCGATAAAACCTGCTAGTGCTGCGCCCATGCCAAGAGTTACAAAAAGTGCAGGTAGCGCACAGCATAGAAGTGTTCCTACGCTCGTGAATAGGCTAAGGGCCGGGGCCATTAATTGCCCCTTTCCTAGTGTGTTTTCATTATTCGACATAGTTTATTTCCTCCACGTTATAGCCAGAGTCGGTGATAAGTTGCGTTAATTTATCTTCATCAAGGGTCTGGTTTTCATTGAATTGTATAGTGAGGATTTTCGTGTCTAGGTCGACATGAATATCTTTTACGGCTTCTTCTTTGCCAAAGACTTTTTCAAGTGCGCGGGCACAGAAATCACAAACAAGTCCATTAACACTGACGAGGGCGTCTCCGCTGACAGGACTGATCTTGTCAGCTGCATGAGTAGGTATAGTGAATGTAATAAGAAGTACAGTTAGTAATATTTTGATCGTTTTCATGATTATTTCCTTTTCTAAGATTAGTAACGAATAACGTAGTTGAAGAGAATTTCGCCCTTAGTGTTCATACCGGCTTCGAGGAGGTGGACGTCCTTGAAAAGCCTGACCATGGGCGTGATTTCAAAATTGTCTTTATTTTCGGGTAAGTGGCTTACTTCGAGCATGAGCCATGTGTGAAGATCGCCATAATCGCCTTCGTACGGCGCCCAACCAACACGCGCGGATTGCATATAAAAATCATCTAGCTTACCAGCCTCGGTATAACGATTTTCATAGGATACAAAATAGCGACGATCCTCCCAGTCTGCTGCGATACCGGTATAACCGACAGCGCTGTTATCGCCATTATATTTACCATCATCACTATGGGCGAGCCCTATTCCAGACTTAAGATACAGATTGGCTTGTGAATCCTTTTTATTCCATCGCTTTAGAAGGTTGTTCATCTGAAAAGCGTTTATTTTTAGTTCTTTGTCACGCCAATATTCAAATTTATAACCCAGAGAGGTTTTAGCAGTTGGTGAGTAATGAAGGTGAAACGTGTTGGCTTCGCCGTTATTCATAGTCATGGCTGTTATGCCGCCAGGATATGATACTGGGCGCGCCTGCGCGCTGTGAATGAGTAGTCCCATAGCCATGAGACTGTAGAGTATGTGTTTTCGCATTTGTATATCTCCTAATTTTGCGAATATGGATAGGCCAAAAGCCCAACTTTAAATTTAGGAGATGTATTGGGGAGGTTTGGTGGGCGGCGGTGATGTTAAAGATTTTACCGCTTCGAATTTAGAGCTGATTGCTTGTTTTTTTATGATTGGCGGGTAGAAGCTTTTGCTGTCATGCATGCTAAATGTAGAATTGATAGAGGCATGAAGACATAGGCAAATGCCATCGCAGGCCGTTTTTTCTTTGGTATCACTTTTTTCTGTGACCATATTATGACAGGGCATATCGCTTTTACTGGTTATTTGAATGTCATCATTCATCATTGCGCAAGGTTTAGCCCACGCAGACAGCGTAAGCGTACTGCATAAGAAGATGGTGATTACAAAAATATGTAAGAACTTAGAGCCCATATATATAATATAGGTCGTTTTTTTCGATTTGTCATGTTTGAATAAAAAAACGGCGCATATAAAAGCGCCGTTTTGGAATAGATATTTTGGTCTTAAACTTAGAATGATAGACGCTTTAGATTATTAATTTGTTCTAAGCCTTCTAGCTCTGCAAAGATCTCATCGTTAATTGGTGCGTCTAAAGCGATAAGACATACAGCTTCTTCGCTGTTTTCTTTGCGGCCTAGACGGAAGTCCGCGATGTTTTGACCTGCATTACCAAGGATTGTACCAACACCGCCGATAAGGCCAGGCTTATCATTGTTGCGGATGAAGAGCATGTTTTTAGCAAGCGCTGCTTCTACTGGTACGCCTTCAATATTAACGATGCGCGGTTCTTTTCCAGTGAAGAGCGTGCCTGTGACATTACGTACACGTTCATCAGTTGTCACAATCACATTGATCATTGAGCGCCAGTTTTTAGACTGGTTATCATAGCTTTGCTTGATCTCAATGCCTTTGCTTTCAGCGATTTGAAGAGCGTTCACCATGTTTACGCTTTCGAGCTGAGTGCCAAGAAGATTTGCAATGATTGTTGATGTAATTGGGTCCGTTTTCACATCTGTGATCGTCCCTTCATACTCAATCTCGATCTTTTTGATTGTTGAGTTTGTGATTTGACCAGCAAATTTACCAAGGTCTTCTGCCAATTTTAGGTAAGGCTTTAGACGTGGTGCATCTTCTGCGCTTATTGACGGCATGTTAAGAGCATTTGTCACAGCGCCGTTATTAAGGTAATCACTCATTTGCTCAGCGACTTGGATTGCCACATTTACCTGAGCTTCTGTAGTTGAAGCACCAAGGTGCGGTGTACAGATAACATTATCATGACCAAAGAGTGCATTTTCTTTTGCTGGTTCTACCTCGAATACATCAAGGGCTGCACCTGCGACTTTACCACTATCGAGTGCTTCTTTGAGGTCAGCTTCGTTTATGATGCCGCCACGTGCACAGTTGATGATGCGTACGCCGTCTTTCATCTGCGCGATTGTTTCTTTGCGGATGAGGTTTGTTGTTTTCTCGTTTTTCGGAACATGAATTGTGATGAAGTCTGATTGTGCGAACAGTTCATCAAGTTCAACTTTTCTTACACCTAGTTCAGCTGCACGCTCTTCTGTTAAGAATGGGTCAAATGCGATCACGTTCATTTTTAGGCCGACGCCACGTGTTGCTGCAATGCCGCCAATGTTACCACAGCCAATAACGCCGAGTGTTTTGTTATAAAGTTCAACACCCATAAAGCGTTTCTTTTCCCATTTGCCAGCATGTGTGCTCTCATTAGCTTGTGGGATTTGACGTGCAAGGGCAAACATCATCGCAATAGCGTGTTCAGCCGTTGTGATTGAGTTACCAAAAGGTGTGTTCATAACAACAATGCCGTTCGCTGTAGCGGCTGGGATATTTACGTTATCAACGCCGATACCCGCGCGGCCAACGACTTTTAGATTTGTCGCTTTTGCAATCATTTCTGGTGTTACTGTTGTCGAAGAGCGGATCGCAAGACCATCATATTGGTCAATAATCTCGAGTTGTTCTTCAGGTGATAGGCCAGGTTTGAAATCGACTTCAATACCGTTTTTTTCAAAAATTTCCTGTGCCAGAGGGTCCAGCTTGTCGCTGATTAATACTTTCGCCATAATTTTACTCCTAATTTTGTCTTGTTTAGGCAAACAGGCCTACAGGATTATCAGCTTTAAATGAGTATGGGAAGAAATAATTATCATGGTCACGCAGGGCTATGGTTTATGATGCGTGGTTTCGTCGTAATTTCATTCAAATATTAAGTGACGTAAAAAATAATTTTTATAATACGCAGATGCTAAGTCTTTGCTAAATATGGTTTATGGTGAATAGTTTGACATAATTTATTTTAGGGTGTAGTTATAGTCACCGATTACAGGTATATATGAATTTGAATGCGTATTTTAAGAATATCTCATTAAGAAAGGATAGGTAAATGCGACTATTATTGAATGTTTCAGCTTTAGTTTTAATCTCTTCACCTGTTTATGCGTTGGCAGATGATGGTTTTGGTGCACCTTTTGCTGATCAAATGCATAAGGGGTTTGAAGATCCATCACCAGAAGCGCTTGCGCAATATATGAGTGATGAAGATGCAGCAGCATTTTTACAAGGCATTATGCCTGCGGCCGGTGAGGAAGAAGAAGCGCAGGATCATGAGGATGAGAGCAATCATGATAGTGCGGTTGAAGAAGAGCATGAAGAAGCAGAAGAGCTAGAGGAAGATGAGGAGGCGGAAGGCCTGTATCATCAAAATGAAGAGTAAAGTTTAAGTTCTCAACTTAAAAGTACCAGAGAGCGGCGTCTATTATATGAGGCGCCGTTTTATTTTGGCTTTTTTTAAGTTTGCAAGGCGCTCTCAAATTGATAGTCTCTTAGACTATTTTAAACAGGATTCTTTTTAAGTACATGAATATCACGTCTAGAAAATTTTCTTATATTTTTCCTGTTGTTCTTCTATGCGCTTTGCCGCTACTTGCAGTCTTTTTTCCGCGTTCTATGGGGGTTTTGCCAGGTGTTGTTGCCTTGCTCGGTATGGCTGTGATGCGAATTAAGACCGGACAGTTTGCTCTTTTGAATAAGAGATATATGTTTGTTAGCGTTGTTGTTGTGGCTTTGGCGCTTCTTAGTAGTTTGTGGGCAATAGATTCAAGTTTTGCGATAAAGAGAGCGGTGAAAATCTCACTTATACTTGTTCCTGCGGCGTTTTTATTTTCGTGGGCGCAGAGCTTGCAATATAAATGTGCTGAGCTGTTTAAGGTGTTTCTTGCTCTGGTTAGTATTGTTATTGGTCTGATTTGCGTAATCGATTTATATGGTGATGCGGTTATTTACCGATTGACGCATGATATGCCTATTGCTGAGGTTGAGGGGTTTAATTTTTCTAAAATTAACCGCAGTATCAATATTTTTGTACTCAGCAGTTTGCTTGGTTTTTATGGGCTGTATAAGAGTGCACTGGATAAAAAATATAAGCGCGCAGGTTATGGCGCTTTGGCCATATTACTCGCTCTATGCTTTTATAAAACTGAATCACAGTCAGCGCATGTGGCTTTTGCTATTGCGCTTATAGGCTGGTTCGCTTTTCCGGTAAAGCGCGATAAAATTTGGGGCGCGTTTATGGGGGTTTTGATTGTTTTAGTCATGGTTGCGCCATGGATGGTACAGACATTATTCACTTTTTGCGCAGAGAGCGTGAGTATGAAAGGGTCATGGATGGCGCACGCCTATATGGCGGACCGCATGGAGATATGGGATTATATAGCGCGTAAAGCGCTTGAAAATCCGTTATATGGTTTTGGCATTGAAGCCACACGCCATATAGAACGGTTTGATACGCAAATGCTCTATACGCCGACTGATCATATTTTACATCCTCATAATTTTGTAATGCAGATCTGGATTGAATTTGGTGCAATTGGAGCGGTTTTGCTTGCGGCTTTGCTTGTTTATATTACACGCATAATTTCTATATTTGAGAAGATAGAAGATCGCCGTTTTGCAATTGCGATTTATCTTTCTATGTTGTTCTTAGCCGCTACCACATATGGGATTTGGCAGAGTTGGTGGCTTGGGCTTATGGGCTATATGATGGCGGCTGTTGCGCTACTCACAAAAGAAAATAAAGGATCGGATGTAAATGGGCAGTGTGATGCATAATCAGGAAGAGCAGGGCGGCTATTTGAGCGGCCTGAATAATGAGCAGCGCGATGCAGTAGAAAGCTTGGATGGTCCTGTTCTTGTTTTGGCTGGCGCGGGTACGGGCAAAACGCGTGTTTTAACAACAAGGCTGGCGCATCTTTTAAATACTGGGCGGGCGTATCCGTCACAGATCTTGGCTGTGACTTTTACCAATAAAGCTGCTCAGGAAATGAAGGAACGTGTTAGCGGCCTACTTGGCGGTATGCCTGTAGAGGGGTGGTGGCTTGGAACATTTCACTCTCTGGCGGCTCGTATGCTTCGCCGTCATGCAGACCGTGTGGGGTTAAGTTCTAATTTTACTATTTTAGATCCAGATGATCAGGTTCGCCTGTTGAAACAGATCATGGAAGTAGAGGGCATTGATACGAAGAAATGGGTGCCCAAAGCGATGATGGGGGTTATTGATCGCTGGAAAGACCGTGCTCTCACCCCTGAACGTGTAGGTGCCGATGAAGCCGGTGAGCTTGCCGAAGGTAAACTGCATAAGCTTTATGAAACGTATCAAGCGCGCTTAAGAGCTGTAAATGCATGTGATTTTGGAGATTTACTGCTGCATATGATTACGATCTTGCGTGATCCAAATGATCAGAGTGTTTTGCAAGAATATCATCAGCGTTTTCGCTATATCATGGTTGATGAGTACCAGGATACGAACGTGGCGCAATATCTTTGGCTGAGGCTATTGGCGCAAGGTTCAAAGAATATATGCTGCGTTGGTGATGATGATCAGTCTATCTATGGCTGGCGCGGGGCTGAGGTTGGTAATATCCTTAAATTTGAAAAGGATTTTGAAGGAGCGAAGGTTATTCGCCTTGAGCAAAATTACCGCTCGACTAATAATATCTTGAAAGCAGCCCATGCTGTGATTGCCAATAACGAAGGCCGCTTAGGTAAAGAGCTATGGTCTGAGGCCGGAGATGGTGAGAAGCTAACTGTAAAAGGGCTTTGGGACGGTGAGGCGGAAGCACGCTGGATCGGGGAAGAGATCGAACAGCTTCAGCGCCAAGGTAAAGCGTTATCCGAGATCGCAGTTTTGGTGCGCGCTGGTTTTCAAACCCGTGAGTTTGAAGAGCGTTTTATCAAGCTTGGCGTGCCATATAAGGTTATTGGTGGTCCGCGATTTTATGAGCGGTTAGAGATCAGGGATGCACTGGCTTATTTGCGCGTTGTTGCCCAAAAGGCCGATGATTTGGCGCTGGAGCGGATTATTAATACGCCAAAACGCGGCATTGGTAATGCCACTGTACAAACGCTTTATGCCTATGGGCGCACATACGGAATTTGTTTGCATGACGCGATCATCGATTTGACGCAGACGGATGAGTTACGCCCGAAGATGAAATCGACATTAATGAAGTTGATGGATGATTTTGAGCGTTGGCGCTCTCTTGTCGGTAGCATGGATCATGCGGAGCTTGCTGCGCAAATTCTTGATGAATCTGGCTATATGCAGATGTGGAAAGAGGATAAAACACCAGAAGCGCCGGGCAGACTGGAAAACCTTAAAGAGTTGATTTCAGGCATGCAGGAATATGATAGCTTGCCGGAATTTTTGGAGCATGTGGCGTTGGTTCTTGAAAATCAGGCCAATAGCGGCGGTGATTTTGTAACGATTATGACGCTGCACGGCGCGAAAGGGCTTGAATTTGATCAGGTGTTTTTACCGGGCTGGGAAGAAGGGGTTTTCCCTTCACAGCGTTCGATGGATGAAAATGGACTGAAGGGTTTAGAAGAAGAGCGCAGGCTTGCCTATGTCGGTATTACTAGGGCGCGTAAGCGTGCTTATATTTCATTCGCGGCGAATAGGCGTATGTATGGTTCATGGGTGAATTCTATTCCGTCACGATTTGTTGAGGAACTGCCGAAAGAGCAGATTGAAATTGAAACGGAGCTTGGCTTGGCAGGGAATGGGCGATCAAGTCACTGGGATAGTAGTGGTTTAGCGCCGAAAGTACAAAAGCGACAAGTTCACGAACGTAAAGTTATGAATGAAGAGGGCGAAGTATTTGAGCGCGGAATGCGGGTCTTTCACGATAAGTTTGGCTATGGCAAGATTATCTATATTGATGGCCATAAGCTTGATATTGCCTTTGATAAGGCGGGTAAAAAACGCGTGATGGATAATTTCGTTGAAAA
>CENJ01170738.1_pt1 | contig 25223 bp, 24 predicted proteins | sample 356161 | NCBI WGS metagenome assembly CENJ01 (sample SAMEA2619531, study PRJEB7988) | marine metagenome | biome: marine biome (ENVO:00000447); feature: surface water layer (ENVO:00002042); material: "saline water (ENVO:00002010), including plankton (ENVO:xxxxxxxx)" | depth 5 m | reverse complement strand
ATTGCGAATAGACATGCTCGACATTCGGGATCGCCATAATGATCTGTTCGAGCGGTTCAGTTACCTGCTCAACCGTATCGGCGGCACGAAGGCCCGCGGCAGACACCATAATGTCTACCATGGGCACAGAAATCTGAGGCTCTTCCTCACGCGGGATCGTCAGAAGCGCGATCAACCCGACAGCCAGAGCTGACAGGAGGAAGAGCGGTGTAAGCGGCGAACGGATCGTCGCTTTGGTGATTGAACCGGAAATATCCGCTTTCATAATCTTACTCCGGCATCGTAATTACGTCGCCTGGGCGGAGACCGGACAGGATTTCGTAATAGCCTTCAGTTTCACCGAGAGGTGCTGCGAGAGCGACCGGCGCATCGACGAACCGCTCACCCACCTCAACGCGTACAAAGTCGACGCCATAGCGCGTGGACACATATTCAGCGGGGATACGGATCGCGCGGCGTTCACCAACAGGCGCGAGAACATCTACCCGTTCACCAACGAGTGCGTTGAGACCGCCTTGCACTGTCGCATCAGCTACAACCGCGCCGTCGCGGAGTTCAGGGTAGACAGTGATAATCGTCGCCGAGTGGACTTCATTGCCACGCGATGGCTGGCGCAGAGAGATCGTCTCACCTTCCGCAACCTGAGAGGCATGGCGCTCTGGCAATGACAGGCGCACAACGCCGTTCAGCGTCGCAAAGCTGGCAATCACCTCGCCCGGGTTCACGACAGAGCCTTCAACCACATTCACGCTTGTGACGCGCGCATCAGCCGGAGCCAGAATGCGGCCCTCAGACTGACGTGCAGCCAGTGCGCGGCGTTCAGCCTGCGCAGAAGCAAGATTGCGGTTCAGAACTTCGAGCGCTGTACGTTGCTCGTCCAGACGAGCACGCGGGAAGAAGCCGTCCTCGAACAGCGCTTCATTACGCGCCAGGTCCGCTTCCGCTTGAGAAATCTGTGACTGAAGGCCCGCGATACGGGCATCAAAAGCCGCAAGGCCCGGGCCGATCGTGTCGTCGGTTACGAGCGCAACAAGTTCGCCCGCCTCAACAACCTGACCTTCATCAATGCTAAGGCGCGACACAACGCCTTGAAGGCGCGAACGCGCCGTCGCGACGTCACCTGCTTCTATGCGCGCGATTACCGGGCGATAGTCGACCACGGTCATCTCTTCGACAGTAATATTCTGCGCGAGCGCAGCAGGCGCGGCGACAGCCATCAGTGTCGCCAGCGCAGCAAATTTAGTAGCGGCCTGCATCTTGTACCTGACCTGTAGCTGGATTGATTTTTACGACCGGAAGATTGTGGGTCTTCCACATGCCTATACCACCAGTCATGTGAGCAGCATCAGCGCCGGTTTCTTTCATGAACATATCAAGCGCCATGCGAGAGCGTTTGCCAGAACCGCATTGGAAGATGACACGGCGCTTACCATCAGTCGGGATCGCTTTTGGTTCGAAGGTAGAGAGCGGATGAAGCAGCGCACCATGAATGCGCTCGTTCGCGAACTCGGCTGGTTCACGCACATCCACGAGCAGAATCTTCTGCGCTTTGAGGTCTTCAAAAATGTCTGTTGGCGGCAGATCGCGTCCGTCACTCATCATCTAACTCCCATTTTCTGAGGCACCATTCGGTAATTACACCCTTATCTGCCTCAGTTTAGCATAATCTTATATGCGACATATTGCACACTTTCTAATATTATGATTTTATAAATAATGCAAAACATAATTTTTGGGAGGCTGAGATGGCCAAAATTGTTGTTTTAGGTGCAGGACTCGGTGGCGTCATCGCCGCATACGAGATTCGAAATGCGGCTCGCCGCGAAGATGAAGTCGTCGTCATCAACGAGTATGACTTCTACCAGTTTGTTCCTTCTAACCCCTGGGTCATCGTCGGCTGGCGAGAGCGCAAAGACATTGTTGTCGATCTCGTCAAACCTATGAAGAAGAAGAAGATCGACTTCATCGTTGGCAAAGCTGCCAAAGTCGATCCTGAAAACAAATGCGTCCGCATGGAAGACGGCTCGGCAGTCGATTACGATTATCTGGTCATCTCGACAGGCCCTGAACTAGCGTTCGACGAAATCGAAGGCCTCGGTCCGCATGGCGGCCACACTCAATCAGTCTGCCATATTGATCACGCCACGGCAGGCTATGCAGCCTTCGAAGAACTCTGCAACGACCCAGGCCCTGTGATCGTCGGCGCGGTTCAAGGCGCATCCTGCTATGGCCCCGCCTATGAAACAGCGATGATCATCGAGACAGAGCTGCGCAAGCGTAAGGTGCGTGACAAGGTTCCGATGACATTTGTGACGTCTGAACCGTATGTTGGCCATCTGGGTCTTGGCGGCGTCGGCGATACTAAAGGCCTTCTCGAAAGCGAGATGCGCGAGCGTCACATCAACTGGATCTGCAACGCAAAGGTCAAACGCGTCGAAGCGGACAAGATGATCGTGGAAGAAATGAACGAAGACGGCACGCTCAAGAAAGAGCATGAGCTGCCAATGAAATTCTCCATGATGCTTCCGGCCTTCCGCGGTATTCCTGCGGTTCGCGATGTAGAGGGTCTGTCCAATCCGCGCGGCTTCATCCTTACGGACAAGCACCAACGTAACCCGAAATATCCGGAAATCTTCGGCATCGGCGTTTGTATCGCCATCCCGCCCGTCGAACAGACACCAGTCCCGGTCGGCGTGCCGAAAACTGGCTTCATGATTGAGTCCATGGTCACAGCCACAGCTGAAAACCTCGGCGAAATCCTGCGCGGCAAAGAGCCGACGCACGAGGCCACATGGAATGCGATCTGTATCGCCGACTTTGGCGATGGCGGCGTTGCATTCGTTGCACAGCCTCAAATTCCGCCACGAAACGTCAACTGGTCAATGGCTGGCGGATGGGTCCACACTGCCAAGATCGCCTTTGAGAAATACTTCCTGAAGAAGATCAAATCGGGCAAGTCTGAAACGTTCTACGAGAACGCTGCGCTCAGCATTCTGAAAACTCATAAGCTCAAATAGGCCGAAAGGAGGCCTTTCCGACCATGACGACAGCCACTTCACATACTCTCGTTTGCACAGAGTGCGGACAGCTGAACCGTGTACCGGCTGGAAAGGCACTTTCTCAGGGCAAATGCGGCACATGCGGTGCCACGCTCGCTACGAAAAAGCCCCGCGACATTGATGGCGCCACGCTGTCCAAGCTGATGGCAAAGGACACAGGCATGTATGTCCTTGATCTTTGGGCACCCTGGTGCGGCCCGTGTCGCATGATGGCACCATCCTATGCCCAGACCGCCGAGGCGCTCGGCGATCAGGTGCGCTTTTTCAAACTCAACACCGATGAGAATCAGGAAGCTGCCGGTCGTTTCAATATTCGCGGCATCCCGACCCTCATTGCGTTCAAAGACGGCAAACAGGCTGGCATCCAGTCTGGTGCCATGCAGAAACCACAGCTCATGGCGTGGACCGGGCAAACCCTCGGCATCCCACAGGGCTGATTACTGAAAGAGTAGACGTCATGAATCTTGATCGTGCAATTTTCGCCTTCGCTGGTGTCGTAATCCTCGCAAGCCTCGCGCTCGGCTATTACGTGTCACCTTACTGGTTCCTGCTAACAGCCTTTGCGGGCCTCAACATGTTCCAGGCTGCCTTCACCGGCTTTTGTCCGGCGGCAATGATCTTCAAAGCTCTCGGTGTAAAATCAGGCTGCGCCTTCAAATGATGAAATCCTCCCGAATGGGGCTGACCGGTCTTCTGGCCGCCCTGCTTTCTTCTACAGCAGCGGCGTCTCCGGTAACGCTTGAAGAAGCAATCTCGCGAGCGCTTCTGAATGATCCGAGCATTGAACGCGCCGAAGCGGGCGTTACCCGCGCCACAGCAGGCGGCGACATGGCGCGCGCAGGGCTTGGGCCGCAAGCAGGCATTCGTGCAGAAGTTGGCGCGCTGGAAACGGATTTCACCGCTGACAGCATTACGCAGGTACCGCGTTCCGTTGGTCTTCAGGCCGAATGGAACGTATTCTCGTCCGGTGCCAACGCGGCGGCCGTGGATGCGGCCGATTTTCAATATGACGCCGCACGCAGCCAACTAACTGGCCAGCGCGAAAAAACCATTCTGCAAACCTTCGAAGCTTTCGCTCAGGCCTGGCTGGCAGAGCAGGTTCTGAACGTTGCCGAAGCGCGCGTTGAAACGTTCGACATGCGACTTCAGGAAACGCAGGCACGTTTTGATCAGGGACAAGTCACACGGACAGATGTCGCAATGACGGAAGCCCGCCTAGCCTCGTCTCAGGCCCAGCTTGAAGCGACACGCGCCCAGCTTGCTGCGGCCACTGCCCGGCTTTCTCGTCTTACCGGTGTTGCGGATGCCAATCCGGTAGGTGAGTTTTCGCTGTCCGAGACCGGCTTTTCGACCTTCGCTGAAGCGTTGAACCGCGTTCTCATTCAGAACTCCGATCTTGAAGCCGCGCGCTCCATGCAGAGCGTTGCAGGCTCACGTCTGGAAGAAGCCCGTGCACGTTTCGGCCCAAGCATTTCCCTACGTGCCCGCGCCACACATGGCGAGGATATGTTCTTCTTCTTTGAAGATCCGATCAGCGATGTCGGCGCTTTTGTAACCGTCGAAATGCCACTTTTCACAAATGGCATGCGTCAGGCTAGCGAACGTGAAGCTCTGGCAGCGCGTTCTCAGGCCACGGCTGACGTACGCTACGCGGAACTTATGCTTCGGGAAGCTGTGAGCGGCCTCTGGGGCGACATTCAGGCCCGACGCCTCGCCGTGTCAGCTGCAAGCCGCGCCGAAGGGGCAGCACGCCTCGCAGCGGAAGGCGCATTGCGTGAGCATGAGGCCGGTCTTCGAACACTCGTAGACGCACTGGATGCGGAAAATGCCTTCCGTGATGCGCAGATCGCCCGCATTCAGGCAGAAACCAGTCTCAAGATCGCAGAGGCCCGTCTTTTGAGCCTCTCCAACGATCTGGAAACAGCCGTTTCCAATTAACGCCACGTGAGTGTGGATTAAGTCGCCAAGCTCTGTCATCTGTATCGCACAGATGACAGGGAGCGACACATGCCGAAACTCGCAGACAGACTAAACCTTTCCGACAAGATCGCGCTGGTGACTGGTGCATCGGGCGGTCTGGGTGCGCACTTTGCGAGGACGCTGTCCGAGGCTGGCGCGACTGTTATTCTGGCTGCACGCCGTCTTGATCGTCTAAAAGCACTCGAAACCGAACTTATGGAAGCTGGTGGTAAAGCCTTCAGCGTCGCTATGGATGTCACATCCCCACAATCAGTAGATGACGCTTTCGCGGCAATTGCTGCGGAGTTCGGACGCCCTGCCGATATCATCGTCAACAATTCCGGAATTGGTCAGGCGAGCTGGTTCCATGAAACGCCTGAAGACGAATGGCAGTCCGTCATCGAGACAAACCTCAATGGCGTCTGGCGCGTGGCCAAAGCGGCCACCAATGCGCTGATCGCAGCGGGCCAGCCCGGTTCTATCGTCAACATCGCATCCATCACGGCGCAAAAACCTGCCATGATGAACGTAGCCTATTCGGCTTCAAAAGCTGCTGTAGACCATATGACCCGAAACATGGCGGTTGAAGCTGCACGCCACCGCATCCGCGTGAATGCAATCGCGCCTGGCTATTACAAGACCGACATCAACGCCGACTATCTGGAAAGCGAAGCAGGCGCACGCATGGCCAAACGCATTCCGATGCGCCGCTTCGGTGACTATCAGGAACTGGACGGCGCGCTGGTTCTACTCGCCTCAGATGCTGCATCCTACATGACCGGCACGACCATCACAGTGGATGGTGGCCACACGCTCTCCCCGCTCTAGGAAGCCGACAATGCTGGGCGGTATTGAAGCGGGTGGCACAAAATGCGTCGTTGCAGTCGCAGACGATGATCTCTCGATCATCGCTCAAGCGACCATTCCGACCACGGCACCTCATGAGACCTTCGCTTCAGTTATCCGTTTCTTTGAGCAGGCCCAAAACGAACACGCCTCAGACCTAACGGCTATTGGCATCGCAAGCTTTGGCCCGGTTGGCGTTGATCCCGCTTCCTCCAGCTATAGCGAAATACTTGAGACACCCAAGCTGGCATGGCGCGGCGTCTCATATCAGGATCGCCTCTCGCACTTCGGCGTGCCTGTCATTATCGATACAGACGTGAATGGTGCAGCCCTCGCGGAACAGATTTACGACGCAGGCAAGAGCTCAGATACACTCGCCTATGTCACGGTCGGCACAGGCATTGGCGCAGGCGTCGTTCGGGCTGGAAAGCCCCTCTCAGGCTTCTCTCACTACGAAATGGGACACATCCTGCCCCGCAGAGCTGAAGGCGACACGTTTGAAGGTCTCTGCCCTTCGCATGGTGACTGTCTGGAAGGGCTCGCCGCGGGTCCGGCCATCAAAGCACGTTGGGGACAGCCGCTATCAGATCTCAGCGCCGATCATCCTGCGCACGATATTGAGGCCGATTATCTGGCTCAGCTCGTCCACTCGGTCACGCTTTTGCACGCGCCACACAAAATTGTGCTCGGCGGTGGCGTTATGAAAACCAAAGGCCTTATCGAACGCATACGCGCAAAAGCGGAACGCTATCTGGCCGGATATATGAAGCATGACGCTCTGGATGCCGGCCTTCAAAACTACATCACCAAGCCGAAGCTTGGTGACAAGTCAGGTATCATTGGAGCGTTAGCCCTCGCCCGCGCCAATGACGCAGGCTATTAGGCGCTAGGCTTCAGCCGTTTCGAAGAGCGATTTCAGATCCTTTTTGAGGATTTTACCGTTCGCGTTACGCGGCAGTGTGTCTTCGCAGAACACGATCTTCACAGGCGTCTTAAACTTGGCAAGGCGTTCCATAACCCACTGCTTCAGCTCGTCTTCGGTCGCGCTCATACCCGGCGCAAGGTGGACGACTGCCGCGGGTTCTTCACCAAGGATACGGTGCGGAATACCGATCAGCGCAGCATCTGTAACGGCCGGATGATCATAAAGAACATTCTCAACTTCAGACGAATAAATGTTCTCGCCGCCACGAATGATGATGTCTTTTGCACGGTCCACGATGAAGCAGAAGCCTTCCTCATCAAGACGAGCAAGGTCGCCGGTTTTCACCCAACCATCGACGAATGTTTCTTCGGTTGCTTCAGGGCGCTGCCAGTATTCCTGAACAACCATAGGGCCGCGCGCCCAAAGCTCACCAACTTCGCCAACCGGAAGTTCTTTGGAGCCATCAGGGCTCATAATTTTAAGGTCGGCTGTCGCAACAGGTGGGCCACAGCTTTCAGGGCGAGCCTCATAGTCTTCGGCGCCGTGCACTGTAACAGTCGCAGACGTTTCCGTCATACCCCAGCCATTACCCGGCTCTGCGCCGAAGACTTCGCGAATCTTGCGGACAAGCTCCGGCGCTGAAGGCGCACCGCCATAACCAATCGATTCAAGAGAGGAGAGGTCGTACTTTTCACGGTCCGGATGCTCGATCAGCTGCCATGCAATCGTAGGCACGCCGCCGGTAGACTGAACCTTTTCACGCTCGATAATTTCGAACGCTTTCACCGTGTCCCATTTGTACATGAAGACCAGCGTGTGGCCGGCAAAGATGGAACCCATCATGCGGGCATTCGCTGCCGTAACGTGGAAGAGCGGAATAACCAACAAACCAACCTTCTGTTCCGGCTCTGGCGGCGCTTCACCACGGCGCATTGCACCTCGCGCAGTCGCATATCCGGTAGAGAACACGTTGGTCGTCGCATTACGATGTGTGCCGACAGCGCCTTTTGGCTGACCGGTTGTGCCGGACGTGTAGAAGATCGTCGCGCGGTCTTCAGGTTTCACCTCTACGTCAGGAAGGTCCTGATCCGGAAGCGTGTTCCAGCTCGACGGAGCGCCGAGGACGCTTTCAAGCTGAATGTAATCGTCAGACGCTTCAGGCGCGCGCGACACAATCATTGTCTCCAGCGTGGTAACCTTGTCGAGGTCACCCGAAACACGGTCGAGGCGCTCATTGTCACAGACCAGTACTTTAGAACCGGAATTCTCAATACCGAAGGCGAGCTCCGCACCCGTCCACCATGCGTTCAGAGGAACAATGATGGCACCGATGGAAACAGCTGCGAAATATGCGACCGGCCATTCCGGCAGGTTCCGCATGGCGAGCGCAACGCGGTCACCTTTCTTAATGCCCAGTTCCTGCAGCTTGCGTGCGAACGCAGATGTTGCGCGAAACCATGAGTCAAACGAGACTCGTTCGGCCTCGTAGATTGTAAAAAGGTGATCGCCGTGTGTTCGGCCCTGCATTGCGAGTTCACGCAGTGTATGTACGCCGTTTTTCCAGTCGCGAGTCGGCACACCGTTTACGTCAACGGTCTCCATCTCAAAGCGCTGTCCTGGCGCGCAAAGAATTTCGCGGATCTCTGCAAGGCTCTTTGCCGGAAAGGCTGAAGCTGTTGTCATTTGACCTGTCTCCCCATGACACTCTTCCAGGTTATCCCGGATTATTACCTATAGTCATGGTATAGTGGGCTATCAGATCATTCCACTGGTTCCAAATGAATATTCTGCAGAAGTATCATGCAGTGACGTCGTAGCCGTAAATCCAGTCCATGCGCTGATGAACGATCTCCGGAAGGATATTTCCCGCCAGCCACATCGGCCCGTATGTCATCAGGCGCTGCACCGGATTGCGATGATGGAAGGTCGTCGCATTCTTGCGTGACAGGGCCTGCACATGTGTCGCGCGGGCGTGTCGACGCGCCTGATAGGTTTTCAGTGCGTCTACAATTGAGCGAGAGCCTTTGAGACAGGACTTCAGCATCCAGGCATCTTCCATGGCCATCACAGCGCCTTGAGCCACGAATGGCAGCATGGGATGGGCTGCATCTCCGAGTACGCACACGCGTCCATCAATCCAGCGGCGAAGCGATGGGCGGTCGAACAATGCCCAACGGAAAAAGGATTCACCCTGCTCGATGATATCACCGATCACCGGGTCCCAGCCTTCAAACTCGGCGCGTAGCTCTTCCTTCTTGCCCTCGATCGACCAGCCCTCTTCGCGCCAGTCATCGCGCTCGATCACGCCAACAAGGTTCACAAGCTCGCCACCGCGCAGGTAATAGGTGACGGCGTGCTTGCCGCGCCCGACCCAGGCACAGGCAGTAGGCGGTGGCGGGTGCGCTGTCAGCTTGCTGGCAGGCACAACCCCGCGCCATGCGATACAGCCTGTAAATCGAGGCACATATGGGCCAACAATATGCGCCTGCACGACCGAGTGAATGCCGTCCGCTCCGACAAGCAGGTCGGCATTGTCCACGTCACCACCGGACAGATGAACCGTCACGCCTGTGGGCGTTTGCTCCACGGATTGAAGCTGAGTGTTAAACCTGACCTCAATGTTCGGCGCAGCGTTGCAAGCATTTTCGAGGATGGAGATCAGGTCTGTCCGGTGAATATGCAGATAGGGGGCGCCCCAGCGGTCTATTGCTTTGTCCTTCAAAGGGATGGTGAAAATCGTTTTACCGCTTTCGCCAAAGCGCATCTCAATGCGTTCCGGTTCGAAAGCAGTTCTGCGCATTTCGGCCTCGAGACCGAGCGCCTGCATGACGCGCATCCCGTTCGGGCCGATCTGAAGGCCAGCTCCGACCTCGCTGAAAGCAGCGGCCTGCTCCAGCACAGTCACATCATGTCCGTCTTCAGCAAAACAGAGTGCGGCAGTAAGTCCGGCAATACCGCCGCCAGCGATCAGAATTTTCATAGGTTCAGAAAGACCTGCTGCCGGTAAATGACAAGTGCGCTTTTTGTCCTGCCCGAACTATTGGCGGACGGTTTTGGGGCGTTTCACGAACACGAGCGCTGCGATCAGAAGACAAACCATAGCCGTGGCACTGACTGTGAGCGGCAAATCATTGTGGATCATATAAAGGCCTGCACCGATAAGAGGCCCTACCACAAAGCCAGCAGGCGGTGCGGCAGCCATAAGTGCACCAGCCGCCCCTTGATCCTTTGGCTCAACTGCCAGTGTTCCCAGCGCATTCAGCGACGGCACGATCAACGCTGCGCCGCTCCCCATCACAGCAAACGACATGCAAAGGAAAATAAACGGGGTATGGATGATCGCGGTTGCGTATCCGGTCGCCACCAGAGCCAGCCCCACCGGCAACATGAAGCGCGGGTCTGGCTTGAAACGATCCACATAGAAGGTCTGCACCAGCACCATGCAAACCGCCATGACGGCAAACACCAGACCGCCAAACTCAACAGCCTCTGCCCCCTGATACCCGAAACGGTCGGCGACAAACCAGGCAATCGTCTGCTGCACGCACGCGACGGCCATGAAGTATGAGATGAGGAAGATAATGAACGGGCGCACACGTGGGTCCATCAGAGACAAAGGCTTGGGCCTTTGCGCGGATGTGTCAGCCTCTTCCTTTGGCAGAACGAACATAAAAATCAAACCGCAAACCAGCGAGAATGCGACCGACCCCCAAAGCGGCGCCAAAGCGCCGAAGCGCGCGAGAATCGCGGCTGTCGCAGGCCCAAGTATCGAACCAACGCTCATCGCAGCGCCCAAAAAGCCAAGACCCGCTGCGCGGTCTCGCGCTGTCGTCGCGTCCGTCATTGCAGCGAAGGCAGCTGGCTGGAGACCGGACGATAACAGTCCAAATGCCGTTCGTACCGCCGCCAGCGCGAAGAAGGCCTGAAGCCCCACGAAAACGCCATGGATTGCCGCATCCAGCGTAAAAAGGAAGATCATGTTGTTGAACGCTGTCATGAACAGCGCGAACACCATGACACGCTTACGCCCGATCCGTCCGGAGATACGCCCCCAGACCGGCGTCATGAACGCAAACAGCAGAGACGACAGCGTCAACATGCCTGCGACCTGAAGCTCGGTCAGGCCAGCACTTCGCGCCAGAGGCGGCGCAACGACGAAACTGATGGTAAAGCCGACTCCCATTGAGAGGAGCCCGAAAGCAATCACCCATTTCTGAAGGCGTGATAAAGGCCTGACTGGTGCTGCTTCGCTCATATAACCCCCGACGACCGCGCTCTATGGTGCGTGTACGAGGCTATATGTATTCGTTTTTAGAATGAAGCCACCCCTCACCTTAGGTAAGGGGTGGCATTCCATTACTTCTTCTGCGGAGCCAGACGAATGTTGAGCTCGCGAAGTTGTTTTTCGTCGACAACTGAAGGCGCGCCCATCATGAGGTCCTGAGCCTGCTGGTTGAACGGGAAGAGAATGACGTCACGAATGGACTCAGTCTCTGCCAGCAGCATAACGATACGGTCGACGCCAGGCGCGATACCGCCGTGTGGAGGCGCGCCATAGCGGAAGGCGTTCAGCATGCCGCCAAACTCTTCCTCTACGACTTCAGGGCCGTAACCCGCCAGTTCGAAGGCTTTCAGCATGATGTCCGGACGGTGGTTCCGGATCGCGCCCGAAGACAGCTCAACGCCGTTACAGACGATGTCGTACTGGAACGCCAAAAGATCGAGCTTCTTCTCATCCGTATCCGCGGCTTCCAGCGCGTCCATACCACCTTGCGGCATGGAGAACGGGTTGTGCGAGAAGTCGATCTTCTTGTTGTCTTCGTCATACTCATACATCGGGAAGTCGACGATCCAGCAGAAGCGGAACACGTCTTTCTCGACGAGGTCGAGCTCTTCACCAATTCGCAGACGCGCAGGACCAGCCAGTTTGTAAGCTGCTTCCTTCTTACCCGCGGAGAAGAAGACACCGTCGCCATCTTCAAGGCCTGTTGCCTCAAGGAATGCTTTCAGGTGCTCAGGGTCGAAGTTCTTCAGGACTGGGTCCTGGCTGACAACATTGCCGCTCTCGTCCTTGCGCAGACGCGCATAGCCGAGGCCCGGAGCCTGCATCTCTTTCTTCGCCCACTTATCAAAGTCGTCGAAGAATTTACGGGACTGGGTTTCAGTCGCCTTTGGTGCAGGGATCGCAATAACCTTGCCGCCGCCATTGGTGATCTTCGCAAAGATTGAGAAGCCTGTTTTGCTCTCGTCTTTGAAGAAGTCCGTGACGTCTTTCAGCTCGATCGGGTTGCGCAGGTCCGGCTTGTCAGAGCCATATTTCTCCATCGCTTCGCGGTATGGAATGCGCGGGAAAGGACCTTCGGCCATATCGCGCTTTTTGCCGTCCCAGTTCTGGAACTCGCGGAATACGCCAGCCATGACGGGTTCGATCGCCTGGAAGACATCTTCCTGTGTGACAAAGCTCATCTCGATATCGAGCTGGTAGAATTCGCCAGGAGAACGGTCTGCACGTGCATCCTCGTCGCGGAAACATGGCGCGATCTGGAAGTAGCGATCAAAGCCAGACACCATAAGCAGCTGTTTGAACTGCTGAGGCGCTTGCGGCAGCGCGTAGAACTGGCCCGGGTGCAGACGTGACGGCACGAGGAAGTCGCGCGCACCTTCCGGAGAAGACGCTGTGAGGATTGGTGTCTGGTATTCAGTGAACCCCTGTTCGACCATACGGTTACGCAGGGATGCAATAACCTGACTACGCAGAACCATGTTCTTGTGCAGGCTATCACGACGTAGGTCGAGATAACGGTGTTTCAGACGGATGTCTTCCGGATAGTCCGGCTCACCAAAGACTGGCAGAGGCAGTTCGGAAGCTTCCGACTGAATGTCGAGCGTTGCAACCTGAACTTCGATCTCACCTGTCGGCAGGTTTTCGTTCACGGTTTCGGCATCGCGCGCAACGACTGTGCCTTCGATCGTGATGACACTTTCGACGCGAATCCGCTCAAGACGTTCAAAATTTTCGTTTGAAGGCGTTACGACACATTGCGTCAGACCATAATGATCGCGTAAGTCGACGAACAGGAGTCCTCCGTGGTCGCGTTTGCGGTGTACCCAGCCCGACAAGCGGACCGTGTCACCCACATGGGTTTGCCGTAGCGCGCCACAGGTGTGCGTCCGGTAGAGATGCATTTGAGGAAGACTCCGTTGATAAAATTATTCTGGCGCGCACACGACACAGGGCACCCTGCCTTGTCAAGCGAGTGAAAGGCAAACCTGCACATGAGCGACACGGATATCGCTGTAATCAAAGAACAAGGCGAACTCAACGCCTTCTGTGACGCACTTTCACAAAGCGACGTCATTTTTGTGGACACAGAATTCCACCGTGAGAGCACATACTGGCCGACCCTGTGTTTAATTCAGGCGGCTGGTGAAGGCGTAGAGGGCATTATCGACCCTATGGTTGATGGGCTCGACCTCGCCCCCTTCCTGAAACTGATGGGCGATGAGTCGATTGGAAAAGTCTTCCACGCGGCTCGTCAGGACATGGAAATTTTTTATCGGTTGATGGGCACGCCCCCATCCCCGATCTTTGACACGCAGATCGCCGCCATGGCGCTCGGCCTCGGTGATTCCATTTCTTACGAAAACCTCGTTTCAGGTCTGGCCGGTCAGCAGATCGACAAATCTTCACAATTCACGGACTGGACGCGCCGCCCGCTTAGCCAGAAGCAGCTGAAATACGCGCTCGGCGATGTAACGCACCTGCGCACGGTTTATGATCGCATGGCCGAAAAGCTCGATGCGAAAAACCGCTGGAGCTGGATCGAGGAAGACAATCAGGCGCTGGCAGCACCGAGTCTCTACGACACTGATCCTGAGAATGCATGGAACCGGATGAAAATCCGCCGCCCGAAGAAAGACTATCTGGCTGTTCTCAAGAATGTTGCGATCTGGCGTGAACGCCTCGCGCAGGACCTTAACCGCCCGCGCAGCCGCATCCTCAAAGATGACGCAATTCAGGAAATTTCCGATCAGCGCCCGCGTACAGCTGAAGCGCTGGAGCGTCTTCGCTCAGTCCCAAAAGGGTTTGCAAAATCCCGTCACGGCGCTGGCCTGCTCGATGCCATCAACTACGCTTTGGACAATGTTGATGAAGTCGCACCGCAGGTAGACAAGCCAAAGCATCGCTCTGCGTCGCCAGCGGGTGCGTCAGACCTTCTGCGCGTCCTGCTTAAACAGGTGTGCGATGATGAGAACGTCACGCCGCGTCTTGTCGCAAACGCGGCTGACCTTGAACGCATTGCATCAGGCGATGGCGAGTCTACGGCTGTGATGTCCGGATGGCGCTATGACTTGTTCGGACGTCAGGCCGAAGACCTCCTGCATGGCCGTCTCGCCATAACCTTCAATCAGGGCAAGGTCGAGTTGTTCGACACGTCTCAGGCAAGCAAGGCCTGAGGACTATCGGATATCGGCTTCCAGGTTGAGCTGGGATGCAAGATGCCCCAAACGCTTTCTAACGCCATCAGACATCAGGTTCTGGTGGCGTTTTTGTATGGTCAGAACGAGCTTGCCATCATCAACGCTTAGAGACGCCCTCTTGAGTATTCTCTCAGTACGTCCTGAGAACTCAGCTGCGAGCCTTATGATCAGCGCGACAGTTTTGGCTCTGTCGATTTGCTCTGGCGTCAGAGCAGTCGTCTCCAGGTCGGTCGGCGTGAACTTGCGCCAATAACGGATCGCGGTCACCAGCCCAAGATAAATACGCGCCGGGTGGCCAGCGCCCGAATAGGGTCCACGCAGCACGATCTGGCGCGCAATATCAGAGCGGTGATCCGGGTGCATGGTTGCGCCAATGTCCGCCAGTAGAAAGGCTGCCTCATGCAGCCGGTCTTCAGGTGCGTGGGTATCGCCAAATACAGGCGGAAGCGCGCTGAGGATATCAGCCGAGAAATTATGCAGCTCGTTTGTGAAGCCCGCCTGCCGCGAATCCTGCCGTGCAAGACGTGCAACGCCTGCAAAGAGTGGATCTAGCCGCTGCGTTTCCGCCTCCATGCCACTGAAAACAAGCCCCTCACGAACGCCGTTGGCAGAGACAACAACGTTGTCTGCCTTCGACATTTCCAGGACTGTTTTTAGAGTCAGGGCGGCAAACTCGATGATCGGCGTCCGCTTGCCCGCGACGGACCGGATAACATCATCAGGACGCTTTTTCGCGTCCATCAGCAGCTTGCAAAGCGAAATCATCTCTGATGCCGGAATGACATAAGACTGAAGCACCTGAAGCGGATAGTTATTCAGCGCCATATGAATGCTGGCGATTGCACGCCAGGCTCCACCCACTGTGTAAAAATTCTGGCATTTGGGCACCCCGCCCTGTGCTTTCAGAAGCTTCTTCACATGGCTGGAAAGGCTGGTCTTTTCGTCGGCCTGAAAAGCCTGCATTGCGAATGGACCAAGCTTATATGTTTTACCTTCGGTGAGTTCGCCAGCATCAGTCGTAATCAGCTCAAGGCTGGAGCCACCAAGATCACCGATCAAGCCTGTCGGCGCGCCCTGCCCTGCAACAACACCAAGCGCCGCATAATGGGCCTCCTCGGGGCCAGTAAGCACGCGCACAGGAAAACCGGATACACGCTCGATCTCTTCACAGAACGCGTCCCCATCCTCGGCTTCGCGTGTGGCCGCTGTCGCGATAGCAGTTACGTCATCTACGCCCAGCGAAGAACAAATGGCGGAATAGCGCGATAACGCCTGAAGCGCGGCTTCTACGCCTTCCGGTGAAAGACGACCCGAGTCGGACAACCCACGCCCGAGACCGGCCATGACTTTCTCATTCAGGCGCGGAACAATACTGCGCCCGTCAATCTGATAGACGAGCAAGCGAACAGAGTTCGAACCGATATCGATAACGGCTTGCTGCCGGACAGCCTGCTTTCTGGAAAATCTCCACAAGACGGGTGGTCTGGCAATTCCTGTCGCCATTAAGCCTTGGCCTTCTTCGTTGCTTTCGGTGCCAGCTTGGGCGGCATTTCCATATCGAGCGCTTCGCCCCGACCTGACAAGCTCGGATACTCCATCAGATAATCATGCACGCTGAATGGTTCGCCTTCAGGCAGAACCCGCTCGTAGGTGCCATCAGATTGCAAAATCCAGCTCTGGGCATCATCGTTCAGGTTAGCGACCATAATCTGGTTGAGCACCTGACGCTTCACAGTTTCATTCTCTAGCGGAACGAAGGCTTCCACGCGTCGGTCCAGATTACGGTTCATCCAATCAGCAGACGAAATGAAGACCTTGGCTTCACGCGATGGCAGCTCATGACCGTTCGCGAAGCAGGCAATACGTGAGTGTTCGAGGAAACGTCCGACAACGCTTTTCACCCGGATATTCTCCGAAAGGCCCGGCACACCCGGACGGAGCGAACAAATGCCACGAATCACCAGCTCGATCGGCACGCCCGCCTGACTTGCGCGGTAGAGCGCATCTATGACTTCGGCATGAACAAGCGAGTTCATCTTCACCCAAATACCGGAAGGCTTGCCGGCTTTAGCGTTGGCAATCTCGGCTTTGATCAATTTGATAATGTCGTTCTTCATGCTGAGCGGTGACATGGAGACCTTCTCCAGCATTGGGGGCTCAGCATAGCTTGTCACATAATTGAAGATACGACCTGCATCCCGACCCAGCGCCTGATCATCCGTGAACAACGAAAGGTCGGTATAAATCTTCGCCGTAATCGGGTGGTAATTGCCGGTTCCGAAGTGCGTATAAGTTCGAAGCTCTCCACCTTCACGGCGTACGACCAGACTGATTTTGGCGTGCGTTTTATATTCGATGAAGCCGTAGACGACCTGAACACCGGCCCGCTCCAGATCGCGCGCCCAGCGAAGGTTGGCCTCCTCATCAAAGCGCGCCTTGATCTCAACCAGCGCGGTGACGTTCTTGCCAGCCTCTGCAGCTTCTACGAGCGCCGCAATAACCGGTGAGTTCTTACTGGTTCGATAGAGCGTTTGCTTGATGGCAATCACGTCCGGATCACGCGCAGCCTGCTTGATAAACTGCAGAACGACATCGAAGCTCTCATACGGATGATGGACGATCATGTCCTTCTGGCGGATTGCGGCAAAACAGTCGCCGCCATTTTCGCGCACACGTTCCGGGAAACGTGGCTCATACGAATCATATGACAGCTCCGGGCGATCATCGGTGATCAGCTCGGAAAGCTGAGCCATGCCCAGAATGCCATCGACTTCGATAATGTCCTGATCTTCCGCGCCGACGCCAGACACGATAAATTTCTTGAGGCTTTCATCAGCACCGCGTTCGAGCTTCAGGCGCACAACGCGGCCGCGACGACGTTGCTTCAGCAGAATTTCAAATTCGCGGATGAGGTCTTCGGCTTCCTCTTCGATCTCGATATCGCTGTCGCGCACGACGCGAAACTCACAGCGATTAAGGCAGCTAAAGCCCGGGAAGATGATATCGAGGAAGAGCTCCAGCATGCTTTCCAGCGACAGGAAGCGAATGGACTTCTTCGTCTTCGGCGTCGCTGGCAGTCGGATGAATCGATCAACCTGAGATGGGAGCGGCATAAGCGCCTTCATCATCTCACCGGTTGTGTTGTTCTTAAGGTCCAGCGCAATCGCGAAGCCAAGGTTTGGGATGAATGGAAACGGGTGCGCCGGATCAACCGCCAGCGGCGTAATGATCGGGAAGATATGGTCCATGAAATAGCTTTTCAGCCACGCCTTGTCCGTCTTCGTCACATCCTCGACTTCGAGCACATGAATGTCTTCCTGCTGAAGTCGTTTACGCAACTCATTCCAGCGTGTCTGCTGATCGGCCATCAGCCGAAGTGCTAGTTCATTTACAGACTGGAGCTGTTGCGCCGGCGTACGCCCATCCAAACCCGGACGCGAAACACCCGCACGGACCTGTTCGCGAAGACCAGCCACACGGACCATGTAGAATTCGTCGAGGTTATTTGCCGAGATCGACAGGAACCGGAGCTGTTCTAGAAGCGGATGCTTGTCATTTGCCGCTTCCTCGAGAACCCGCTGATTAAAGCCAAGCCAGGACAATTCACGGTCGATGAACCGTGATGGCGACGATAAGGTGATCGCACGCGGTTCGGCAGAACCCGCTTTATGCTCCGAACCGGATTTTGAAATGCTCATATCAGCCTCAAGACAATGGGTCAGACGTCGTCTGTTTCCCATTCTTCGATTAATTCGTTGAGAACGTCGCGGGCAAGCGGAATAGTCGCCGGACGTTTCGTTTCCGTCATTGCTCTGTCCAGACGGCCGGCAAATGCTTCAATGGCCTGAAAGCTGCGATCAAGCCGCGGCTCGAGGAAAGACAGTGTTTCTTCGGGGATTCGTATGAACCTTCTGAGACAGGCAGCCCTTAAACGACGGATAAAGGCCTCATCGTCCATGGCAGGCAGAATGATCGTCGTCATGGCCGCAAGTCGTGAAACAAGGTCCGGCGGCGTGACATGCCAGACAGATGGCTGGCCGTGCCCGCCAACGAGAATTTTGACACCGCTCTCTTCGGCGAGATTGAGGATTGTCAGAAGGCTGGCGGAAGCTTCGACATGATGGCAATCATCCAGACATAATGGCTGGCTGAGCAGGTCGGACAGCGCCTTGGGGTCCAGATTTTCCCAATCTGCTGGAACCAGATATCGGCCACCAACTTCTTTTGCCCAACTCTTCAGAATACTGGTGACACCAGAATTCTCAGGCCCGGTAACGCACAGAGTAGATTTAGGCCATTCCTGCCAACGCCGAAGCACGTTGAGCGACTGTTGCCCCTGATCTTCGGAGAACAACGCATCCAACGGCAAAATCGGCGATGGGAAAGCGAGTTTGAATTGCTCACCCGGCATAATCAATCAGCCCTAAAACCGGCGGCTGCCGCCATATTCTATCACCCAGCCATCCGGCGAAGATGACAGATTAATGCCGCGCTGGCTGAATTCGGTGCGCAGGCGCTCTTCGCTTCCCGCGTAGGTGAAAGAGACAAGCGCTCCGTCGCGCGCGATTGCGTCTACACGGAAACCTGAAATCAGCGGTGAATTCGACATAGCAGAGCGCATCGCATTCCAGCTGCGCTGATCAGAAAAACGCGCAACGGCAGTGCTGTCTGTTCGCGCTTCATCGCTTCGAACAATGGACTGGCTCTTCCAGGCCGCATCCATATAAGCCGATGCCGCAGCGACAGCTTCTTCAAGAGTAGCAACCGAGCGGGTACGGCCAATCACGGTTTGTCCTGCGGCCGTCATGCGCGTGAGGTTTACGGCATAATCGCCATCTGTACCGACCAGACCGGCGAAAATAGCGCCTGTAGCGCCCACAGAGCGCACTTCGGGTGCAACCGCGGACCAATCTGCGACTGAAGAGCGAGGACGCTGAGACGTCGTGTAAGGGCTCAGAGCGCCTTCGTCAGAACGCGGCCACACTGACGCCCATTCGGCAACGGGCGCCGCACTTGCCGAAACAGGGACCAGCAAAACTCGCGAGGCCTGCTGATCAATGAATGGCACACCGCGCTGAGACAGCTGCGCACGCAGACGGATCGGGTTATAAACAACGGATAGCTCGGCACGATAAACAGTTGTCGAACGGCGTTCATTATCAACGTCGACCGCCGCGGCCAGTTCGTTGGCATTCGAATAGCTGTAGAAATCCTCGCCGAGCAGCGCACGATCTTCTTCCAGCGTCAGACGCTCGATCAGGCGGTACAAACCAATGATCTTGGCTTCGGCCACCGCCTGCGCTTCGGCTTCTCGCGTCGTATTCGCTGTGTGATCCACTGGAATGTTGGAAATCGTGTAAACATCACGCAGATCAGCGTGAGCTGACGTCGCGCCCATGAAAAGCGCGATGACTGCGCTCAGCAATACGGAAATCTTTTTCATACGACTCGTCCTAGCAGTCATTTATTCAAGTTTAAAGACAGAGAATATGGCGAGAACAGGGAAGCCATGCTAACGGGGCCTTCATGACAGATTCCTCTCCTATGACCTACCGCCAGGCAGGCGTTGACATCGATGCAGGCAATGAGCTGGTCGACAAGATCAAACCGCTGGCAAAATCGACTTTCCGTCCGGGCGTTGCATCCGACCTCGGCGGCTTTGGTGGCCTATTTGATCTGAAGGCTTGCGGGTATGATGATCCCGTACTCGTTTCAGGCACAGATGGCGTCGGCACGAAGCTGCTGCTGGCTCAAGAAGCTAACTTCCACACGACAATTGGCATCGACCTCGTCGCCATGTGTGTGAATGACGTTCTGGCGCAAGGCGCTGAACCGCTCTTCTTCCTCGACTATTTTGCCACCGGCAAACTGGAGACCGATACCGCTGCTGAGGTAGTTGCAGGTATCGCTGAAGGCTGCCGTCAAAGCGGATGCGCGCTTATCGGGGGAGAGACCGCCGAAATGCCTAGCATGTATGCGCCGGGCCATTACGACCTCGCAGGCTTCGTTGTTGGCGCAGTCGAACGCGCAAATATTCTTCCGAAAATGGACGAGATGGCCGAAGGCGACGCGCTTATCGCGATTTCGTCTTCCGGGCCGCACTCCAACGGCTACTCACTGATCCGCAAGATCGTCGAGCGTTCAGGCCTCGAACTTTCGGCAGACTCGCCATTCGCGGAAGGCAAATCACTTGGCGAAGCCCTGCTTACGCCAACCAAGCTTTACGTGAAGTCTGTTCTGCCGCTCATCAAATCCGGCCACGTTAAAGGCCTCGCCCACATTACAGGCGGCGGCGTGACCGAGAACTTGCCGCGTATGCTACCGGATACACTCGTGCCGGTACGCGACGGCGATGACTACACGCCTCCTGCCGTATTCGAATGGATGCAGTCAGTCGGCAATGTCGAGGACGCTGAAATGTGGCGCACCTTCAATATGGGCATCGGTATCATACTTGCGGTCGCGCCAGAGAAGGTCGAAGAAGTTCTGGCAGCCCTCCGCTTCAACGGCGAAGACGCCTTCCTGTACGGACATCTGAAGAATGCCTGAGCGTGAAGAACCGGTCCGCCTGGCGATTTTCATCTCCGGCCGCGGCTCCAACATGAAAACTTTGGTGGAAGCCTGCCTCGACGGAGACGTGGTGGCAAAACCGGTTCTCGTGCTGTCCAATTCCTATTCTGCTGCTGGACTTGAATGGGCCAGTGAGCAAGGTCTGCCAATTGCAGCGATTGATCACCGCGCATACGACGACCGCGAGTCTTTTGAGAAAGATGTTCAACAGACGCTCGAACTTCACAATGTGGAGTTCATCGCGCTCGCCGGATTTATGCGCGTTCTTACGAGCTGGTTCACCGAGCATTGGGAAGGTCGGATGATCAACATCCACCCATCCCTTCTGCCAAAATATCCAGGTTTGCACACGCACAAGCGTGCCATAGAAGCCGGAGACGCCGAAGCAGGCTGTTCCGTGCACTGGGTCACCGAAGGCGTGGATGAAGGCGCTGTGATCGATCAGGAGCGCGTTGCAATTCAGGAAGGCGACACGCCAGACACATTGGCCGAGCGTGTCCTTGAGCGGGAGCATATCTTATACCCGCGTGCCCTCGCCAAAGCGATTGACGACTTCCTCGACCGCGAAGCTGAAGACGAAGCCGAAGCTTAGGCGCGGCTTCCGTCTGCCCCTCTATCCCGATCACGCCAGGCGCGCCCGAGCACGCTGAACGCCATGCGCAGCAGAATGAGCGCAAGCACGCCAATCGCCGGATCGCCTATCGCGAGCAACGCAAAGGCACCCACAAACACACCAACATGCAGCACAATGATACGGCCATAGGGGGAGAACATTTCTTCCTGCGGCGAAGCGTACCCATGCTGCCCACCCGGCCAGTAATCCTTCACGGCTGCGATGAGCTGAAAAACAAAGATAAGCCCCATCGCATAGAGCGCCGCGGGATAGGCCGTCACAATAGCGCCAAGCATCTCCATGAACGCGTCTGGTCCCGGAGGCCCAATCCCAATCTCGGCGCCAGGCAAATTGATGAATGAAAACAGAAAAATGCCGTGCCCGAAGCAGAACATGCCGTAATGTACGCTGAAAAATGCGGCGAGGAAAAAGCCGAAGACCGAGCCGACGCCACCTAGGCTCACAAGCGATGACGCAATAATTCGAAAAAAAGTAACGACGCCGATAATCACATTCTCTGCCCAGTAAAGCAGAACCAAAGGCGCTGCGCCCCAACCAAAGACAAAGACCAGAATGACAGGAACAAAGTCCACAGCGATGGCAAGCCATGTGAGTGGATCTTTGATGGCAGCCTGCCAGAAGCTCGGGCGCAAGTAATGAATCATGGAAACGTCCCCCGCCGTGAATTTACGGCAAGGGAAACAGTTTGCAATTCACCTGTTCAGGGGAAAAGACGCTTAGGCTGGCTCCGCCCAGAGGTCGTAATGATCTGCGCCAACGACGCGCGCTTCAACGATCATGCCCGGCTCAAGCTCTCCGCCTTCGGCGAGCTCTACAGTGCCGTCAATTTCAGGCGCGTCAGCTTTGGTCCGGCCAATGGCGACATCACGGTCTTCATCGACGCTATCAACGATGACATCAACGATTTTGCCAATCTGCGCTTTGGAGCGTTCTGCAGAAATTTCTGCCTGAACTTCCATGAAGCGATGCCAACGCTCTTCCTTGACCTCTTCAGGTACGTGATCGTCCAGCGCGCGGCTTTCGGCATGCTCGACGTTTTCGTACTTGAAGCAGCCCGCGCGGTCGATTTTCGCTTCGCGCATCCAGTCGAGCAGAAACTCGAACTGTTCCTCGGTTTCACCCGGGAAGCCAACAATGAAGGTCGAACGGATTGTGAGGTCCGGAACATCCTTGCGCCACTGGAGAATACGCTCAAGCGCCTTGTCACCGCCCTGCCCCGGGCGACGCATACGCTTCAGAACGTCGTTGTGAGCGTGCTGGAACGGAATATCGAGGTAAGGCAGGACATGACCTTCCGCCATGAGCGGCATGACCTTGTCGACGTGCGGATACGGATACACATAGTGCAGACGCACCCAGGCATCGAGATTGCCGAGACCTTTGCAGAGATCGAAGAAACGCGTTTGGTATTCCTCGTCCTTCCACATGCGAGGTTCGTACTTCACATCAAGGCCGTAAGCCGAGGTGTCCTGACTGATAACCATCAGCTCCTGAACACCGGCATTCACCAGCTGCTCTGCTTCACGCAAAACATGATCAATCGGGCGGGATACGAGGTCACCGCGTAGTTTCGGAATGATGCAGAAGCTGCACTTGTTGTGGCAACCTTCTGAAATTTTCAGATAGGCATAGTGGCGCGGCGTTAGGCGCAGGCCAGCTTCCGGAACAAGGTCGAGATATTTGTTGGGTGGCGGCGCAACGTTCTCGTGCACCGCATTCATCACCTGCTCGTACTGGTGAGGGCCTGTGATCGCCAGGACTTTCGGGTGGCGCTCGCGGATAACATCCGGCTCAGCACCGAGACAGCCAGTGACGACTACTTTGCCGTTTTCGGCAATTGCTTCGCCAATTGCATCAAGGCTTTCATCCCGCGCAGAGTCGAGGAAGCCGCAAGTGTTTACGAGAACAAGGTCCGCGCCCTTATAGTCCGGCGCGATCGCATAGCCTTCAGCGCGCAAACGGGTCACGATGCGCTCGGAATCCACAAGCGCTTTCGGGCAGCCGAGAGAGACGATGCCTACTTTCGGCTGCGAGTTTGTTTCTACAGGTGCATTGACGGTCATAACGGCCTCAGATTCCGGGGAGCGCGCGGCTTTAACTGAAAATGGCCGGTTTGAAAACCATCAGGCTTCAGCAAGTACGCCCTTTTCGATCAGGTAAGTCTTCAACTCACCCTCTTCGAACATTTCCTTTATAATATCGCATCCGCCAACAAACTCACCTTTTACGTAGAGCTGAGGAATTGTCGGCCAGTTAGAGAACTGTTTGATGCCTTCACGGATTTCCATGTCTTCCAGAACGTTCACGGACTCATAGTCCACCTGAAGATAGTTCAGAATCTGGGACACAACGGAAGAAAATCCGCACTGCGGGAAGGTTGGTGTGCCCTTCATATACAGCATGACGTCGTTCTTATCGACCTGAGAGCGGATTGTGTCCTGAACACTCATGAAAGTTCTCCTTAAAACCTATCGCGGAAGTGAGGCTTTTGAACTGAAATATCAAGGCCTGTTGCCGCAAATGTTAGCGCATTTCAGCAATTTGCCTGATGCCATCCCGCATGGATATCCTCGCCTGCCAGCCTTCCGGGGCTGGCCAGGTCTGCAAGCGATCTGCATCTGCGCGCCTGATCTGTGCATCGGACAGGTCCGCGCCCTGCCCTATAATCTTACGGCCAAGCCGCAGGACAAAGCCCGGCACGCGTGCCATATATATAGGCCCGGACACCTCATCAGAGATCATCTGGTAAATGTCTTTCATCTTATGGACGTCAGGCCCACCCGCGCCGACTTTCAACATTAGCTCGGACTGGTTTTTAAGGACATGAACGGTCAGCGCCGCAAGATCATCATAATGCACTGGCTGCTGACGCGCCGTACCCGCCCCGATCAAAGGCAGAACCCGAAACCGCTCGGCAAAGCCGATCAGGCGACCAATATTACCATCATTCCGGTTTCCATAGATCATGCATGGGCGGATGATGGCGATCTTGCCGCCTGGCAGGGAGGACACAGCCTCTTCTTCAGCGCGCAACGCTGCATAGACGGGAGATTCAAAATCGATCCCGACATTGTTCGAAGAAAACAGGATAAGATGCGCAGAGCTTCCGTTCGCCCTGAGCTGGCGCGCAGTCGGTCCACTGCTGGAAAGGATCGGACAGAAAACGATCTGCTCGCAATCAGCCAGTACGCTCGCTGCATTTTCAGGCGCATCGAGATCAAGCGTTCTGATCTCAACACCTGTCATACCCTCCGCCCAGTTCAGTTTGGACAGATCGCGGGAGGTCAGGACTAAGTCGTGCCCGTCAGCGTCCGTGCGGAACAAATCGAAAATAGCGCGACCAAGCGCGCCAGATGCCCCGATGATCGCTGTTTTCACAGAACCGCCTTACGCTGGCGCAGACGTTTTGAGCTGCAGCGCGTGCAGAACGCCGCCCATTTTGCCGTCCAGCGCCGCATAGACCATCTGATGCTGCGCCACGCGCGGCTTACCGCGGAAGCTTTCAGAGACAATTTTTGCGCTCCAGTGATCATCATCACCTGCGAGGTCTGTCAGTTCGATTTCAGCGTCCGGAAAAGCCTCGCGAAGCATTGTTTCCAGTGTGTTGCGATCCATTGCCATGTCAGTTCACCTGTGCGCCGAAGTCATTGATAAGTTTCTGCAGAGCCAGATGCCCATTGCTGATTTCCAGCGCAAGGGCCGGATCCGCAAAATCTGCTGCGCTCAGAGTTTCGCGATAGTGCGCGCG
>CENJ01157899.1_pt1 | contig 25231 bp, 17 predicted proteins | sample 356161 | NCBI WGS metagenome assembly CENJ01 (sample SAMEA2619531, study PRJEB7988) | marine metagenome | biome: marine biome (ENVO:00000447); feature: surface water layer (ENVO:00002042); material: "saline water (ENVO:00002010), including plankton (ENVO:xxxxxxxx)" | depth 5 m | reverse complement strand
GGAAGATATATTCCGTTAGACAACATAAAGTGAAAGAAATTCTTAAAAATATTGTTATTGCCTTGTGCTGCAGATTCAAAATCGATAACATGATTTTTTGTAAAGTGGACTGATAGCATTGATCCGCAATTGTTTACTTTACATGGTATTTCTGAATTATTAACTTCTTTTACAAAACCTTTGTACAAACGTTGAGTTTTATTATTTATCCTTTTATAAAAATCTGAATCATTTTTTAAAATTTTTAAGGTTTCTAGCCCTGCTCTCATTGCTAAAGGATTCCCACTTAATGTACCTGCCTGGTAAATCGGTCCTTCAGGGGCTAGCATATCCATAATTTCGTTTCTGGATGCGAAAGCACCTACTGGTAGCCCACCACCTAAAACCTTTCCATAAGTTACAATATCCGCATTAACTCCCAAATATTCCTGAGCTCCTCCGAAGGATAGTCTAAAACCTGTCATCACTTCATCAAAAATTAAAAGAGAACCAAAATCGTTGCAAATTAACCTTAAGCTTTCCAAAAAAACTTTTTCAGGTGGAATACATCCCATATTTCCAGCAACTGGTTCTATAATTACACAAGCAATTTCATTTTTATATGTATCGAAAATTCTTTGAACACTTTTTAAATCGTTATAATTTGCGATCAAAGTGTCCTTGGCATTTGATTTAGTAACACCAGGGCTATTGGGTTGGCCAAAAGTAACAGCACCACTCCCAGCCTCAATTAAAAATGAATCTGAATGACCATGATAACAACCCTTGAATTTTAAAATTTTATCTCTTCCTGTAAATCCTCTAGCCAAACGAATAGCACTCATACAGGCTTCAGTTCCTGAATTTACAAACCTAATTTTATCAATATTTTTAATTTTCGAAATAATTAATGAGGCTAATTCAGATTCCAACTCTGTAGGGATGCCATATGAAGTACCTTTTTTTGCTTGAGATGCTATTTTTTCAATAATTTCTTTCTTAGCGTGGCCTAAAATCATTGGACCCCAACTAGAAATATAATCTATATATTTATTGTTATCTTCATCAAAAAGATAAGCCCCTTTTGCTTTTTTAATAAAGACTGGTGTTCCTCCAACCGCCTTGAAAGCTCGAACAGGAGAATTTACTCCTCCAGGTAATAGTTTTTTTGCCTCTTGAAATAATTGACTACTTCTTTTATAAATCATTTAATTATTTGGTATGATGAGTTCCTGTCCAATATAAATCTTATTATTACTAATCTGGTTCATTTTAACTATAGTTTTAATTTCTATATTAAATTTTTTTGATATAGAAAATAAAGTATCTCCTTTTGACACTCTATAAATAAATAATTCTTTTTGATTAGAATTTCTTTTTCTATTTTTTTTATCAAAATTATCATAACGTTTTAAGTTTAGACGTTCAATTAAGCTGATCAATTTAATGGGGTATTTTTTATCAGTTGCATACCCTGCTTTTTTTAGCCCATATGCCCATTGCTTGTAATTATTAATATTGTAATCAAACAAAAAATCGTATCTAGGTCTACCTGTTAAAAACAGTGAATGGTCACGATAAGATTCTTTTGGATCTTTATATTTACGAAAACATTCTCCTTTTTTATCATCATCATGATAGATTTTTTTACCACTCCATTCCTTATGACATTTGATTCCAAAATGATTGTTCCCTTCAGTAGCCAATCTACCTTCTCCATATCCAGACTCAAGTAAGCCCTGAGCAAGTGTAATACTGGCTGGTATTTTATATTTATTCATTTCCTCGATCGCAATAGGTGCAAATCTGGATAAGTATATGTCTATTTTTTTTTCATTAGACGTATAAGATTTTTTTTCAAAATTAGCTTGTTTATTAACGACTTTTTTTTCTTTTTTTGATGAATTAATTTTTAAAACCTTACAACCAATTTGAAATATTAAAACTGCACAGTAAAATATTATTTTAATAAAAGTCCTACTTTTTTTTTCTGTAAAAAATTGAAGCCGTCTATGCCTTGAAGTCCTCCAGTATGGATAAACAAAATATTTTTTCCCCACCTCCAATTATGATTATTTATTAGAGTAAAAATACCAAAAAGAACTTTCCCTGTGTATATTGGATCTAGAGGAATTTTATATTTTTTTTTAAAAGAATTTATAAATATGATAAGTTCATTGTTAAATTTCCCAAATCCGCCAAAGGTAAATTCCTTAATCAATTCGTATTTGATTGAGGAATTTATAGAATTTGAAATATAATCATTTCTAAAGCTGTCATTTACTGATAGGAAACCTAAAAGTTTTTGATCTTTATTTAAAGATCTACTTATACCAACCATTGTTCCACCTGTACCTACAGCAAGACAAACTGTGTCAAAAGTATAATCTAAACTCCCAATCATTTCGGAACTTCCTACAATTCCAAAATCATTAGCTCCTCCCTCAGGTATTAAATAAAGATTTCTTTTTGATAAAAATTTTTTTACTTTTTTTGAAAATAATTTGAGTTTATAATCGTCCCTATTCAAATATTCTAATTGCATTCCTTTACTAATACAATGGTCTATAGTTGGATTTGACTTTTTATTCATCTCGTCACCTCTAACAAATCCAAAGCATTTTATTCCAAAATGTTCACATAAACTTGAAGTTGCTGCTAAATGATTAGAGAAAGGACCTCCAAATGTAACTATACCGTCATAGTTCTTTTTGTAAAATTCAATCAAATTATATTTTAATTTTCTGTATTTGTTACCAGTTAAATATAAGTCAGATGAAATTTCTCTTTTTACCGTAATATTAACATTCTTTATTTTACCTAAAAAAATGTATTGAGTTTTTAAAGATATCACTCTACAATATTAAGTACTGATTTTTAAATTTTTAAAATAATTAAAGTTTTTTTAAGTAATTTTATGATAGGCATGATATTTGTTTTTTTATTTTTAAAAGATAATATGAAAAATTTTTTACTACTATTTTTAACAATTTCAACTTTCAGCTGTTCAACAGTAAAAGTTTTTTCCGACTTCGACAATTCAATAAATTTTGACAATTATAAATCTTTCGCTTTTTTCAAGCCAGGAATTGAAGAAGTTGAAATTTCAGATTTAGATAAGAGAAGAATTTTAAAAAGTATAGAAAAGAGTTTGAAAGAAAAAAATTTAGTCTTATCCAGTAATCCTGATTTATTGGTAAATATTTCAGTAAAAGCTACTGACAGGGTGTTTATTAACCCAAATAACAGCTGGGGCTGGGGCTGGGGCTGGAATCCCTGGATGTTTAATTCAAATTTTAATTCTATATCAACTCAAACCAGAGGAGAACTTTTTATTGATATAATTGATTCAAAGTCAAAACTTCTTATATGGCAGGGTAAAGGATATGGTGGTATAAATGAATATATGAAAAATAGGGACGAGAGAATTAATTTGTTTGTCTCCGAAATTCTTAAAAATTATCCGCCTGTAGAGGAAAGCTAGGAATTAAGTATTTTATTAAATGATGAAATTGCTCTATCTATTCCACTGATGTCATCACCTCCTGCTGTAGAATAAAAATTTTGTCCTCCTCCTGTACCATTTATATATTTTGAAATTCTATTAATTGTTTTGCGGGCATCAAATCCTTTTTTTTCCACTAAACCTTTGTCTATATAACAGACTAAAATAGCTTTAGACCCTTCAGTGGTAGCAATCAACATATATAAATTTTTTATTGATTTTCCTAAATCAAAAGCAAGTGGTTTTAAAAGTTTCGGATTCAGTAAAAGTTTTTCAGAAAGCAGGTTAATACCATTGTACTCTTTCACCTTATCCATTAATTCTAATTTTAAACTTTTTATATACGCTTCAGATAAATTTTTAATCTCATTTTTTAAATTATGTATTTCGCTTTTAATGTTCTCCACTGCCATAACTATATTTTGTGGACTTTTAATCAATTCTTTAATTTTTTCTAGGTCATTAGATTGTTCTTCGAAAAATATTTTACATGAATCGCCAGTTATGGCTTCCACTCTTCTTATCCCAGCAGCAACCGCAGATTCTGAAATAATTTTAAAGTGCCAGATTTGTGATGTAGCCTCAACATGGGTACCTCCACATAATTCAATAGATTTTCCAAACCTTACAGTTCTTACAGTATCACCATACTTCTCTCCAAATAGAGCAATTGCACCTTCTGCAAGAGCTTTTTCCATTAAGTTATTTCGATTTTCCTCCAATAAAAGGTTTTCCTTTATTCTAGAGTTAACAAACTCTTCAATTTGTGAAATTTGATCTTTAGATATTTTTGAAAAATGAGAAAAATCAAAGCGTAAAGCCCTTGAATTAACCATTGAACCCTTTTGTTCAATATGATTACCCAAAATTTCTCTTAAAGCCTGGTGAAGTAAATGAGTTGCTGTGTGATTAGATGAAGCTCTAATTCTTTGAATTTTGTCAACTACTGCCTTAAATGTAACATCAATTTTATTAGGAAGTGTATTACAATAATGAATTATAAGATTGTTTTCTTTTTTAGTATCAATAATGTAATGTAAGTCCCCGTTATTTGATTCCAAATATCCTTTATCTCCGACTTGTCCACCTCCCTCAGGGTAGAAGGGTGTTAGATTAAATACCAACTGAAACATATCTCCTTCTTTTAAAGAACTAGTTTTTCGGTATCTTGTAATTTTTACATTAGAAGTTAAGTGATCATATCCGACAAATTCTTCTAAATCATCTTCATTAATTATAACCCAGTCACCTTTTGAGCTAAAAGCAGCTTTTTTTGATATTTCTTTTTGCTTTTTCATTGACTTTTCAAATTCATCTTGGTCATAACTAAATCCTTTTTCAGACAGAATTAAAGCAGTTAAATCTTTCGGAAATCCATAGGTGTCATAAAGTTGAAAAACTTTAGAGCCTTCAATTTTTTTGTCGACACTTTTTGAAATCATTGAATCAAGCAATAATAGTCCTTGATCAAGAGTTTTTAGAAAGGAGTTTTCCTCTTCTTTAACTACATTGTGAATTAGATTTCTTTTACTTTCAAGTCCAGGATAAACATTTTTCATCTGATTGTAAAAAACATCGACTAATCGAAAAATAAAAGGACTTTTTTGATTTAAGAACGAATAACCGTATCTCACAGCTCTCCGTAAAATTCTTCTAATTACATATCCTGCTCCTGTATTGGACGGCAGTTGCCCATCAGCTACAGCAAAAAAAACTGCTCTTAAGTGATCTGCAATAACTCTTATTGCCTTATCTATGTCCAAATCAACACCGTAGTTATTTCCTGTGAGAATCTCGATTTCCCTAATAATTGGTTCAAAAATATCCGTATCATAATTTGAAGTTTTCTTTTGAAGAACCATCGATAGTCTCTCAAATCCTAAACCTGTGTCAACATGCTTTTCAGGAAGATCCTCAAGGGTCCCGTCAGATTTTCGATTATATTGGATAAATACGAGATTCCAAAGTTCTACAACCTGAGGATGGTCTTTATTTATCAAATTTGCTGCAGGTAATTTCTCTCTTTCCTTATCTGATCTTAAGTCAATGTGTATCTCTGAGCAAGGCCCACAGGGTCCTTGATTTCCCATTTCCCAAAAATTGTCCAATTTTGAACATAGAAATATTCTGTCCTTATCAATAATTTGATTCCAAATTTTAAAAGATTCATTATCAACCTCTAGATTTTGAGCTTTATCTCCCTCAAAAATTGTTACATATAGTTTGTCTTTATCAATGTGATAAATATCCGTTAATAGTTCCCATGCAGATTTAATAGCGTCTTCTTTAAAATAATCACCAAAACTCCAATTCCCGAGCATTTCAAAAAAGGTATGGTGATATGTGTCAATCCCTACTTCTTCTAAATCATTGTGTTTTCCAGAAACACGAAGACATTTTTGAAAATTAGTAATTCTTTTAACTTTTGGAATACTTGTGCCTAAAAAATAGTCTTTGAATTGGTTCATGCCAGCATTTACAAACATAAGGGTAGGGTCATCTTTAACAATCATTGGTGAGGATTCAACAATCTTATGATTTTTACTTTCAAAAAATTTTAAAAAATGGTTTCTTATATCCGATGATTTCATTTCATCATTATTTATAGAAGGCTATAACTAAAAAATATTATATTTGTTCAACTAAATTACATACAAAAGAAGTAAATTTTAATATTAAAACCGCGATGGCAAAGGTTAAATATTACTACGATCCTGAAACACTTTCCTATAAACCAGTCGAATACCCTAGAACACTGAGGGTGTCTAATTTTTTTGTTTTTTTAATATCTTCTTTTCTTTTCGGTCTTTTTATACTATTTGGACTCCTAACTACAGATTTTTTAAATACACCTGAAGAACTACTTCTTAAAAGAGAGTTAAAAAATTATGAGTTTCAATTTGACTTAGTTTCAAAACGGCTAGGTGAAATTGAAAATGTGATTTCAAATATCGAAGAAAGAGACAATGAACTTTATAGAAATTATTTTGAAGCAAGTCCTGTTTCAGATGAACAAAGGAAAGTAGGTTTTGGTGGGGTTAACAGGTATAAAGATTTAGAAGGTTATGGTAGTTCTGAACAAATAATTGAAACTACAAAAAAATTAGATGTTCTTTCAAGAAGAATTGTTGTTCAATCAAAATCGTTGGATGAGATTAGACTTCTTGCTAAAAAAAAGGAAGAGTTGCTAGCCTCTATTCCTTCTATTCAACCAATAAGAAATGAGGATTTAAAAAGGATGGCCTCAGGGTATGGTTGGAGAATTGATCCATTCACAAAAACCAGGAAACGTCATTACGGTATGGATTTTTCTGCTCGAAGGGGAACCCCAATTTATGCACCTGGAAACGGTGTTGTAAAGAGAGCAGACAGTAGATCTTCTGGCTATGGTCGTCATATAAGAATTGATCATGGTTTTGGATATGTAACAGTATATGCTCATTTAAATAAGTACAATGTCAAAAGAGGACAAAAAGTTAAAAGAGGTGACATTATTGGCTACGTTGGGAGCTCTGGAAGATCTGTTGCACCACATTTACACTATGAGATTATAAAAGATGGAAAAAAAATAAATCCATTAAACTTTTACATTGGGAACTTAACCTCCGACGAATATAATGCCATTCTCATTCAAGCCAGCCAGGAAAATCTATCACTTGATTAGATTTTTACAATGAAAAATATATTATACGATAAAAAATACTACTCCATTGGTGAGGTGGCTGGATTTTTAAACGTAAACACATCATTGATTAGATTCTGGGAAAAAGAGTTTAAACAAATAAGTCCAAAGAAAAAAAAATCGGGTGCCAGAAAATATACAAAGCTAGATGTAGAAATTCTTCAAGTCATTTATAGTTTATTAAAAGAAAAAAAAATGACGATTGATGGAGCAAAAAGACATTTAAAACAATCTCAAAATAAAGACAAAATTTTAATATCAATTCGTAATAAGTTAGAGAAGGTTAAATCTGAATTACAATTTCTTAAAGATAATTTGTAAATTATTTTTTTCTAAAATAGATATTAATAGGTACTCCAGAGAAATTGTAATTACCCCTCAATTTATTTTCAATAAATCTTTTATATGATTCCTTGATGTATTGAGGAAGATTACAAAAAAGGACAAACTGGGGATGTTTTGTTGGCAATTGAGTACAAAATTTGATTTTTATTATTTTTCCTTTGTTTGATGGAGGTGGGTTATTTTGAACAATAGGTAAAATAAATTTATTTAATTCGCTAGTTGAAATTCTAAAATTTCTAGACTCAAAAACTTTAATCGCGATCTCTAAAGATTTTAAGACTCTTTGTTTTTTAATAACTGATATAAATAAAATAGGAACATCTTTAAAAGGTACTATTTTGTCTTTAATTTTTTTTTCATATTTTTTTACATCTAAAATATCTTTTTCAATAAGATCCCACTTATTAATTAAAATTACTATCCCCTTGTTGTTCCGATGAGCAAGCCAAAATATTTTTTGTACTTGGGTGTCAAAATCTCTTGTAGCATCAACTAAAAGTAAAACAACATTGCTTCTTTCAATAGACCTAACTGCTCTTAAGACAGAAAAAAACTCTAAATCCTCTTTTACTTTTTTTTTACGCCTTATGCCTGCTGTATCAATTAAATTAAAGTTAAATCCAAATTTATTAACATACGAGTCTGTGCTGTCTCTAGTGGTTCCTGGAATTTCACTAACTATATGTCTCTGGTTATCAATTATTGAATTAATAAAGGAAGATTTACCAGCATTTGGTCTCCCAACAACAGCAAATTGTGGTAATTCTTCAATTATTTCGTCCTTGATATTGGCTAAGTTTTTTGCCAACGCATCCATAAAATCTCCGGATCCCAGACCATTATTTGCTGAAATTGAATAAATATCTTTAAATCCAAGTTTGAAGAATTCTGCTTCAAGTCCTTGAAAAGAGGAGTTATCAACCTTATTTACCAACAAAAAAACTTTCTTCTTTGATTTTTTTAGGAGTTTGTTAATCTTTAAATCTTCTTCTGTAATTCCCGTTTGAATATCTACTAGAAAAATAATCAAATCTGATTCCTCAATAGCCAATTCTACTTGATAATCAATCTCCCTCTCAAAAACATCATCTCCACCTACTATATATCCACCTGTATCAATCACAGAAAATTGCTTACCATTCCATTCTGCTTTACCATAATGACGATCCCTTGTAACACCACTTTCAGGGTCAGTTATAGCTTTTTTTTGTTTTACTAGTCTATTAAATAATGTAGACTTTCCAACATTAGGTCTTCCAACAATTGCTACAATAGAATTCATTATATATTTATTTTAATTGTAACCAAAGTCTTTAAGTTTTTTAAGATTTGTTCTCCATTTTTTATTCACCTTAACAAATAGTTTAAGATGAACTTTTATCTTAAAAAATTTTTCTAACTTCTTACGTGCTTCAATCCCAACTTTTTTAAGCGCCGACCCATTTTTACCAATTAAAATTCCTTTCTGAGTTTCACGCTCCACAACAATAATAGATTCAATTTTGATGATGTTATCATTACTTCTATCAAAAACTTCTGTTACTACTTCAGAAGAATATGGAACTTCTTTATTGTATTTATGAAATATTTGCTCTCTGATGAATTCATTAACAAAAAAACGTTTGGATTTATCTGCAAATTGGTCCTTAGGAAAAAAAGCTGGAGAATAAGGTAATTTTTTTAAAATAAACTTTGAAACGTTTTCTATGTTAAAATTGTTCAAAGCTGATATTGGAAAAATTCTAATCCCGGGCAATTTCATTTCCCACAAATAAACATCATTTTCAAGAGTTTCTTGATTAATTAGATCTATTTTATTAATTAACAAAAAAACCTTTGTTTTAATTGCTTTAATTTTATTTATAAAGTTTTCATTTTCTATTATTTTATCACCAACCGTTGTCATCAGCAATAAAATATCTGAGTCTATTAAAGTATCTTTTAAGAACTTCATCATTGAGTTTTGTAATTGATATTTTGGCTCAATTAGTCCCGGAGTGTCAGACAAAACAATTTGGTAATCTTCAGAATTGATAATAAATTTAATTCTGTGTCTTGTTGTTTGAGATTTTGGAGTTACGATAGAAACTTCTTCTCCAATCCACGAATTCAAAAAAGTTGATTTACCAACATTTGGATTACCAATTATAGAAACAAAACCTGCTTTATGTTTTTTTGACATTTAGCAAAGTTAACCACTAATAGTTTTATACTTGTTGTTTATGTTTAATTTTAGTAATTTTGCTAATCACCGCGGGATAGAGCAGTCGGTAGCTCGTTGGGCTCATAACCCAAAGGTCGCAGGTTCGAGTCCTGCTCCCGCTACTACACAAGACGGATTAGTATTTCTACTGATCCGTTTTTAATTGGGATCATTTTATTACCTGTAAACAAATAGATTAAGCAAAATATGGGGCTTCGATTTGAAGTTCGATATTTCAAAAAGTTATCTATTTAAACATTTAACAGTTATGCTAACACATGTGTAACCTTTGTTATTTATGAGAATATTATGTAAATAAAAATTGATGATTTAGTTTGAAAATTCTATAACCAATTTTTTTAACATCTCTACACACTTGATAAGTTGTTTTTGAGTTGTAAATTCATTGGCTCGGTGTGCTTGCTCTATGGATCCAGGTCCACAAATAATACTTTGGTAGCCAGCCTCGTGAAATTGTCCTGCCTCTGCTGCATAGGCAACTGTTTTCCAAGTTTTATTACCGCAGATCTTTTGAGTTAAGGCAAGAATATTGTCTGTTTCTTTTGTGTCTAATGCAGGAACAGGTGGATGTAACAGGGTATTGGTAATCTTAAAATCAGGAAATAGTTTTCTTGCTTCTTTTTCTCGTTCTTCACAAAACGCAAAAAAGTCATCAAAAATAGTTTGAATTTTATCTTTTGGAATTACTCGTACATCCCATTCAAAACGGGTATATTCAGCTACAATATTTGTAGCAACACCTCCGGATATTTGTCCAACATGTAACGTAGAATATGGAGGATCAAATCTTTGATCCTGTTTGGCTAGGGATAATCTTTTCATCATATTTTCTAGCCACATGATAAGTCTAGTACTCTCATGGATCGAACTAATTTCTTTATGAATTCCACTACTATGTCCAGCCGAACCGTTTACTTCTGTTTGCACATAACAAACTCCTTTTTTTCCAATAACTGGAATCAATAAAGAAGGTTCCCCAATTATAGCATATGTGGCATTTTCTGGATAGGTTTTTTTGATATGTTCTATGAGCTCCTCTGCTGCTAAACAACCAATTTCTTCATCGTAACTAAAAGCAAAATAAATCGGTTTTTTTAAATCTGCCTTACTTATAGTGGGCAATGAAGCTAAACAGCACGCAATATAACCTTTCATATCAGCACTCCCTCTTGCAAATAACTTACTTCCTTTTTTTACAAGAGTAAAAGGATCTGTTTCCCAAGTCTGGCCTTTTACGGGTACAACATCTGTATGCCCGGATAATATTACTCCTCCATCAACTGCTGGCCCAATTCTACAGTGTAACGATGCTTTAGTTTCTTCTTTGTTTGGAACGAGTGTAGTTTCCACACCATAGGTTTCTATATACTCTTTGATCCAGTAGATAATGTTTAGATTACTGTCTCCACCTAAAACTGGAAAACTAACCAGTTTTGCTAAAATATCTTCTACATCCATATTATTAATAACCAATATATACTGCTATAATTAAAGCGATAGTTGAGAACAAAAATACAATTATTGTATAAGGAAAAATAAAACGGAACCATTTATCTAATGGCACACGACACATACTTAGCATTCCAATTAGTCCTCCAAGAGTTGGATTTATAAGGTTAGAAATTCCATCACCAATTTGAAAGGCTAAAATAGTTGTTTGTCTCGTAAGTCCGACAACATCTCCAAGGGGAAGCATGACTGGTAGTGTAGCTAACGCTTGCCCACTTCCAGAGGGAATAAAAAAATTAATAATACTCTGAGAAATAGACATTCCAATACCAGATAAATACAGAGGTAACGATTTCAAAACCTCAGATAAATGAAAGGAAATGGTATCACTAATATGACCCATTTGCATCAATACGTTAATCGTGGTAGCAAAACCAACCATAAATGCTCCCGGTGCAACATAGGCAACAGATTTTAATACAGTTTCACTTATTCTGTTTCCATTCATTCCTGCTATTATTCCGGAAGCTATCGTCACCATTAGAAAGATCGCAGAAATTTCATTTATATACCAGTTTAGATTAAAAACTCCATACAAAATAACTCCTAAACCAATAATAAAAGTATTAATTACTAACCAATTATTTATTGAAATTGAATAGCTTGCTAAGGGTTTGGATAGCAAAATTCCAGTTTCATCTAAACCTTTCCCCAGTCTACAATCCGGACTCTTAGAAACTTTTAATAAGTATCTAAAATTATAAAAGGCTAAATAGCTTAAAGAGACAAAACATAATATACTTCGAAGGAGAGCACCAGAAAATAATGGTAATTCTGCGATTTTGTGACCTACACCAACTGTGTACGGATTTACTGGAGAAAGTCCAAAACCAATTGTTACTGCGCCAACTGATATTCCTGCAGCTAATATCAAATCACCACCTAAAGCTAAGCTTATTAATGCTGCTATAGGTATTAAGGCTATATTGTGTTCGTAACCAACGAAAACACCTAAAGCACCATATAAATAAGTCATAATAATAACCGCGAGGTATTTTTTTTCTTGCCCAATTTTATAAATAAAAGTCCCTACGGCGTTTTCAATTGCTTTGGTTTCTTCTATAATTCCAAACATAATTCCTCCTGACAACACTACAAATATTACTTCTATGGCCATTTTGAATCCTAAAGGAATAGCTTTAAACATTTCAAAAAATCCTACAGGTGTATTTGGAATACTTCTATAAGAACCAGGAATCACTCTGTTTCTTCCTTCTATTAACTCACGTTCAAATTCACCTGCAGGTAATATGTAAGTTAATAATGTTATAAAAACAATAATCATAAACAGTATAGTTACTGCATGCGGAATGCGTTCGTACCATTTCTTAGTTATCATTAAAGAAGGTCTAATTTTAAAGTACCTAAAATAAGTTTTTTTAAAATAATCAGTTTACCATAATTAATCAAAAGGAGAATTAATTAATAAAATTATTCAAATAATGAACTTAATTCACGAAAATAAGATTTTATAAATTTATGATGATAATTATAATCTCAGCCATTATTTTTTCTGCATAAAGTAGATCATACAAGTTCATGGTCTTCACGAAAATCTTAAAAACTTTATCAATGGTTAGATGTTTCAAAGAAACTTTTTTATAAATCCCTTTTAATTTTCATAAAAGTTTAGTGTTGCGATCTAATTAAATTAGTTAAAAAACGTTTTTGGCAGGTCCATAGAACAAAACCAAAATTGTAACTTACAAATACAAAATATTAAAATAAAAATCATGAACCTTATATTACCTTCTATTCTTTTTTTATTTTTAATCAATGCTAATGGTCAAAAAAAGACTAGGCTTTCTTTAGAACATTATAAAAACTATGAATGGACTTCAAATCCCAGACTTTCTCCAGATGGGGAGCATATTATTTATTCTAAAACTTGGATTAATCTAGTTGATGATAAAAGAGAAACTGATTTGTGGATAACAAATAGCAATGGTTCATCCAACAGGTTTTTCTTAAATGGATCTAATGGAAAGTGGTCTCCTGATGGAAATAAAATTGCATTTACTAAAAAAGGTAAACCTAATGGTACTCAGATTTTTGTTAAATATTTTGGAATAGAAGGTGAACCAACTCAAATTACAAAATTGGAGAAGTCACCCTCTAATATGGAATGGTCACCAGACGGAAAATATATCGCTTTTATAATGCATGTTTCCTCAGAGCCTGCATTAGAACCTAAAGGGATACCAGATAAACCTAATGGAGCTTCTTGGACCAAATCACCTGAAGTAATTGATCAGGTAGATTACAGTCAAGATAGGGTTGGGTTTCTTGAAAGAGGTTTTCGTCAACTTTTTATTGTACCTTCAGAGGGGGGTACGTCAAGGCAAATAACATTTGGGAAACTTGATGATGTTTCATCAGGAATTTCATGGTCTAGGGACAGTAAAAAAATTATATTTAGTAGCTATCAAAGGCCTGAAGCGGAATACGCAAGAGGAGAATCAAATCTTTACACCGTAGATATAAATTCATTAGAATTAACAGAACTCACATCTCGAGATGGTACAGAGTATTCACCTCGTTTATCTCCAGATGGGTCCAAAATTGCATTTGTTGGATCAACTTGGTCTAAAAATTTCTTTAATGATCGTAAAATGTACGTTATGGATACCAATGGTTCAAACATAAAGTGCTTGACCTCCAATCTAGACCAAATACCAAGTGCTCCTATATGGGCCAGCAATAATTCCGGCGTTTATTTCAATGTTAGAGAATTTGGACAGAGTAATGTGTATTTTGCAGATCTTAGAGGTAAGGTAAAGAAAATTACCAACGGAAATCATATGCTTACTATGAACGATCTGGTAGGCAAAAATGCCGTAGCAACCTGGACTGACCCTTCAAATCCTAGCGATATAGTATACTTTAATATTGAAAATTCAGATAAGATGAGACGTCTAACTAATGTAAATAAGGATATATTCTACAATGTAGAATTTGGAAAGGTGGAAGAGATAAATTACAAATCTGTGGATGAGAAAATGATACAAGGGTGGATTGTAAAACCACCTCAATTCGATTCAAGTAAAAAATATCCTCTAGTCCTTCGAATTCACGGTGGACCTCATAGCATGTATCATGTAGGTTTTAATTATAATTTTCAATTGCATGCAGCACAAGACCAAGTGGTATTGTACACGAATCCCAGAGGTTCTACAGGATACGGTTATGATTTTGCAAATGCAATTCAAAATGCTTATCCAGGAAATGATTATGACGACATTATGGCGGGTGTTGACGAAGTTATTTCAAAAGGATATATTGATGATAATAAAATGTATGTATATGGTGGAAGTGGAGGAGGAGTATTAACGAGTTGGATTGTCGGAAAAACAGATAGGTTTGCAGCTGCTTCGGTAAATTATCCAGTTACAAATTGGTTTTCTTTTGTAGGAACAACAGATGGAGCAGGGTGGTATTTTAATTTTGAGAAATATCCTTGGGAGGATCCAAGCGAACACATTAAAAGATCTCCTTTAATGTATGTTGGGAATGTAAAAACACCAACAATGCTTATGTGTGGAGAAGATGATTTACGAACTCCAATTTCCCAAACTGAAGAGTATTATCAAGCCCTAAAAATGAACAAAGTGCCAACGGTAATGATAAGGTTCAATAAGGAATATCACGGAACAAGTAGGAAACCTTCAAATTTTTTAAGAACACATGGTTATATCAATGCTTGGTTTGATAAGCATTCGATGAGAAAAAATTCAAGTAAATAGTTAGTCACTATCTTTTTCCTTTACAAGAGTTGGCTTTTGATATTTTTGAAATGGTTGAACTAACAAATCTTTAATATTACCATTTTTGTTTTCGTCTGGAAAAACATCAACTCCATATTTTATTTTTTCTCTTTCATAATAAATGTAAGTCCCGAAAATTCTATCCCAAATTGAAAAAATATTTCCATAATTCTTATCTGTATATGGTAATCTGTAGTGATGGTGTATTTTGTGCATATCAGGGGACACAAAAATGTAGCTAATTAATTTATCTAGCTTTTTCGAAAGCATAATATTGGCATGAGTGAACTGAGTAGAAATTATTGATAAAGATTGATATAACATGACTACACCGATGGGGACACCTGACACAAAAACACCTAATAAAGTAAATGAAAATCTTATCAAACTTTCTAAAGGATGATGTCGATTTGCTGTTGTTGTATCAACCTTTTGATCACTATGGTGAACAAGATGAATCATCCAAAGAGGCTTTACATTGTGTTCTACATAGTGTGCTAAGTAAGCGCCAATCAAATCCAATAATAATATACCGAATATGACTTTAATCCATAAAGGAAAATCATATAAATGTATGAGTCCAAAATTATTATTTGACACCCAATCTGAAGACTTTAAAAGAAGAAAAGCCAGGCTAAAGTTTATGAGAATTGTAGTTAATGTGAAGAAAAAGTTCGGTATTGAATGTTTAAATTTATTGTAATTAAATCTAAATAATGGAATTGACCCTTCCAACATCCAGAAAAAAGTAATCCCCCCAACTAATATTATAGCTCTGTGAAGAGAGGGAATTGAATCAAAATAATTTATTATTACTTCAACCATTTTAGATTTAATTATAACAAAACTAAGTAGCTTATTTAAATTTTCAAATTAAAACAGAATTTAATAACTACAAAACATCAAATTGATAGGTATATTTTATAGAGAGAATGCTGTCATTAATTTCATCATACCAATCTAAGTCTCTAACAATGTTGTAAACAATAAACAGTCCTGTATTTGCAGTTTGTAACCATCCAAATCTTGCATTTACTGAATTTACATTAGTTATATTATTTCTTTGAATCAGAGATTGAATAAATATTTTTGGGGTAAATTGATAACTCAATCTAAGACCTGCAATAATTGAATTTAAATTTTCCTTGTCGTCAAAAATAAGCCTAGTGTAATTGTAATTTAAATCCGCGTTAAATCTATTTCCTAAACTTAAGTTAATTGAATTTATAAATTGAGTTCTTTTACCCCCATAATATCCACCGATATAAGTTTTGTTGTACCAAAAAAAGTTTTTGTTTGGATTGGTTTGAGCTACAAATTGAAGCTCACTATGTGAGTAATCGCCATTTCCGATTTCTATGTTTGATATTTTAAAAGGAGAATAAACCACCTCTCGAGTAAAATTAATACCAGTGTGAACTTCAAACCCAGATGGCCAAACCCAATGATTATCAACATGGAGATAGTCTGAAAATAATTGGCTATTTGATTTGTAAAAAGTTCTTCTGTAAATATGAGGTCTTATTTCAAATAAAGGTCCTTTTTTTCCTGTTCGAATTGTTTTCCAAATCAAAAAATCTGGTTTATAGTATGCATTTCTTTGTAAAAACCCAACTTCAGGATTAAATCCTTCCCCTACTTGACTAAATGATACATTTAATCTCCAACCATCCCAATTATATTCTGCCTTTACTGCAAATGCATGATCATTAGCTGTGATATTAGGTGAACTACTTTTTGATACAAAACCAGAAAGTTGGGCTTTCTTTCCTAAACCCAGCTTTCCATCTAAGGCAAAAACTCTATTATAATTGTCATTCTCACCCAATCCAAATTTATTTACAAAAATTCCACCAAGGGATGAACGACTTCTAGAAAAGTCGTGGTTTACCCTAACCACAGAAAAATTATTTTTACTTATTGAGGAATCATTACTGCCATCTGAGAACATATTTAATAACCCAACATTTGTTTGACCTATCTTTCCAGATAATCTTCCCCCTCCTAAAATTGGAACAATTGAACCATCGTTTTCTAAACCTATTCTTCTTGTGAAAAATAAATCTATTTCCCCTGGTATGCCAACAGAGAATTGACCTGCATTTTCAAGAAAAAAAGCTCTTTTTTCAGGAAAAAAAAGATTTACTCTATCAATGTTTATTTGTTGTTCATCTACTTCTACTTGCGCAAAATCTGTATTGTAAGTAAGATCCAATGTTAATCCGGGTGTTAGACTATATTTAATATCTGTACCAATATCAGCATTTTGAGATACACTTGAACTGGATAAGTTTTTTTTGCTTATAGACTGTCCTATTAGATATGGAATAAGTTTTAAATTTTTAGGGTTTTTTAAATTTAAGTTATTTATTTTTCCTGCTATAGAAAGCCTTTTAATATCAAAAGTTAGAGGGAGAGGTGCCCAATAAGCAATTTCAGTATTTTTAGAAATATTTCTCTGGAAATTGATTCCCCAAGTTTTATTTTTTCCTGGAGAAAATCTTATTGATCTTAACGGTATTGCAAATTCTGCACTCCAACCATATGAACCTTTATCTACTGCTACGTCCCAAGAGGCATCCCAGTTTATATTTGTTCCGCCAATTACTCCACCCTGTTGCCTATTTGAACTTCTGTTTCCCACTCCTTCATTATTAATTTGAGCATCAAATTCTTTGCCCTCTGAGTTTGTTCCAAATAAAAATCCGTTTTGTTGATCATTAAAAGTATCAATTATAAATAAAAAACTATCCTCATCATTTAAAGCTGCATCTCTTCTTGAATCACCGACTTGTATTTTTTCTGGAGATGAATCAAAACAGATTACAGAAACATAAAAATAAAAATTATTATAAGCTATTCTGATATGAGTATCCTCACTTATAGGGGAACCAAAATTTGGTGTCATCTGAGTTAATGAAGTTATTGGTTCAACATTTGACCACACTTTATCGGAACTTATTTTCCCATCAATTGTAATATTGGAGTTAATAAATTGTACAGTTAATTGTGGTCTATTATTAATGAAATCCTGTTGACCTATTAAAAGATAACCACTAAAAATAAATATAAAACTTAGCAATAAATAGCTCCTTTGAACTATTTTTAGATATAAAATATTGATAATTAGCAATTTATAGAAGGCTTAAAAATCATAATTGTTAATATATTGTTCATTAATTATTTATTTTTCTGGTATTTTTTACCATGTTTAAATATAATTCAACTAATTTAACATTACAATTCACACTGAAATGAATTGGTTTATGGTTAGAAAGAGTCCTCAGTTTACTTGCTGAGGGCTTTTTTGGTTTGATAATGAAAATGAAAAAACTATTCATATTAATAATTCTCTCAAATTTTTTGGTTGCCCAAAAAGATTCACTCCAAATTGTAAAGTTAGACGAAATTGAAATCAAATCAATTAAATCTAGTTCTATTTTAGAATCAGTTCCACTCTCTATAACGAAGATAAAAGTCCCTCAACTCTGGTCCAAACAACAATTATCTTTGCAAGAGTATATAAACTCTATTCCAGGAGTAGTAACTTTCAATGCAAACAATTTTGCGCAAGACTTGAGGATATCGATTAGAGGCTTTGGAGCAAGATCAGCTTTCGGTATAAGGGGAATTAAAATTATTATAGATGGAATACCTGAAACAACACCTGATGGGCAGGGTCAACTAGATAATCTCCCTTTAGAGTTAATTAAAAATATAGAAGTTGTTAGAGGATCGAGTTCTCTTAGATACGGAAATGCTGCCGGAGGAGTAATCTTTGTAGAGACTTTAAATAAAATAGATAATAATTTTCATGAATTAGGATTAAGAGGAGCTCAAAATAGTTATAAACAAACCTATTATACTTCAGGTTTAAAATTTAAAAAGTCCCAGTGGTTTTTGCATTTAAATCATCAAGATGGAGAGGGATTTAGAGAGAATAGTAAATTTGAGTCAACTCAATTAAATGTTAAAGGAAACTATTTTTTATCAAACAAAATAAAATTAGGATTTCAATTTAATTCAACAAATAGCCCATTAGCTGAGGACCCCGGTGGACAAAATTTCGAAAGTTATAGAAACACTCCTTCAAAAGCTAGGGATAGGAATGTATTATTTAAATCAGGCGAAAAAATAAATCATGTTAAAAGTGCAATTAACATAACTTATGATAATGGAAATTTTTTATTTAATAGCTATAGTTTCGTTTCTAATAGGACATTTTATGCAAAACTGCCATTCAATTTTGGCGGTATTGTAAATTTAAATAGGAATTATTATGGTCATGGATCATATTTCACAAAAAAAAATCAAAGAAACAATATGCGATTTGCCACCCAAATTGGTTATGAGTTTACAAACCAGTCAGACAAAAGAAAAAGATATAAGAATAATGAAGGTGACAAAGGAGAGAAAACTCTTGGACAGATTGAAAGCTTTGAAAGCTTTGGAATATATTTTATAGAAAATATATCTTTTGGTAGATTCAAATTAAATGGGGGAATTCGTTGGGACAATAATTTGTTAAAAGTTAGCGATAATTTTATTTCAAATGGGGATGATTCAGGCAACATAAAACTTTCTGCATGGAGTAATGAAATTGGTTTGTCGTATAAATTACTTGAGAAATCTTATTTGTTTGTTAATTTATCCAGAAGCTATGAAACCCCAACACTTAGCGAATTATCAGCAAATCCTTTTGGACAAGGAGGATTTAATGATTTATTAAATATTCAAAAGGCTAAAAATTTTGATTTTGGTCTAAAGTTTAGATCTGAATCTACTAGTTTTTCTGTTATTGGATTTATAGTAAATACAGAAAATGATTTGGTCCCGTACGAAATAGAGGAATTTCCTGGCAGAACATTTTATCAAAATGCTGGTAAAACCTTACGGAAAGGAATTGAAATTGACTTTAACCATCGCATAAATAAAAATTTCTCAACAACTGTTGTCTATAACTACACTAATTTCAAGTATGGTGAATATATTTCAGATAATTTAAATTTAGAAGGGAATTACTTGCCCGGTATCCCAACTAGATTCGGAAACTTTGAATTAAAATATAAGAATTCAAAAAAAATAATTGTTACCTATTCAAGAAATTATAGAGGAAATTTATACGCTAACGATACTAATACTGAAAAAATTAGTTCCTTTTGGAGAGATGATATCAATTTTTCTATTCCTTTAAAAATTGGAAAAAATAATTTAGATTTCTTTCTTGGATGTAATAATATATTTGACAAATTATACTCAGATAATGTTCGAATTAATGCATTTGGAAACAGATTTTATGAAGCAGCACCGGGTAGAATATTTTTTACAGGACTTAAAATTTTAATTTGAAATCTGTTCTTCTATTTTCTTGGTGTTTCGTTTTACTTAGCTTAGAACATTTTCCTTTATTTATAAAACCATTTTCTCCGTAACCTTTTCCAGATACTCTTTCAGGGTTTTTAACTCTATTTCTAATATAGTCAACAACGCTTGCATTTCTTCGGATTGATAATTTCAAATTATAAGAATTAGAACCTCTGCAATCGGTATAAGAACTTAACTCAAGGGAAACTTGAGAATATTTGTTTAGAAATTCAACTACTTTATCGAGTCTCTCCTTATATTTTGAGAGGATTTCACTTTTATCAAAGTCAAAAAATATAGATTCGAATTGTTTCAATTCTATTTCATTGACCTGTTTTTTAACAGCGCTTAAATATACCATAATGGGTTCTGAGGTCTTTGATTCAGATTTTAATATATAACTAAATGAGTCTTTATAAATTGAATCTATTTCGCTTTTGTACAAAAAAGTACCATTTTCATTTAATAAAACCTTACCATTTTGTGGGAGAGATTTCAATTTAACCGCCTTTTTATAGAGCTTTTGCAATGGATCAATAGAATGAATAAATTCTAGATCATTAAATAGAACACTATTTTTTGCAACAACTAAAGTATCTGAAAATTTATATTCATAAAAATCTTCAACTCCAGCTAATCTAGGATTAAACTTAAATGCATAAATATCATCCTCTCCAATACCGTTTTTTCTATCCGATGAGAGAAATCCAATTTTTAATTTCTGATTAATACCAAATGAAAAATCATCACTTTTAGAATTTATATTGTCCTTTAAAACGTCCGTGATCCAACGATTAGAGATTACTTTGGTGGCAATATAAATGTTTAATCTACCTCCCTCACCAGCTTTATCTGAAGAATAGAATAAAATTGAATCATTATATATATATGGAAAAGATTCATTATACTCAGTGTTTATATCTGGTCCCAGATTCGTGGGTTTAGAAAATTTATCATCTACTAAATCCGAGTAATAAATATCCATTCCTCCATAACCACCCGGTCTATTACTTGAAAAATATAAACGGTTATTTTTTGAACTAATACTTGGATGAAGGTTAGAGTACTTATCTGTCTTTTCAAGAATTAATTTTATTTTATTTCTTTTATCTAGTGTAGTGCTGTAAATATTTAATTGAATGCTATCATTAGAATCTAATCGCAACTCGCTTCTTGTGAAATAAAGAGTTTTATTTAATGGATTATAACTTCCATATCCCTCTTGAAATTTGGAGTTTAATTTTTTTAAATTACTATTTATACGTTCAAGAAGAAAAGTTTCTGAATTAAAATTGCCTTCATAAAAATTATATATTGGAAATTTTGATTTAACTTTTTTAAGCCTTGTTCTAATTTTTTTAGAATTTGACTGTTCACTTAAGAAAAGAACTTTACCGTCGATTTTATTATCAATAAAAATGAGTCCGTGATCTCCTTTTTCAGTATTCCCTTGAGTATTTTCAATGATATATTCACCAGGTAAAATCTTACTTTTAGTATCTAATTTATTTATATTTATAATAGGTAATTTAATCGCCTTTTCCCTATATTCTTTTGCTAAATTACTAACGGGTGGTAAAAGTTTCGCATAATTGTAGTAATCTAAAACGTTAGCTTTATTAGATTTTGTGATTTTTTCATAAATACCTATAGCTTCTTCTAGATTGTTTGTCAAGATATAAGAATTGGCTAAATTTCTTAAACGATCAATTGATAGATTATCTTCACTTTTTTTGTATTCTAGAATGGATTTTTTATAATCTAAATTCAAAAAATAATAATCACCCCAGATATAACTTAAACTGTCTTTTTGCAAATCTTTGAGTTGAGAAAAAACAAAGAGGTTATAAAAATTGAAAACTAATAAAACAACTAACTTTTTTTTCATATTTAAAAAAATCTGGGTGAAAATAAAAATGCCTCGCCTTTTGAAAAAATATCTAGTCTTAAAAATATTTCATGGGTTGGCATACTAATACCATTACTTATTTCATTTGAGGGAATTCCATAGGAATAACCTAATGACAAATTCTCAAGAATTTGAAAACCGACAAGTGCACTCATTCCAGTTCCTTGAAAATTTGTAAATCCATAATTATTAAAACTACTTCTAATTTGTCCACCGATCCAAATGTTTTGATTTATAATTCCTAAAATTGAAAAGTCGTAACCCCCAATACTCTTAGTTTGTTTAAGTAAAAAACTTGGTTTTATCATAAAAGTTTCAGATATTTTTATCAATCCACCTGTAATAAAGTAATAATGAGGTTCTAAATTATACTCTCTATCCGATAATAGCCTTGGTATTGCAAATCCACTATAAAAAGATTGTGTAAAATAATAAATTCCAAAACCAATGTTAGGAAGAATCTTTCTATCATTATCTAAAACGAATGCGTTATCCCCGGGAGTTAAAGTTTGAATTAAATTTGAATTCAATGAATAATTATGGATCCCACCCTTTAATCCAAATGAAAGACGATTTCCTTTTTCATTTAATTTTAAATGATATGCTAGGTCAATATCAAAAGAAGTACTGTTAGTCGGACCTATTTTATCATTAAGAATACTTATTCCGTAACCTAAATTCTTTGAATTTATAGATTTTCCAAATGTAATGGTCTGTGTTTCGGGAGCACCTTCTATACCAACCCATTGAGAACGAATTACGGATGTTAAATTTGTTATTCCTCTTGAACCTGTATAAGCTGGATTTATAGCTTGATGGTTAAACATATAGTAACTGAAATTTGACTCTTGTTGGGATCTACAAAATGTGGATACGGTTATTAAAATAATATATACTATTGAATTTTTCATCTAGTTATTTCTCCTTTTTATATATACAAAACCTCTTGTGGATTCAGTTTGATCTCCCCACATTATTGAATAAAAATAAGTTCCTTCCGGTAACATATTGTCTTTAGAAATAAACGAATCCGTTTGAGATATTCCAGTCCAATCATTTTTATAATTATTTGTTTCATATACCTTGATTCCCCACCTATTGAAAATAATCAATTTATATCCAACTGCTTTTTCTATGCCACGTATCTCCCATGTGTCGTTTATACCATCACCATCTGGAGAAAATGCATTTGGAATGAAAAGATCAACTTTCCCAAAAGTAACAACGTCTGAAATCAGATCAGCATAACAAATATTAAATAGATTTTCCACAACGAGTCTAAATTGTCTCCCTGATGGAATTGCTTTTAAATTGCTTATCTGTAAAATATTTGAATTTGCCCCAGAATAAATTGAGTCATTAAAAATATTACTCCAAGACGGATTTTCCTTAGTTCCTAAGTTTTCTTGCCACCTAAAACCTCCATATACGTTTATGTTTATTTGAGCTTCCACCTCTAATGCATTATTGACTCGCCTAGATGTTGGTTGAACTGTAAATAATAATTCTTCACCGTATTGTTTAAATTCAGGAATACCATCTCCAGACCTGTCTATAGGTTGGGTATATCCACCTTGGTTTAATACTCTACCTACATTGTCAAAAATCACTTGTCCTTTACCTAAAACTCCATCGTTGTCGTCATCACTAAAGCCAGCCTCAACCGCATCATAACAACCATCATTGTCAGAGTCAATATCAACCGAGTTGGGTAGTCCATCTCCATCAATATCTTCATCTCCTTCTAAAATATCTAAAATACCATCATTGTCATCATCAATATCATCCTTGTCATCCACTCCATCTGAATCGCAGTCAACCGAGACTGTAATAGGCAACGTAATACTCATAGGTAGAAAACTACATGCGTTGAAACTGGAAGTATTGTCAATTGCTTCTGTTTTATTTGTAACTCCGTCGCCGTCAATGTCATCATCACAAGCGTCACCAATCCCATCTCCATCAAAATCTTTTTGATCTGGATTTGATATATCAGGACAATTGTCAAAATCATCTCCTGCTCCGTCAGAATCGCTATCTTTTTCATTATCAAGAGTGACTAATTCAACAGATACTGATTCCATATTCAAGTAATTTATATCCTCAGTATCGGAATGAATCTTTATAATTAAGTTTGATTGTATATCACCGTCTAAAAAAGGATCATCAACACCGTGTAGAACCAGTTCTTGAGAAATATTCCAGTTAAACTGATCAAATTCTAATTCTAGCTTGTTAATTGATACTTCTGTCACATCTGTTAATTCAAAAACTATTTTTACAATTCCTGTTGGTTTATTACCGAGTGAGATCGATATACCAGTTGAGTTTTTATCCTCCGATAAAATTTCTGGTTCAGAAATATTTAAAAATGGAAAATCATTATCCTGGTTAACCAAATTTATATCAGCAACATCATCCGCGTTTAAAACTCCATAAAAAAGATCTAAGGATGTAGGATTTCCAGTAATAAATTCAAATGTTTGGTCTCCGTCAATTAAGGGGTCATCAATCCCTATAAGGACTACTTGGTTTAAGGAAAAATTATCCCAATTTTCTTTTTCTATTCTAACTATATTGTCTTCTAACCCTACCTCATCGGAGTTACTTCCAATTGATAAAGGAATATCAACCCAACTGAGTGGCTCTGATGTTAGCTTAAAACCTATGATAACCGATTCTAAGTCCTCAGAAGTTGTATAGTCATCATTCATAACTTTGACAATTACAGCTGGTGAATCATTGTCTTGGTTTGTAAAAGTTATTGGATCAAATGCATTTGGATCGATCGTACCATAATTTGGATCTAAAGAAAATACTTTGAAAACAGTAATATCATAATCTTGAGGACCGTCGGCCACAGGAGGAAAGTCGTCAATACCCGTTACGTAGACAAGCTGAGGCTCATCCCAGTTAGAAGAGTCAAAAGTTATTTCTGGTATTACAGTTC
>CENJ01107298.1_pt1 | contig 25234 bp, 27 predicted proteins | sample 356161 | NCBI WGS metagenome assembly CENJ01 (sample SAMEA2619531, study PRJEB7988) | marine metagenome | biome: marine biome (ENVO:00000447); feature: surface water layer (ENVO:00002042); material: "saline water (ENVO:00002010), including plankton (ENVO:xxxxxxxx)" | depth 5 m | reverse complement strand
CGTCCAATTTCGGCGACGATAGCGACTCGTGTCGGTACCCGAGCCCGCCCACGCCCGCACCCTCCACAATCATCATGAACAGCAAAACCATTTCCTCGGGGCCAATTTCTGCCCACAGCGCCCTCTACGGTAACTCCTTTGCATTCTTTGATGATGGTGGCGAAGAGGCGAATGTGAGCTCAGCATCGAACGGCCGACTAGTATTTGACGCCGCGTACGACACAAACTATTGGACAATCACAGTCGACAGTTTCGATTTTCCGCGATCGGCCGGCGATTTCAACCATTTCGGACAGTTGAGCGTCGAAGGTTCTTCTAATGGCACTCTTTGGTCTGACGTCGAAGTTGGTTGGTTCACTGACACCCGTGGCTATCGATCTGTGAGCGATCGCGTGCCCGGCGCATTCAGCACGGGCGATTGGCCGACCCCCGGAAATGTGCTGCCCGCATCGGAAAACTATGCAAGAACATTTTATGGTATGTGTTCGGATCCTCCGAGACAGCCCTGCTCTTCGCGCACCTTTGTGATTAACAATCGGTATGTGCGTTTCACTTACAATCACGACGTGGACGGCTCTGGTCACGGTCAACGCGCTAGCGGGTGGAAAATTACGCTCACAACGCAAGGCGTACCCGCGTGCATCGACCCCAACGCCGACAATTTTGGCGATAGCACGGACTCGTGTCGATACACCCCCCAGCCGGTGTGTACCGATTCCAACGCGTTGAACTTTGGGGACTTGACCGACTCGTGCCGATACCCACCGCCTCCGCCGCCTCCGCCGCCCCCGCCGGTGGTTGTTATCCCTGATCCAGTGCTCATCAGCGGCGAAAGCGTCTTTTACCAGCAATCGTTCATAAAAGATCTCGGAGATGTGGTGCAGAGCGTGCCAAGCCATTTTGTGTGGAACGAAGGACAGCTTGCTCGAAAGGCGGCCGACGAAAGGCCGGCAACCGCGTATATCACAACCCCTATTTTAGACGGTCGCGCCATCCAAGGTACGCCGCGGCTTCTTGTGAGCAGCACAGAGGGAAACTGTGCGAGCTATGATGAGCAACGCCTGGTTGTGACACTCGATGACGGGCGCAGTTTCTCCGAGTCGCCTGTGATGTCATGCTCCGAAAAGCCCCATACCACAGAGATGGACCTTGCGGGCCTCCTGATAGGCCCGTTTCGCGCGGGGTTGAAGTATGTGGGATCAGCGCACACGGTTGACGTCCATTACATCGGCATCATCAGTTTTGCTGCGACAATCTTTGATACGGCCACACCTGGAACGGGCTTCAACACAATGGAGCAGGATAACACCGGCGCGGGCTGGTCGGCTGGTGCTACAGGCGCTTCTCACTCAGACGACCGAGGCGACAATGACGATGTGATTCATACATCGTGGATTGACCTCCAAGAAGAGACTGGGACCACTCTGACACTAAGCGTATCGTATTCGAATCAGTATTGCTCGTACTACACTGGTCAGGATTGCTTGGTAATTAAGACGCAACGTGATATCCGCTGGCAGTACTTAGACGCGCTGCCAAACGATCGAGACAACTATTTGACGTGCAGCAGGTCGGACACAATTGCTTCTGTCGACGTAACCAGCATCGCTGTCGGAAATATTGTGCAGGTCGGATACCGGTACTTTGGAAATTTCGCCCACTCGGTAGATTTAAACCGATTGAGCCTTACGCGGGCTCGTGCGGAGTAAGAAAGGGCGCTGCTTTTGCAAAACAAAAACGCACGCCGCAACAACGCCGCCAAACAATAAAAAGGCGCAAAAGGCCAATATTTGCGCGTGTAACCCTTTTTTGAACAGAAGCATCTCCATGGAACCAACGACATTGCTTGGGTGCTCGGCAAGAAACGGGACCAGCGCCCCATACCCCTCGCCCCAAAAGCTTGCTTGACCGTCGCGGACCATGCTGCCGTACACCTCCTCGTCCTGCAGCCTCGGGCTTCTGGAAAGGCTCAAATAATACGCCTCCGAAAATTGGGTCGCAAGCGATCGATGCACAACAAAGCACGTGCCGACTCCTCGTCCGCTCGCTGCTCTGTCCCAGAACCATGGCACGCGCGAAAAGTACACGCCGGGCCGCAGGCGCGCCATGATGCGCGGGCTCGGAAAGGCGCCCAACGGGGCAAGGTCGCGTCCAACAAACGGGGTGAGACCCGCGTCAACCCACACGAGCCACTTTGCCGAGACACGACGCGCCGCAAGGGCAATCAGGCGTGGTTTTGCGTGCCAGATGAGAGCGAGCTCATACGACGGCGCATCTCTTTTTCTGCGATGCGCCTCAAAACGGAGATACGATGATTTGGGAAACGCAGCTCTCACAGGCGCGAGCGGCACTCCCGACAAGAGCTCCATCTGCTCAACCATTGCATCGGGGCGCGCGGTTTTCACCGCCTCCAAGCCCTCTTTGCTTCCAAAGGCAAGGTACGTACACTGGAGACGTAGTGTGGTTGTGAACCTCTGAGCATATTTATAGGCTGTGACTTCTATGTTGCCAACCTTGGAGCATATCGGCCAAAAACCAGTGACAACAACTGCCGATGAAGCACTCTCGCCATTCTCGACCATGTTTTTGTTCCGTGGAGAAAATCTTCTCTGAATAAAGTTGAGATGAATACCACCTGCAATAGTTTTCCGCCGCCCTTGTAAATTTACAGCGTGCTGCACGTTTTTCTCGCCAGATTGATTTCTTTGGGGTATTTCGGATGGAGGCCCGCGCCCGTAAACTCCCATTCAAAATTCCGCTTTGGCGTCCCCCAACGCGTGGAATCTTGGTTGTCTTTGAAAACGGTGAAGAAAGTGCGTTTGAATTTGCGCACTTTCATCTTATTATTACGCCACGTGCGCTTCAGTGCTGTCTCAAAATCAACGGTGGTGAATCTTAAAATTACAGGGATTACGTTTACAACACGATCCAAGTCTTGCGAGTTGAAAATCGCGTGCCGGTCGGTGAATCCCCCGTACTCCTCGCCTACTGGCACAAGTACCTCCCTCTTGCCAGGCCAGAGGTCGGGATGGTCACAAAGGTAGAAATGGTCCGATCGCGACAGCACAATTCGTTGATATTTCTTCACCGTGTTGCTGTGACGCGTACGAAGGACCTCTCGAAAAGCTGCGATTATACCCCCAGAGCCGGCCACACCACCAAACGGCCCGTGTATATTCTTTTGTGGACGGAGTTTGTAATCCCGGCTGTAGCGTGGTATTTTGTGGAAGTCGGCCACAGAATCCCAGACGGCTTCAAAATCAATGCGATCCGACCAAACGTACTTTGCCATTGAAAAAAGCTGTTTTGATTGCTCTGTCTCGGTGTGATCAAAGAGCAGCGCTAAATCTGCCTTCAGCGGTCGAAGGAGTTTCTCGGACAGCGTTGTCCATGCTTCAGTGCCGCCACGCGCGTTGCCGAGCAGGATAACAAGCGTGTGCGGATGGCTTGACTTTTTGAGCATTGAGGCGGGGCCCGTTTGAATGCACGCAATCAGCAACCCCACAACCGCGAGAATTACAACGGCCCAAAACGCACACAAGACCCAGAATCGATCCGACATGTTCTGCTACAGTGTAAAGATTATACGCAACAGGTGTCATCCTTCTCTTCAGTTTCGATTTCGCACGCCTCTCCGGTAATTTGCATCTCAATGCTGCGCGCAACGTCTTTTTCAAGTTTTTTGAGCGACACTAGTCGGTAAAGGGTGTCTCGCATGACGCCGATGGTCTGCTGCTCGGTTGCATTGTCGAAAGACGCGGAATAAATATCAATAGATCTGATGCCAAAGCACGGCACATGAATGTCCTTGTCGGCGACCTCTTTTCTGCACTTGCTCACAATGTTCAACGGGACAACCGGGGACTGCTCCAGCAGTCTATCATACTCGAGCATGTAGGTCTTCAGGAAGATTTTTCCCGATGTCTGCCGATCATAGATTGGGAGGCTCAGGGTAATCGAAACCGCGCGCGAGAACTTGCTGAATGCGACCGACGCAACGCGGTGCCCCTCGCAAAGTTCGTTCACGCGAAGGAACTGCGTGAGAGTGGTAATCAATCCAGAAAGGAGATTGAGGCCCCCGATAATCATGGACAACTTGTAGCGGTGTTCTGGGTCGAACGAGTTTGTGGCGAAGTTTGCTGTTCCCGTGAGCGAAGATAGCACAATCACGGGAATCGTGAACGCAAGAGATTGGTGTCGGTACTTTCGATGGGCTCGATCGTGCATCATGGAGTAGACCATGGAAGTTTCGGCCCAGCTTTTCAGGATAGTTTCCTGTTGAGGGTGCCAATCAAATGAATCGTCCGGTCGCGAATCGCCGCGGTCGCTCATGTCTTTCTAAGCGCTTATCCAAGGTGATATTTCGACCTCCATGACTGATTGAAAGGCTGCTACACTCTTCTGAGCGCGCTTGCTTTGTATTACGCCGTTACCAATATGAAAAAAAAGTTACCCCAGCACATGCGAGTGCGCTCTCACGCCGAGCACGACGCACACCCACCCGTGTCTTCCCCCCCAATCTTGCAAATCTTTTCAATGTCCGCGGCTGCCTTGCCCGCAATCGAGAAGTTCACGGGCTCGGCTGGATCGCGGGTGCGAATGTAGTAGTTTGAGATCTTCATTCCGGACCCCCAGGTCGCAAAGTGGAGGTTTGTCAGCTTCTGCTCTGTCACTTCGGGGAGGTGGATGTTGAGCGACTGGCTCTGGCAGATGTAGGGCGACCGAGCCCGCGCGTGCTCGACAATGACCTTTTGTGGTATCTCCCACGCGTTGCGGAAGATGAGTTTCTCGCGGGCGGTGAGCCCGTCGAGGGTCTGGGCCGACCCCTTGTGTGCAACAATGCTCTGGAGAGTCTCTTCGGTGAGCATTTTTTTGCGGATGAGCATCTCACGAAAGACTTTGTTGAAGACAACGTGATCGCCGCTGAGGGTGCGACGCACGCAGATTAGCGCCGACGGCGCCTCGATCGACTCGCTGTTCCCGACGATTTGCGCCGTGCTTGCTGTCGGCATGATCGCGATCGATTGGCTGTTGCGCAACCCGTAAGTTGCGATGCTGCACCGCAGTTTGGACCAGTCAAGTTCGATTGGTGTTGCTTTGGGCAGCGTGATGTTCTCGGTGTCACGAGCGCTTGTCTCCCCCCAAAGGTCGGGTTGCAGCCTGTCGCGATCGGCCGGCGAGTTCAGGTGGTACTCGTACGCGCCGAACTCGGCGGCGAGCTCGCTTGACGCCGTCAGCGCGGCATGGTACATTGTTTTGAAAATAGCCTTGTCCATCGCGACCGCGTCGTCCTCGCCCCAAACCAAACCGAGCGTTGCAAATGTGTCCCACAGGCCACTCACGCCCATTCCGAGCGGCCGCATCTTCTCATTCGATGCGCGCGCCTCACGGGTGGGATATTCGGTCACGTCGACAAGCGCGTCCATCACCGTTGCCATCTCATGGGCCGTGCTCCACAGCGAAGCCAGGTCGAAGAGCCCGTCATGCCCGACGCAGTGAGGGAGCGAAATCGAGGCGAGGTTGCAAACTGCGTGCTCCGCGTTGTCGGTGTACCTGTGAATTTCGTTAAACGCTTCTCAGTCCGCGGTCAGGGTCACGCGTGTTTGCTAACGCACTGAACAATCTCGGCGCACAAGTTCGAACTGCGTATGGTGCCGCGATGCTGTTGATTGCTTTTCAAATTGCAAGCATCTTTGTACATGAAGTACGGCTGTCCGGTGTTTGCTTGCGTTTTGAGGATGAGGCGAAAGACCTCGCGCGCGGGCATCTGTGCTGCGAATTTGCCCTCGGATTCATAGCGCTCGTAAAGCGTTTCGAACTCAGCGCTGTGCACAGAGCTCAGCCCCGGAGCAACGTGCGGGCAAAAGAACGACCAGACCGCATCGTCCCTCACCCGGCGCATAAAAAGGTCGCTCACCCACAACGCGATAAACAGGTCGTGCGTACGGCGTTCCATCTGCGCGGGGGCGCGTGAATCAAAGCGGGGGGCGTTTGTTTGAAGCGTTTGCACCTACCTGCCCGTGCGTTTGGCGCGCTTCGAGAAACGTGATGAGGTCCGGGTGGTGTGGTTCCAAGTACACAGCGCACGAGCCGCGGCGCTTGCCACCCCCTTGGTCCACGTTTTTGGACATTTCATTGAACAAGCGCATCACCGGAAGCAAGCCGGTCGCTTCGCCCTGCCCCGAGTCCATTTTTGTGCCCTTCGCGCGGATGTCATGCATGCTGATGCCGAGCCCGCCCGAGACGCTGCTGATGATCGCGCACTTGTGCAGGGTCGAAAAGACACCATCCACCGAGTCGTGCGACGGCGTCATTGCAACAAGGAAGCACGAAGCAAGGTTCGCGTTGAGTCTGCACCCCGAATTGAACAGCACGGGCGTTGCAAAAGTCGAGCGTCGCTCGAACAGCATGGTCGCACATTGCGCTATCAGCGGTATTATGGCGCGCTCGATGTCCTCGACCTCCTCTTGGTTGATGTACGGCTTCTCGCGCCCCGCTTTGCGATTCGCCTGCCGGAGTGACAAGGCCATTGCGTTGCCGCGCCCAATGCACGCCACCACCGCGCAGCGGGTGTACATGTAGGCTGGGAGTTCTGTCACGGTTTCATTTGACAGGAGGTAGCCGCGCTGCAGCGTGGCGAGACCAAACTCATCGAGCGCTTTGGAATCGTACTCCAGCCCCTGTTTCGCTATCGAGTCGAGCACGTCGCTGTGGCGGGCGACAAACTGAAGGAAATCGTCACCAAGTATGCCGCCAAGACTGGCCATGACCCGCGAGAAGGTGTTGCAAGCTCCATTCGCCTGCTCAAGTTTGTACAACGTGTGGACAGCGCGCCCGCGCTGACTTTCGATGGTCGAAAGTAGCGTGCCGGTTTGCGCGGGTCCATCGTTGAGCGACATGGTTTTGTCCGAGCCAAAAATTTACTTTTGTCAATTAGAGATTTGCCTATGGCCGACGCTTTGGCGGCTGATGGCGACGACAGCGTTGAGAACGTTGTGTTGGTCCGCGCGCGCAAAAAGCTCTGCCGCCGGCAAATTGATAAGAGTCTGACGCTTGAGCGGTTTCGCAAAAGAATTTCCGATCTCAGCGACAGCGCCTTGCGAGCATACATTCCCGACGGTTGTTGGATGACAACTTATGACGTGTGGGATTCGCACACAGATCGACCGCTCGGCGACCTCGCCGAAAACAACGCTTTTGTTTTGATGGAGATAGCGCGAGAGCGTGGTATTAACGTGCGGGGGGTCGCGACCGAACATAAATCAAATGGCATGTTGATAAGCAAGCCCTATGGTGATAATGAGTCGCCGACTAGGCTTTATGTCGGCCGAAACAACACGTTCAACAACCTGAAGGCGCATGAAATACTGTCGATACAACCAATAGACAAGGTCTATCTACCAACGCCGGCGCCCGACACCCACGCATCGGAGACTGCAGGATCAGAGGACGATTGAGCAGGAGGGGGTTCCCTTGCCCCCGACCCTGTGCTTTCTCGCGATCCAGGAGATGAGAGCGGCAAGGGTTTTCGGCGATGTGCTCAAACCGCTCATCGGCCAGCTGCTTTCCGGGGCAAGCCTAACGGTGAACATCAACAGCACAAAACACGTTGACGAGCGCACGCTGGTTGCTTCCGCTGTTGCCATCTGTGTTGCCCTCTCGTGCGTTGTCGTTACGTTTGCTCTGATTGTGGTGGCCGGGTGCTTTGTTTACACCTCGCGAGACAGCAGGGGAATGGCTTTGCCGCCGATTTCAGCGCAGCGGCTCATGCTGACAGGCAAAAGCACACAACGCCCAAATTTGAACGTCGACCTGCGAGCTATGGTCGGGGGGATCGACTGCGATGGAAGTGAAGAAGACTTTGTGTTGATAAAATCCGGTTGACCCGCCGAAGCTTGCGCGTTTAAGTGCGTAGTGCCCATCTTGTAAAAATATTGTTCAGTTTGTAGCCCCTCGCATGGACCAGCACAGCCCGAACGCGCGATGGACCGTGCGCGTCACATCCGCTTCGTGGCGTCGAGTGTACTTGAGTTCCGCGATTGTGTTTGTGACGGTCGCAATCGCTCTCGCGGTCTTAGCGCCACCTTTTTCTTGCCCGTCTATCGACAGCGACGCAACAAATGTGGCTCGTGCTTCAACATTTCGGGTTTTGGTGGTGTCGTCGACCGCGGCCGCAACAGTCTTGGCTCTTTGCTGGCTGCAGAGGCCTTGATTGGCCGCGCCCCTTTTTTTCTTGGCCTACTTCAAAAACTGTGATGGCCAAGCTTGGTTCGGCAGAGGTCGTGATTGTGTTACTGGTGCTAACCTTTCTTGTTGGCGGAGCCTTGCTCGCGCTATTTAAGCCAAACTGCGACTGCGTCTCGAACACGCCGGTCGTTCCGGAGCCGCCGGACATGGAAGTTGATGTCACCATATATTCTTCCGAAGATGTGGATTCGAATGCGGCTTGCAACGAGACAAAGATCGATGAAACCGGGAGCACCGATCCCGATCCGTTGGGTTTCGCACAGCCATTGATCCAGTTCGGCTTTGACTTTGACACGACCACCTTCAAGAAGGTCTACGCCTACTGGTACTACTTCACGCAAGAAGGCCGCGTCATTGAGTTCCACCTTGATGACACCTTGTATGCGTACACCAGCCCGGCGGAGAACCCTCACACCCGACAGCCGCTCGCCGGATTCACGCAGGGGTATTCGATTTTAAGGGGCGTTTCGAGTACGGACACAAACAGTGTCATTTATGCGAACCGAATGGTTGTGTCGCCAACCTATGTCAGTGAGGAGGTCGAGCCGAGCGATTCTGGTCCGACAACGCTGACCATGAAACTCGGAAAGAAGGTGACACCCTTCGCACCTGTTGTCACAGCGCCAAGCTGCGCCGCACGCGATATTGTATTTGGCACCTTGACTATCAAGGCGGGCTCAATCAGCACAATGACGTCCGCCGCGTGGGGTCCGATGCCAAGGACGTTCGTTGTGGTATGCGCGACTGGCCCTAACGCCGATATTGAGCACCAGATGCTGGCGCGCGCGTACCAAGCGCTCATCGAAGGGTTCTCGATCCAGCTCATCCGTCAGCCGAGCGGCGCAGAATGGGGGGGCGCGAAATGTATTATTCGCCTCAAAATCAGCGATCGCAACAAGCACCCTCTGGTGTATAACTTGAAAACGGGCGACGACGTCGACAACCAAGGGCGTTGGGTTTTCCATGTTGGCAACGACGACTACAAGGATGACATCAGTCGACAGTTCTTCGCGAGTCAAAAGGCTGGGGACGGATACACCAATCTGATTTCCACCGTCAAAATACAGTGCGCCTAAGACGCATCAGTCGTACAAACTCCCGTGAACAAAATCGAAGCGCGGCCACATCGTCCAGTGCACTTTTGCGTGGGTGTCCGGGTCGTTCGGTTCCTTTTTGCCACAAAGCGACGGCGTCACAAACGCCGTGCCTTTGAGGATGCCCGGCACAAACGAGAACGAGCCCCCGGTGGAAATCAGCAGGCCACATCCGAGCATTTGGTTGATGGACGACCGCATCGGCGCGCACACCGGTTCGTCCGGGATGTCGATCGGCCGCTCTGTGTCTTTCAGCGCGACGCGCAACCAGCCGGCGATTTTGCGCGCTATTTGCGGACACTCGATTTCGGCCCGGGGGTGCGTTTTGTGCCCCGTGCAGTTCAGGATGATGACGCGGCAAACGTTAGAAGCGCGGATGTGCCCGGCAACGTACTCGTAGTACGCACGCGGGAGCAAGGGGTACTCTGGGTGGCCGTTGAACGGCACGTCGCTGCATCGCAAGTGCACAATTGCCGCGTTGCGCACGGACGCGCACGGGTGGATTCCCTGCCTTTGCAGCCGGGCTTTGGCGCTCGGAACGGCTTGGCGCCACATCACCGCGTATTCACTGCCGCTCTTCGAGTAGGCGGGATTCCATAGACGCTCGTCGCCGACTAAACTTTCGATGGCAATGTTCCCACTGCCGCGCAACGTTCCCTGAACAAATGTGCTCTCGTGTGCGACGCTCTCGCATCGCCTGTACGTGGCGTATGCCAAAATTTCGATTCCAATCACAAAGAGCACCGCAACGGCGAGGTACAGCGCGATCGGCGGGCTCGCGATTTGCGTTCCCATGGTCTGCGATTGCCGCTCTATTTTTTTACCGTCGCCCTTGCGCAGGGCGCGTCGTCGCCGCGTCGAGCGCGAGCCGACGAGGTTGCACGGATGCCAAGAGCTTGCGCTCGGTAGAGAGGGCGGAGAAAGCAGTAACGAGGGCTTCGGCCACGCGGTCTGGGGTCAAGCACACGGCGCGAATTATGCCCCCGCAATCCGCAAAGGTATTGCAAGCCTTCTTGGCGCACGAATTGATTTCCTCAAGCGTCGGAGGTCTTGCGCGCGCGGCCATCTGCGGCTTGATGCGCACGTAAAAAGTTCCACGTTCCCCAATTTTCATGCGCTGCGCGTCTTTGCCACTGGCTTCCATCGCGACCAGCGCCGTCGCTTCCGCGCGACGGAGGTCGGCCCGCATCTTCGCGAGTTGCGCTCTGTGTACGGCCCTTTGGGCGGACACCTCCTTTTCGCAATCGACAAACCCGCGCCACAACGCGCACAGCTCCGGACTTGCGCTCCGTACGCCGCCGGCCATCAGCGTCGGCGTTATGTTTTTGACAGGCTTGACGCATGGGGTCTGCTTGAGGCGGACGGTGTGCAGCCGCTGCGCGATGATTTCTGCGGCGCCCGCGTCGCTCATATCGCTGGACGCAAAAAGATCTTCGTTCAAAGAGCGCACGACCTGACGTATGTGCTCCGGCGACACCTTTCGCGCGCTGACCGTGATGTGAAGTTTGATCGCGAAGTCATCGCCCGCGGCCACACTTGCCCCGCAGGTCTGCAGGTGCGTGAGGATGGTTTGCTTCATCGCCCGCGCTTCCGTGATCCTTGGGGCCACCGCAGCCTTGGCGCCGCGCTCGTAATCGTTTATGATAAGGCTTGCGCGGGCAAAGTCTCGCATCGCTTTGCCAAAGTCCGCCATTTCAATCTGAATCGCGCAGGACATTTTTTGCGAGCATGTTGCCCGGCGCTCGCCCGACCGTCAGCTTTGCGCAAAGCGACAGCATACACACGTTCGAAAACGACAGCAACGCAAGCGACAAAGAGGATTTTGTGTCGGACGACGCACCTGCCGCAACGGTTTGCTCGGCCACCGTAGTCGATTTAGATGCGCGCAAAGCCCAGAACTACACAAACTTGATCAACGCAACAGCCGGTTCGGCGAGAGCGTGCTGGCACTGCGTGCACGCCTTTGAGCACAACGCGCGTTGCGCTCTGCCCGTGCGAGCCGGAGCTGTGAACGGCGGTCCGCCGCAGGTCGTCGGCGAGTTTTGCAGTTTTTCATGCGCGGCCGCGTGGGCTATCGAGCGCAAGATGCATTGCAACAGCGATACTTTGATGCTCCTCAACAACATGGCCGTCGAGCAAGGCGTGCGAATCCCCGTTGCCCGCGCGCCGCCGGCCGAAGCCCTCGACTTGTTTGGCGGCCCGTTGAGCATCGAGGAATTTCGAGCTATTGGCCGCGACTACGTGCCAACGCGCATTCTGCGCGGGAATCAAATTTCGGTCCCCGTGATGCTGGAGGGCTACGGAAAGGCGGTCGCCGAACCGCCCGTAAAAAAGCGCGCGGAGGCCCGCGCTGATGTGTCGATGTCGGACATGCCAAGGGCGATGATGGTGAACACGCCATATCAAAACTTCATAGCCGCTCGCTCGGCCGCCGGGATGCAGCCGCGTAAGAAAGCGCGAGCCACGCGAGAGTCGTCGGGCTTGCTGGCCAACTTTGTCAAACAACCCAAAGCGGGCGCTTCGAACGCGGAGGCTGGCCCGAGCGCAGCAGACAATGACCATATGGAAACCTGACAAAAATTGTGTACCCGGTACAAGCAATTGATGACACGCTCGGCCGTAAAAATTCGTATTGACAAGAGCCATCACCTTGGCACGGACGCACGGCCTTACCGAATCGAAGATGGTGCAGCCGCTCGACTCAGAGCGCTCAACGCCGGGATCGCACAGGAAGTCCGCGCAGGCAAGCCACCGCGCGAGGTTGCGGTAGCAAAGTTGCGCCGTCTCAACGTTTTAAGGATTTGGCGCAAGGGCGCAAAGCAGACAAAGGACGCAGAGGCGCGCCGCATACAAATGCTGCGCAACCTCGAGCACGACATGCGATGGCTCCAGCAAACCAAAATTCGCTCGCCGAAGAGCACCATAAAGCCCATGGGGGTGGCTGCGATGGCGGCGGGTGCGCAGGATGGGTCGTACCAACGGTTGGCCGGGGCAATTTCGCAGTTGATGCAAAAAACACGGTCTGGGGCAGGCGTCGCGGCGATCCGCGCGGCGCACGCCGCACGGAGTGCCACCTCGGCGGCGGTCAACGCCCCACAAGCGCTCGGAAAATCGGCCGCGGGCGCGTCATCCGCAGCCATCGAGCGCGTGCTCTTCGGCGAAAACGCGCAGAGCATTCGCGCAAACGCGCCGTCGGCGTCAACGGCGGAAATTGCAACCGAAGCGCTCGCAAACGCGGTCAAATCAAAAAGGCGCAAGATCGCGGAAGCTTTGGTCGGGACAGAAACGCTCGAAGAACTGGATGCCAAAGGGGGCGAGTACTCGCTCTCGGACGTGCTTGCGCATGAAGCCAAGCGGAAGACACCCGATCTTGTTGACGCGGCTGTTGCGCAGGTCACAAAGCAGAAAAAGGCGCTCGGCGAGCTTGCTGGCGAGGTGGGGATGGAGCAGCTGCGCAAAAACCAGTCCGAGCTGGCATCCCTTGCCGGGGAAATCGCCATCGACCAGCTCGAGAGCAAAAAGGAGCAGCTTGGCGCCATCACCGGCGACATGCTGATGCAACAGCTCGACCAAAACAAGGACGCAATCGCAGACCTTACAGCCCAAGCGGCACGCCGAAAAGTCAGGGACGCGACGGGGTTTGAAGCCAAACAGCTGGCGAAGATTTTGGCATCCACCATGGCGGGGTACGCGGCGTACCAGGCCGCCATGGCGCGGCGCCGTTTCAAATCTGCCAGAGCTCGCGAGCAAGCCGCAGCGGAGCAGCAGCGAGTGTTGTATGAAGTGCTCGAGACAAACCGCCAAATCACAAACGAGATCAAGAAACTCAAAGCCGAACGCAAAGAACGCAAACCAAAAAGTGGAAGTTGAGCAAACCATGCTGATAATCTCTTTGACAGGCGCGATCGGCGTTGGCAAAAGCGCTGTCCTTTGCCAACTGAAAGACCTTACGTCGCAAGTGAGCGATGTAGCGTGGGTCTTTTACACCGAGCCCGTCGAGGAGTGGCAGCGCGAGGGGTGGCTGGAAGATTTCAACGTAGAACCGGAACGGAACGCGTTTGGCTTTCAGATGAAAGTGCTGTTGGGGCAAGCAGAGGCGATGCGGCGGTGGCTAGCGCTTGAAAAGGAGCTGCGTAAACCGCTCGTGGTAGTCACCGAGAGGTCGCCGGTGGACGGTGCCGAAATTTTCATACAGCTGTCTCCAGCGGTCGACCGTGAGAAGAAAATGGTCCAAGCATACGCAGCGCAGCTGTGGCGGCCAAATGTCAACATACTCATCACGTGCTCGCCGGAGACAGCGGAGCAAAGAAGAAAAATTCGTTCGCGTGACGAGCCAAGCGATGCGTATGCCTTGCGCTTGCACCAAAAGTACTCCGAGAGAGGGGACTTGTTCGACTGTGTCATCCCGAATGAAAAATCGCCCTTTGAAACGGCAACGGTCGTCTTCAACGAAATCCGAACCATTCTCTGAGGTTGACGCATCAGCGCAAGAGATCGACAAAGTCCGACTGCGATAGGTTCATCGCGCTCAGCGAGACAATCGCCGCGATGACCTTTGCGTCGTCCCACCTGACGCGCCGGTGATTTTGCTCCGGGTCCGTCATGAGCTTGTGCAGTCGGCCGACGCCATTTGATGAGACGTACGCGCGCACCTCCGATTCGGCGGACTCTCGTGTTGGGTACACCCGCTGACACATTGCGACAAGCCTTGCGCTGTTCATTCAGTTTTTTGTGTTGCAACGAAAAAAGGCATGCCCGAACGCGGCGCCGTCCTCCGGCGCAGACGTAGCGGTCGCAAAAGTGGTCGAAAGCGATCGCCTAAGGAAGTGCGCGCGCGCGAGGCCCGAAAGAAAATGCTTGAACAGTATGTCCTTGTCGAAGGACGCGGGTGGATGCTGCGCAAGGACGTGGCAAATCAAAACCCCAAACGTCGCTCGCGCCGCGTCAGACAAGCTTTATCCCGCTCACGCGCTCGACCGTTGTGATTCGCACCGCAACATACACTAGAATTCCCAAAAGGACAACGGCTGCGCTGATCTTGAAACTCGCCGCAATAATTTCACTTGTCTCCCTCTCGTCATCGCTCTTGTAGTATTCATAGAAATTGGCTGTGGCTTCGCCCAGGAACGAAAGAAGAATCGCGGCCGGCAGCAGCAAGTAGAACAATGGAACAAAGGCAATCCCGAGGAACAACTCTCCGCTTGTGCGATATGGAGATTCCCTGAGTTCCTGCGCTATTCGGCGGCGAGCGTCCAACAAAGATACCTTGTCGCTTGCCATTCACAATTTGTAGAGCAGATTCATTTTTTGAATCCGCGGACTAAAGGGCATGGCAACACTCGAAGACTCCTTATCCTTGCCAAGTCGCTTCGAGGCTGACTCCAACGAACCTCGGTTTCAATCCCGGTACGCCTCGCTTCCGAGGGCTGCGCGAGCTCGCCTAGACGAGTTGCTGGCCGCTTACTACCTTCCAAAAGCCCACAATTCGTGGCATACGACAGAAGTGACGTTTCACGTTGGGCGCCACGTGTGGGTCGAGCTTGTGCTGCTCGTGGCGTTTGCGGGCGCTGTGGGCAGTGCGATCGACTGCCTCCTACGCACCCGCCTTGTCTGCACAGTTTTGTTGACAGCGCTCGCCCGGTCCTTTGGTCCCGGATTGGAAGAGCGCGACTTCCCCTCGGGCGCGCGCGTCACATCTTTTGACGTGCACGTGCCAAGAAGCGGCGCCATCGCAGACCTTGTGGTGCTCACGCTCGCGCGCTCGGAAATCATCTTTGGACAGCACGGAATTCCGCCGACTGCAAACGATCTTCAGTGGGCGCTGGGCGCCGACGCGATGACCGCGTGCGCGGCTCGCGCACAACCATCTGAAGCTCACACGGTCTGGCGCGGGCTCGCGCGCTGACGCCTCAAGGCTCGTCGGTTGTGCCGACTCCCACCTGATCTGCCCCCTCCTTGCGCACGGCGCGCCGTTTGCGCTTGCGCTTCGGTAAAGCGCACATAGCCCGGGCAATCAAGAAGGCGTCGGCAAGGTCATCCTTTTTGCCGTGTGTATTGAAGAATGCTTCCCACGGCGTGCCCAAGATGTGCTCGCCCGCCTGGCGCACGGCGTCACGCTTACGCTCGGTGTACGACGCGCCGGTGCACCGTTTGCTTTGGGGGGATATCGGCGAGCATTTCACTTGGGGCAGCGCGATTGCAACCGCCGACTCGATTGCGGCTTGCACCGAGCGCATCTTGTTGTTAGCCATGCTGGACGCGCCAAATGGCTGAGCTTCAACCCCGACAGCGGTCAGCCGCTCGATTGCAATCGATTTGTGCATCTGAGTTGCGAGGAGATGGTGCAACTTTTGCGAGGTGCGGGCGACGCACTCGCTTGCCGTCGGAACCGCCTCGCCGTCCTGCAGGCAATTCAACAGCTCCCACGCCACAATCTCTTGGGTCCCCTTGTTGATGACGCACAGCGCGAGGTTTTTGACGCCAACATCGACGCCCATGACAAACTCGGCGTCCTCGTCCGCAATCGCGTCCATGCTTGCGACGTGATCCGTTTCGATGTCGCCCCACATTCTTTCAGATTTGATCACTGGGAATGCGCGTTGGAGTTATTCGGCCCGATTTTCTGCACCGGCTATAAAGAACAATGGATGAGCTCATCTTGCAGCTCTTGCTCGGCGGTGGAACACGGACGGCCGCCGCGGATCCGTTGGTAGGTCTGCTGCAGCGATTATCTGCTAAGCCCGAACCAACCCCCATTGCTGATGCGGGGGGCGTTCAAGAAAGCAAACCGGCGACAACCAGTCCCTCCTCGGACGTTGTTCTAAGCGGGCTGGGCCCGCCCATCAACCAGTCGATAGTCAATCTGCTGCGCGCCGCGCCGTCCGACGTCACCTCGCGGCTAGCAGTTCGGAACCCAGCTGCGCAGCTTGTGTCTATTGCCCCCGAACCGATTGATGACATCGACCCGCGCGACATGGTCACAATGATGGCGGTCGGCGCTGTTGTTGTCATGGCAATGGTAATGATGATGCAAGCTATGACGCAGACAATGCTATTGCGGCGGTTGTGAAAAGTCAATTCAAGGCAATTTCACGCAAAGTGAATTTCGACACAGGTCGCAAACAACAGCACTCACACACAATGCAGAAGGCGGAAAACATGGATTACTCGCAGGTGGACCTGGACGCGCTGCATTTCACGGAGATGCGCGAGATGTCGACAACACGCAAAGGCTCGTATCAGTGCTACGTCAACCAGTCCAAGACGTCGCGATGCTGTCCCCGTTTTCAGTGTCCCGTCATGGCTCTGCCATTCGGGATCGAGCTCTTTGACGGCGCCACGCTCGAAAGCGAGGTGGCAAAGGGGTCGAAGCTCAAAGTGAAGGCAAACGTCGACGACCCAGAGTTTGCGGCGTTCCTCGAGAAGCTCGATCGCTTCATTGTCGAGACGGCAAAAATCAAAAAATCGGAATGGTTCCCGGGCAAGAATTACAGCGATGAGCGCATCGAGGCGTTGTACAAGCCGAAGCTCACGCAAGACGCGGAGCGCAAGTATGCCCCTCGCCTGACCATCAAGATCACCACCAAGGATACGAAGAACCGCACGGCGCTGTTTTGCCGCCGCGGTGATAACACGTGGAACGATGCAACGTTTACTGATTTGAATGAAAAGGGCGTGCGCGCGACGTTCATCGTCGAGCTCAAAGGAATCTGGAGCTCGGCCGTTGGATTTGGGATCGATATCGACGCCGAGAAAATCCTCATCGAGCCGCGGAAGCGCAAGGCCCTCGAGTTCGATTTCATCACCCCGGTGCCCATGCGCCGCGCGACCGATGCTGAGCTTGCGATGGACCTCGACTACCCAGAGCCTACCGGCGCGCCACCGGACGAAGCGTGCATTGACAACCACGACGCCGCCGAGTATCGCGAGTTTGAAGTTGCGTCAGCGGCGAACGACGCAATGATGACGTAACGCGTTTTTTGCGGACGCAAGTGAGCGGACATGTGTGCCAGACGCCTTTTCGTCAACTTGTTCGAAAAAAATCTGTGGAGTACCAGCAGAACCAGCACTCCCGTATGCCGAGAAAGACTTCAGACATCGACTCTATTATTCAGCTACTCCGGGATCAGCACCGCGGAGGACTTGCGGGGGGCGAAGGCGAGATGTCGCTGAGCTCTTCATCGGTCGGAGAACTGGACGTACCGGACGAAGGCGACCGGACGACTCTTGTGATTGTGCTAGGGGTAATAGCGGGGCTTCTTATCGGTGCAATTCTATACTATCTTGTTGGGTATTCGAGTGAACCTACTGTCACGCACGTGCCCGCGCCGCACATGCCGCCCGCTCCCTCGCCGGCGCCGATTCTTCCATCCACTTCGCAACCAAGCTGCGAAGGCGCGCAGCATCATCCAGAGGACGAGAAATCCACCGCTGCCACCTGCGGCGCAAGCCTGAAGAAAGCGCCCGCGCGACTTGCCGCTGAAAAGCCGCCAATCAAAAACAAGCGTGGCTGGCGCGTGGTCAAAGACGCTTCGCCCCCAATCCAACTCGCGCGCGTGCCGGTGCAGCTCATGCGCGTCTCAGGCCAAAAAGCTGTCAACCTCGCTGGCGACGAGAAGCCGGTTTTCTCGGTCGCCTCGAGCAAGCCCGCCGCTGGCTTCAGCATCAGCAAGATGGGCACGGGCATGACCTCCGAGTTCAAGGTGCCGCCGAAGCCAATGCAGCCGAGCATCGAAACGGCAAAAAGCATCTCGACAGGCGGGGGGGCCAGCAAGCTCCTCGAGGCGAACAAGCAGCTTGTGGAAGCAACCAGCGGCACTGACACGCTGCGCAAGAAGCTGCAGGTGGCCCAGGATGGGCTTTCGATGTACACGCCGGAGGTGCCCACGTCTCGTCGGCACGGCGAGGACGCGTACAACACCACGCTCAATCGGATGCGCGAGAAGAATGGTGAGAAGCTCACGCGAATGCAAAACAACAGCCGCACGCCGTCCTTGTTCGAGACGCCAATGTATGTAATGGAGAACCTCAAGCCACTTCCAGGCTCGCACGCGTCGTCGGACGTGCAAATCGGCACAAAGATTCACACAACTCCGGACGAGGACGGCGTAAAAATGGACGGGGTCGCGACACTCCACTTTGATTAGGACTAAAGCGAATTTCACATCATCCAGCAGACGTCCGACCCAAACGAGAAAACAAACCCCGGCCCCCACGGCGCTTGCGGGGGCGCTTGTGGAGGCGCTCGCGGGGGCGCTTTTGATGGCGGCGCGCTGGTAGAAAACATGCATGGGTGCATCAACTCGCTGAAGAGCAGGGAGGCATCCATCATTGAGAAACTCAATTCGCGTCTTTTTTTGTGCGTGTAAGCAATCCACGCGAGCACCACGGGGGGTTGGTGGCGGGTACCCCTGCCCTCTTCGCCTATGCCTTCGGCCGACTACCTCAAAATGTACGTTGCCGCCCACTTGATGGGCACCGGTTGCCGATTTGATCTGAGCTTCCTGGACGATGTGAGAGTCGCCGCCTTGCCCCCCGACAGTCGCCGGTTGACCGCGAGTCTTGCGCGTCGGGTTGCAGTCAATGAAATTGGACGAAGCATGGTTTGTCGTCTGCGCAGCGTGCTCACCGCGCTCCCCGACGAGGCGCTGCGCGGAATTCTCAGCTATGCACCTTTGCGCGTGGAGAGGGACACGCAATTTGTTGCGGCAAGGAACAAAGCACAAGAGGTCATTCGGCATCGCGTAAACACCATTTCCGACGTTGGCATTCGGCAGTGTGTGCTGCGCGCCGCAATGGACGAGCTGGCAAGGTTCGACATCACGCATATCTTTCTCGCGGAGGACGTGTTCTTTGTTCAATTTACAGAAGAGACCGAGCAACCGCAAAAGCCAAACGCGGCGGCACGCTGTTACCGATGATGCGGAATGCTTCGGTGTCCGGCGCGACAAAGACAAAATTGGGCGGGTACGACTGCAGAGCCGCGGCCTGGCGACGGGTGACGCGGTAGTACTCGCCGCCGCGCTTGATTGCGAACGGGCCGCTCCCCACGCGGTCGATCTTTGTTGTCACCGGGCTGCTCGGTCTGTCCATTCTCATCTCCTTGTAAATGTTGTTAAACCACGTCGGCTTCAGGTCGTACAGGCAATCCCGGCCAGTGTCCAAATTCGGCGTTTCGCGGAGCTCAATCCATCGCTTCGCAACCTCGGAGACGCGCTTCGCGTCGTCATGGGGCACGCGGCTCAGCGCCTCGCCAGCTGTCAAATGACGCGTCGCCCTCGGAGGCGGGAAGTGCTCCACATTGCGGCGCGACGCAACCAGAAAGAGTCGCCGCCTCGACTGCGGCACACCGTAATCCTTCGCGTCAAGCACAGCGTGCGAAACGTTGGAGTATCCCTGCCGCTTCAGCGCGCGTTTCAAAGAAGAGAGAATCTCCGGCCTCAGAGTTTTTACCTCCTCCATCACTACCAGGTCCGCGCCGACCCCAGCGGCGATCTTCACAAACGCCGAAGGCATCCTGTTGAGCGATTCGTGATACTTGGGATTGGCGTCCTTGTAGGCGTTCAGCTTTGAGAACCCTTGGCACGGAGGACCCCCGATGACAACGTTGACGCCAGCACGCCGCGCGTCTTCGATGATCTGCCGCTGCTCACGCGCGTTACTCAGGTCGGCGATCCGCACATCGGCGTTGGGGAAGTTTGCGCGGTAGGTTGCGACCGCGTGCTCGTCGCGATCGACGGCCATCACCGGATCGAACCCCGCACCCTGAAATCCCAGCGAAAATCCGCCGCCCCCGGAAAAAAGGTCTAAGACTTTGCGAGAACGATCTTGCATGCCGCGCTTTTTGTGTGGCCGACACAAAAAAGAAGGCGCAAATTCTGATGTCACAGCTTACAGGCGTGGATGCAATTTGGTGTTGGTTTTGAGTTTAATAACGGGACTTCTCATCTACCCCTAACCCCTGATTGTTCCGGGCTCACGTGCCAACCAAGCGGGATAGAACTTAAGCCTTTGTAAGGGGGAGGGTGCGTTTGATGACAACTGTCCCTACACACAATCCGAAGGGCGTGTCCGCAAGGGCTCCGACAGCACCTTGTGAACCACAAGACACAAATCCGCCGGCAGGATTTCGGGTGGCGAGCAGTACTTTTTGCCCTCGACTTTGCACTGCCAGCACCACCGCTTGATTTCGTACCGCGGCGCGCCGTGTTTCAAATCAGCCGCGGCCGCCTCTTCGGCGCGCCCTTTGCCCCGGCTGGCGATCACCCTTATGACCTCCCAATACGGACGGTTGCCACACGAGTCGTGATACGGGCCGTGCGTGTTCCAAATGTGGCTTGGAATCTCGCCGCCACCCGCCCGCACAAGGCGCATGACCGATTGTGGGTTGTTTGGATCGCCACTCCACTTCCAGGCTTGGATAGGCTCGCCCTTTTCGCCCTCTCCGACAAGCCGCTTCTCTGTAAGCGCCGGGCAGTAATTCAGCGCGAGATCGTCGCCGCCCTGCGAGGCGCGAATCTCGAGGCGAAGCCAACGCTGCTGTCGCTCATTGTGCATCACAAAGACTTTGAGTATCGGCTCTGCGGGGGCGCGGTCGTGCAGCACGCCGGCAAGCACATCGGCCACCACGGCGCCGTGAGCGGTTTCGTAGGCGGCAAACGACGCCAGCGTCGGGCCGGTCACGTCGATGCCAAGCATGTCGACCCCCTCGACTAGGCCGAGCGGTTCGCCCAGCAGTCTCTTGAACATCTGGGGCGTCGGGGGCTCCAATCCGAAGCCCTGTGCATTTGTCGTGTTGGCGTGGGCCCACAGCGCCTCCAAAACCCTGATTTTTTGTCCGCTGGAAAGCCGGCTCTTCAGCAGGGCTTCCGGTGCAATCGGCTCGTTGCAGAACAGGCGATGAAGTCCGCGAGTCGACGGGTCGACAAACTGCCCGACTTGACTGACGGCGCACTTCTTCTGCATCCAAGCGCGAAACAAACCCATCAGCACGTCGTTGAGGGCGTATTCCTTCATCGGGCGCCCCTTGCCCGGCTCGCCTTTCGGCACGTCAGCCAGGGTTCCGTCATCAAGCCGAATCCGCTTTGTCTCTCGCGACATGAGCTTGCCGTCCTCCGCAAGCCGTCGCCGCCGCGACGCGTACTCCTTCTCGCCGCGCATAGATGGCACGAGCGTTTCCGGGCTGGACCAGACCTCCTCGCCATCCACCTTGACCCGCCGGGCGAGGCTTTCGCGCACATACAGGGACGTGAGCGCGACGCCCAGGAAGATGCCGGCCCTGCATTTTGTGTCCGCCAGCGCGCGAGTCCACGCGCGCAGCACGACAAACGCCGGATCCTTGTGATTTGCTTCGCACACCCCCACAACCACGCGCGGTCGGTGCCTCCTGTTTTTGAATGATCGGTCACCCGGCTTTCGATCGCCCTCTTTGGCACAGGTACACTCGTGCCGGCTGGCGCACGCAAACGTTGCGTCCCCGCGCTCGTCAAAGGCTTCGTCCAGCGCCCCGGGCCTACCCAACAGCGCATGAGCGCACAGCGGGCACGCGTCCTGCTTTGCCGAGTGGAGCAAGCGCATGTTGCTCACCTTGTCGTCAACGGACATTGCGCAGCCGCTGGTACCGCAGAATAGCCGCGACTTGGCTGGCAAGTCGCCAAAGCCGTCGCCGCCCCGCAGCGGCACCTCGCCGCTGTTCTCAAAAGCTCTGAGTCTGAGTTCCTCAAACCTACTTCCCAGGACCAGGTTGAACTGCTTGAGCGCCTCCTTTGAACACGTGAACAGTCCCGTGCCGCTTGAACCGGCGAGGTAGTCAAAAAGTCGCACGCTTTCGTTCTTCAGGGAAGTTCGCTCATGCTGGTACATGCGCACGTGCTCCTTCCACGCGGGCGGGTTGTCGAGCACCGCGCGCGGGAGGATGACCAGCCAGCAAGACAGCTTCAGGCGAACGGTCGGGTGTGTGCGCCGCGAAAACGCAAACCGCACGGTGCCGTCGTCGCCCTCGACAATTTTGAGCGCGCCCTTCTCTTTGATTTGGGCCGCGTCCGGCGCGGTGGCAACAACAACAACATCCGCTCGGGTTAGTCGGTGGCCGGATCGATGACGGAAGAACTCAACAAACGTGTCCCCGGCCACAGCAGCAATCTCGGCAAGCTCGTCGTCATCGAAATTCTCGACATAATGCTCGTCCGCAAGCGCTACCGAGTCGCTCAAAAACTTACACGGTGACCTTTGCGCACCTTCGTCGAGTCGGCTTTGCACCCATTCCGTGCACGCATCCACGGCGTGATCAAAGTCAACAAAGACGCGATTGATCACGCGCTCGCCGTCATCGTCCTCGTTGCCATAGCCCCACAACCGGAGAACCAAAGGGGGCATCGAGAAGAGCGGGCGCTCCCAGGAGTGCCCGCGCGTGCTCTGATAAACACCCAGCGCGTATGCAACGTAGAACGCGTTCATGAGGTGGTCTGGCACGTATATCTTTGAAGCGTCGCCGTGCGAAAACCAGAGGTTCTTCTCCTTTTTGTTTGCAATCTGAAGCGGATGGTTGTTCCTGCTCTTGTTTTTCACGTGACCAACAGATTGCGAGCACAAATTGTGGAAGGCGAGCGTGAAGTCGCTCTGGCCCGACAAGTCAAACCTGGTGACAATGTCCGCCGGCGCCGCGCCGCCTCCCTGGTAGTACGCCTGCGGACAGAGCGCCATTCGTTGGAGAAATCCATGCTTCTCAAGCGTCGCAAACGCCTCGTTCGCAAGCTCGAGCCATGCCGCGGCGCCGGCTTCGGACATCGTATGTGCTATGGACACAGAAATTCACTTTGGCTCGCGCGACGAATTTGCAAAAACTCAAAATTGGAACAGATGGTCGTCTGCCGCGTGTGCAAACAAATCATCTCCCTGTTGCGCGAGTGCCCTCTGCGCCCACATGAACCGCCCACGTGCCCGCTGCGGCCGACGCCGGTTGCGTTGCCGATCCCGAGCAGCCAAAAGGACCTCGTTGAACAGATGCGGAAGACGCTCGACAATAGTGATTTTGGGCATGAGGAGCTGGTCGCTATGAATAGCTCGTACCGGTGAAGGCGGGTCCGTCTTGTTCTGAAGGTTTGTTTTCTTCGGGCTCGCGCCGGCGGCGATTCTGCACGAGTTGCGCGGCGATAATGCCGATCATCGCTACTGCGATTACACCAACTGACGACGTCAACGCTATGCTGGTGGTACCCAGATTTTTGATTTGGTCCTGCGCTCCTTGCGATCCGGCGTAGTCCGAATCGTTGGCGGCGGCAAGCAGCGCGCGCGTTTGCTGCTTTGTTTCATTTGCCGATGTCAGCCCCCAGCCCGCGAAGACAAGCAACGAGAGAACAGCAACAGCAATGATGAACGCATAAACCGCCCGCGAGTTCATCATCTTTGTCAGAGAAACAGATTATCGCCGGTGCCCAAGTCGGCGATTCTCGCAATGTCGCCGGTCAGAGTCACATTGGCATACGCTTTTGAAACGTCCAAGTCCGCGTGCCCGAGCACACGCCGGATCCAGCCGTGCATCGAATATGTGTGCGGCTGGCACGCGTGGTACGTGATGATTGCGTACAGCTGCCGGGCGGCGTGCAGGTGGGTGAGCGACGGGTGAAGTTCGGTCAGGTGCGCGAGTGCGGCGCGGCGCGCCGTTGAAGCAAAGCGCCGGTTGACGTCGGAGACGCGCGAGCCAGCGCTAAGCGGCCACCTCGCGCGCAGCTTTGCAATCGCGGCGGTGACGCAGGCGCGGGGGGCTAGCAGCGGTATTGTGTAGCATCGATTCGGATCGCGGATGCCCGCCTTGAGTTGCCCGCGAAAGCACGCTTTGAATTCGTTGTCGGTTTCGGCCTGCAGCTGTTGCGGCGCGTCGAATTCTCCTGTCAGCAAAATTTCGGCTGTCCGTCGACCCGTCACCAGAGCGACCGCCACCAACGTTTCCTTTGCGGATGTGCTTGAGTCGCACAGGGCGCGATTGCACTTCATGAGGAATTCTTTGGCTCGGTCAGAGTCGATGAGCGCCACGTGCTGCGATCGCTTCTCAATTTGTTCCTTTGATTTGAGTCGAATTGCCTCATTCTCGGCATGCGTGAGCCGCAGCTCGCTGATGAAGCGGGGCACAAGCGGCGCATCTTTGATCAGTCGATCGTCCGGGCTGGTGAGATCGCTGCTCTTGCGCACTCTCAGTTGCTCGCGAACCTGCGCCTCTCTCGACAGCTTCAGAAAACTGTGCAAGTTTTCGCCCGCTTCCAGCGTCGCAGATGCCGGCTTCCAGCTGGGCATTCGAGCAAGCGCACGCTCGCGCACCTCGCGCACGCGATTTCTGAGAGTCCCGGTGTTGGTGTACTTCTCGCGCATGATACTCAAGCACTTATGAGGACCGTCCCGCTCAAGAGCGCGGGCAAAATCATCGATTGCGCTCATCTTTACAGAGCAGCCAGAAAAAATAAATAATGGCAGGCTGTTCCATCAGCTTAGGTGCCATCCGCAAAATAGCAGTGGTCGGAGCGTTTCACAATTCGCGGCGCGCAGCAGAGACAGGATTGCGGCAGGAGTCGCATTCTTATGCCCTATGTACATGACAATACATGTGATTTTTTCTTCTCACGCACAATCGACGCCAAGCTTCATCGTCTCGCTCGGCTTAGCCCACGCGTAGCCTTTTAGCGGAGTGTCCGCGTCGTCGGCCTGCGCCGCCGCGCTGAGAACGGCACGCACGGGGTCGTACCGCTGGTCGTCAAGACACTTGCGGAGCGTCTCCCACGGCGTCGGACCTGCGCTCTTTTGCTCCATTTCGAAGTCGCCCGCGAGGACAAGCTTGAGCAAAGCGGGTGAGTAGCCCGAGAGCATCCGCACGCCGGCGACGTCTGCGCGAGCCACGTGCCCGT
>CENJ01149965.1_pt1 | contig 25236 bp, 18 predicted proteins | sample 356161 | NCBI WGS metagenome assembly CENJ01 (sample SAMEA2619531, study PRJEB7988) | marine metagenome | biome: marine biome (ENVO:00000447); feature: surface water layer (ENVO:00002042); material: "saline water (ENVO:00002010), including plankton (ENVO:xxxxxxxx)" | depth 5 m | reverse complement strand
TGTTTTAACTGTTTTAACAAGAGCCATTCGGCGGTTGCTTCACCACAGGAGTTGACCGTAATCAACAACTAGCGCGACTCAGCAGACAACAAAAAGCAGCGACCTGCGATATATCACGCAATTGCCTATGGCTGCTTCACCAGTAGCGCCATGATTTCGTGCAAAACGGGCTTAGCGACGTGCTTTATCAAGCGCCTGATCCTTCCTGCTGATCTATTTTGCAACGACTGCTACTGTGCATTTCTGCAACGCCTTAGCACAACCAGAAACGGAACAATTAGGCTGTACTTACCGCTCTCAGCATAGCCCCTAGCCCGTAGCCCGTAGCCCGTAGCCGAAAAATGCAAATCCTCAAGCTCTGGCGCAACCATGCGCCACGCTTTCGGATCTAACCCTCATTTCTATACTCATCTGAAATGAAGTCCTAATGACATAAAAAACGCCCCGTCATACCGCTCTCGTTTGCTTGCCCCTTAGCCGGTTTATACTGATTTAAAACGCTTTTCCGCGCTTTTTCACTGCCAATGCCCACAGGAAAAATGGGGGGGTTTTTAGACGCCAGAATTGTTACCCCAACCCCTTTGAAATATAACACCCTGGGATTTCAATGGAGAGAGGAGAAACTAGTGAGACCGTCTTCCGATAACGATAACGATAATAAAAAGCTAAAACTACTAATCGGTGCCTTAGCGTCTTCGGTTCTATTGCTGTCTGCTTCAGCAGTAGTAGCAGAAGATGAAAATGCATCCGAAACCGTTTACTTCGAAGAAGTAATCGTCACCGCAGAAAGAACAGCCAAAAGCGTTATGGATACGTCCATGACCATCACCGGATTTTCCGACGACACCTTGAAAAGATTTGGTATTCAAGATCGAGACAAACTGCAGATTTTGGTTCCAGGACTTCAATTCGGTGAGACGGTAGACCAAATCGGTAACGGCACCTCACTGCGCGGCATCGGTACGCGTAACGCTGGCATAGGCCAAGGCGACCGTTCTGTTGCAACCTATATCGATGGTGCATATACCGTTGGTGTTTACGGTACAGCACCCGGCGGCGGCTTCGATCTGGAACGGGTCGAGGTAGCTAGAGGACCGCAGGGCACGCTTAATGGTCGTAACTCAATCGCCGGTTCCATTAACTACGTCTACAAAAAACCTTCGCAAGAATGGGACATGGAAGTAATGGCGCAAGCCACTGACGTGACCCAGCAACGCGTTAATGTCGCAGTTGGCGGACCGCTAACCGATACGCTGGCATTCCGGCTGACAGCTGGCTCGCATACAGGCGACGGTTATCAGGAGAATGTCGGCCTTGGTGAAGATACCGCTGCACCAGATCACCGCTTTTACGCACTGCAATTCCGATATCAAACCGACCGATTTGACAGCAACATTCGCGTCTCTAGAGTAACGGATAACGGCATCCCACGCGCACAGGTCCCTTTGGCCAACCTCAACACCACTGATGAAAACATTACTTTGGTGGGGGCTTACGCCATCGGTAACACACCACCGGAAGGGGTCACAGTCGCTACTGTAAGTAACACTAACTACTTGTACGCAACTCAGAATCCATCGGGTTCGGCAGGCTGCCCAGTAGGTATGCCTTACATGCAGTGCGGCGACATCAATAACCGGGTAGCGATGAACAGAACCGGTTACGAAGACTCTGAAGCGGACCTGATTAACTTCTACGCGGAATACGACTTCACCGACGACATTTCACTGCGCTATACCTATGCGAATAACTCGGTTGCCCAATACATCTTTAGAGACGGCGACTACACCACTCGTGTTGGCGGACCTGGCGATGCCTACGACAAAGCAACCGACGGTGGCGTTGAATACATCGATAGGGCCTACCTGATGCCGTATGACTATGATGAAACGTCACACGAGCTGCTGTTGAGCTGGAGCCTCAATGACAAGGCAAACCTGATTCTTGGTGCTTTTACCTACGAAAGTGCCGTGCAATACGAGCTGACTCGCTGGGAATACAGCCACAGCTTCCGTTTCACCGACTCTGACGAAGCAGCGGTTGCGGCAACCGCAGCTGGCGGCGATTGGGTTAACTACGGCATGGACCCTAGCTTATCCGTTACCGATTGTGCTTCGTTTGTACAGAACGTAATCGGCGCGACCTTTGGCCTGCCAGTCACCGACGACGGCACGGGTTCTTACTACGTTTGCCCAGGTGACTTTGGTACCCCAGGCCGAGACAACGGTGACTTGCGAGCTATCGTTCCATTTGGCACCGGCGCTAACAACAAAACCACAGCAGTATTCGCCAACCTCGACTATCAGTTAAATGAAAAGTGGTCTGTTTCAGCTGGCCTGCGCGCCCTAGAGGATGAAAAAGAGCAGCCTCCAGAAACTTTCCAAGGCAACTACATGTTTTCCTTCATTGGCGTACCAGTCGTCATCGGATTTACCGACGGCGGTTTCGATAAGCCGGAGATGTTCGACAATGTGGTTGGTCAATTCACGGTTGAGTATACGACCGAAAACGACAACATGATTTATGGCCGTATCTCTACTGGTCATAAGCCTGGTGTTTTCAACTTTGCATCGCCACCTGTTCCCGGCGTTCCTTCTGTTGTCGAAGAATCAACCCTTACCAACTACGAGGCGGGTGTTAAAGGCATGTACCTTGACGGACGCTTGCAGCTTGCAGTGAGTGCGTTCCGCATGAACTACGACAAGATGCACCTAGACGCAGTGCAAGAGTTGAGCGGCGGATTCCGCCCCGGTCAGTTTGACCAGACGCCACTTGCTGAGTACACCGCTGCCATTCCTGATACTAAAGTTTGGGGGGTTGAAGCCGAGTACAGCTACGCGATCACCGATAACCTGTCTGTGGTTGGTTTTTATGCTTACACCGACTCAGAAGTGGGCAAGCACTCATCGGTCATTTTGGGTGATCCAGACGGACAATACGCGCTCTATGACCACCTCGACTTTGAGACTGGTGAAATGACTCAGAGTTGGTATGAACTACCGGCCGATCAAACCGGCAACCAACTCCCTAGCCAGGCAAAGCACAAAGCAGCGACTTCTTTGATTTATAACATGAGTCAAAAGAGCGGCAGCTACTGGAGCTTCCTGGGTACCTGGGCATACAACGGCTCAATGTATCCCACGATTGGTAATGTTGCTCTGTACGAAATACCTGAGTACAGCCGCTTCGATGCTTCGGCCACTTGGACCGCAGCGGAAGAGGACTTCTCTGTACAACTTTTCGTCAACAACCTGACTGACAAAATCGGCCTCAACGAGTTTGTGGCTTCCGGTGGCCACGGCGGTATGGTCTTCTTAGGCTCACCAACCAACCATCGCGAGTATGGTATTACTATGCGCTGGACGCCTAACCTGTAAAGCAGGACGGGCTAACCCTGAATCTCGGGCCATTATCCAAGCGGGTAATGAGCCCCAGACGGGTCTCTAAAGGATACAAACGGGGAGTTTCTCCCCGTTTTTTTTGTGCCGAAGAAAGCCGGCCATTCGCACCGGTTTGCGCGTAACCGATCACCACCCACGCTGCAATTCGCCAGCACTGTTGGCGCGAGCTAAAAGCACTGCATCCCCTTCACGATGGATCAATTCGCACCCTGACCAGCGGGCACCGACAGAAGCGCCGTGACGGCGAGCACAGCTTGACGAGCACCGACTAAAGAGGATTGACTAGACCAGACTCAACCCCAAAGCGGGCCAATTCAGTACGCGGCAATCAGCTTAAGAGTGAGTCACAGGCAAGCGGGCGAGCGGGAGAAAGTCGGCAAGCAAAGGCTTACAGGAAGCGCCTCGCCGGGAGAGGTTTACAGGACAGTCCAACCAAAATTCTTAGCGGCGCAATTCTTAGCGGCACAGTTCAACCAAAGCCCGCTCCTCGCGCGATTAACCCAAGCATACGTCCGCAGCTTCTGCTTCTCTAATCCAGCGCCGATATCCGCGCCAGCGTGGCTTGCCGGTGGGCTATGGTCCATGCGCCGATGGGCCGCGTATTTTGTGCCGCATCCCAGGCACGTACACGCAGGTAACGAACCGCTGCGCGCAAACCCTCAACAGAATCTGCGCGTTCTAAAGCCATACACGCTATCAACGGCGGGTAACCGTCTGAATCAGTCAGCGTCTCAAGTAAAGCTGCTTCTACTTCGGCCACGAGATCTGGGGGCGGTGTACTTGCGTTGCTGCCCCACGCCAGCAGCGCGATCGCACTCAAATAACGCATCTGTCCCAACATAGATAATCTGTAATCCGATTCGGCATCACTGCCCCATCCGGGCACATCCTTCGCAAGGAAACAATGCATCCGCGCAATAGCCTGACCGCCAAATTGACCCAAAGCGGCCAGGGCATCAAGGGTGACGCGAATGACACTAGGTTCAGGATCATCAAGCAGTGCAGTGATGCGATCTACATGCGCAGCAACGATTGCCGGCCCCGCCTCACCCAGAGCGTAAACCGCATTAATCCGCATCCAGGGATCAGGGTGATCTAGCAATTCAAGCAGAGCCGCAAGCGCAGGTTTGCCCATGGTGCCGAGCGCAACAGCCGCGTCCTCAGGCGTGAACTGGCCTTCCAGAAAAAGCCGATCCAGATGATGCGCAGACCGACTCAAAAGTACCTTACCAGATGGGTTCCGGTGCCTGTCTTGGCCCGCGCTGGCGAGCAACTGCTCGACTAACGCTGTAACCGCCGGCGCACCGATTGCTGCAAGCTCGTATAAGCTCGCCAGACGCGCCTGCTGACTCGTACTCCTCATACCCTGAATAAGCTCCGTTACGAGCTCGGCTTCTGTACCCCGCTCTACTTCAACACGTTCTGCGTCGGCCGCTGTATTGCTCACCGGTTGTCCATCAAAAAAGGCGCTATTTTCTCCACGATCTAAGCCACGCAACCAATTCCAGATCGAGCGCCACACCACCGGCAGGTCGTGGTGCGTATATAAGTCGTTTGGCGTTTGCCATTGCGGATCCTGATGATCCCATGTCGCGGCAGTCGGATGCTCGGTTCGCAGTGCCACGAATTTCATCATGTAGCGACCGATATCGCTGTTGTTTGGCGAGCCTGCATGGGCCAGATCAAAATGCGCAATCACCACCGAACCCGCAGGAATCACCTGCATAACCGCCTGCTCAGCACACAGATCGTGCAGCGTGGCGTAAAAATGCGACCCAGCAAGAAACCGAGTAGGCCCCATATGCAATGGCGTTTCATGCGGAAAATAGAAGACGTTTGCCGCGCGCAAGGTATGCCAACGCGTTCGCCCACATGAGGCATGTGAATCCTGATGCCAGGCCGAGGCGGAGATCGAACCCGCGGCCATTTCCGGCTGTGAGTCAAAGGCTGTAATTTGGCGAGCATCTCGCGGAGCCGCATCAGCTTGCTCACCAGGCATTTCGCCCGACCTAGCGTCAACGGCATCGCCCTGATTAATTGCCCCTAAAGGCTCGCTATTGTGCGGAAACCGATGCGGTAGAAAAATAAATTGATTGCCGAGTAGGCTCCGCAGTGCACCCTGGACAACTGGCGCTTCACAAACCGCACTCAGCGCCGGCACCCGCGGCAGGATGTTGTCACCTGGATGCGGAAGCTCATATTCTAAAGCGTAAGTAATCTGTTTGGTCACTGCGCTATGGAAAGACGGCTCCAGCTGAGAGTCAATAATGATGAATCCATCAGCGATAAAGCGTCGCACCTGATCATCGCTTAACAACTGCGATTGCTGTTCTTGCATGGCCTCGCTGCCTTAATTCCTTTTTGCCATTCAGTCTTGCTGGCTGGCTGTCTTTTGTACTTTTTTGTCTTTTTACAAAGCCCTGTCAGGCAATGCTTGTCTCGTGTTGCTTACGAGCTTGCTAACAGAAACGAAAAGATCTGCGCTGACCGAACGGTGAATTCGATCTGTATCACCTCCGCTGTAACCGAAGACGCGGGGAGAACGATTGTATCTGTTGCTGTCTCGGTCAGCTTTTGCTCAGCTAAAACCGCGCCGCCGCCGTCCAACAGCCTGACCTCGACTGAACCACCTATGGCCACATCAGCGGTCACTTTAATGGCTTCACCTTGATACGCCACAGGCGCGGTGGTCAATACGCCTGCGTCGCGCGATCTGACTGGTTGATAGCCAGCAAAGCCATCTGGCCGCAGCGTGGCTAACGCTAAGCAGCCATTGCGCCAGCCGAAGTGCAACCAATCACTGCCGCCGTAATATAACCGCACCTCGTCCTCGAGAAACACCGGACCAACACATGCATATACGCAGCCATAGTCATATTCCAATGCGGTCTCACTGCAGCCAATCAGAGCATTGCCCGGATCAATTCGCTGCCATTTAATGGTGTCGACGCTATAGGCCAATTCGGTCCAGGCGCGGTCTGCCACCTGATCGTGAAAGACGACCAGCCCAAGATAGATGCCCGCATGCTCAAACACCGCCATGCTGTACGGCTGCACTTCCCAGCAATCACATTCGATAACCACCTGAGATGCAGACCAATTCACAAAGTCGCTGCTCTCGATGCGAGCAACCTGCCGACACCAACTATGGTTCAATTTGGACTCGACGCCCTTGATGTCGCGATCCGTCTTCACCCAATCCCTGGTAAAGGCCACATACTTATTTAGGCCAGACACCCAAATCGCATTGTTATGAGTATCGCCAGCCAGTGCGCAATTGATCTTTTTCGGGTTTGACCAGGCAATACCATCAGGCGAAAAACTGACCTTTAGTCCCTGAAAGATTGATTTATAGCGCTGGCTCGAATCAGGGTGATTGTAGTCCTTCAAAATCCCGGCCCCGTGCACGGTTCGCATGACCAGATTGTTGTGCGTGTTGCCGTCGTACTCAACCTGCCCGAGGTCCGGTTTTTCCCAGTGTATGCCGTCGCGTGATTCCGCATAGCACACGCCCATTTCCTGATGTTCATGTGCCTCAAAAGGCACCGCGAGGCGCTCTTCTAGCGAAAGTCCATTAGCCGAATGAGCGATAATGAACGGGCTGTACCAGCATCGATACAAACCTTCGTTGGGATCAAAGATGACATTGCCGTAAAGATTATCGAAGCGCTGCTCCCAGGGATTGTCTTCCACAAACAGGGGATTGGCGGGATGTTTAACTACCTGACCCACCGTTAGAGCCATGTTGGTTTCCGTGGCTATGTTGTCGCTATTGAGCAACAAATACCGACGCGCAGCCTGCTCCATGATCCCTGGTCTCGCCAAATCGCTTGATAGCAACGATACTAGAATGCGTCGGAATCGAGTGAAAGACGCGCTACGGAGTTAATGCAGAGTGCAGAAAATTACCACCCACAATTACATCAAACCCTTTGCGTCATGCCGGGCTGAGAGCTAAGGATGCAGCTATCGGCGGCCGAAAAAAAGTCAGGACTGCTAACCGATGACACCTTGGCGCGCGCGGTAGACACGCTGCAGCGGGAGGGTTTTGTAATTCTAGAAGAGGGCATGGCGAGGCCTTGGGTCGAGGCTATGCGGACGTTATTCACCGCTGCACTGCATGTGCGTTATCGCGACGAACCCGAGGCGCTGGCAATCCAGCGCAATCACGGCGGCTTTCAGCCCCCGCTTACCATGCCGTTTTTAGATCCATCTATCATTGAAAACAGCTTCGCTTTTCAGGTACTCGAACGCGTTCTGGGCGATCACTTTTTCGGCTGTCTGCCCTATGGCTGCAATACTGCTTTTCCCGGCAGCGAAGAACAAAATGTGCATCGCGATTGCGGCCACTTATTTCCCGAATTAGACCAAGCGATGCCACCCATGCTGATTGTAGTGAACATCCTCTTGGACGACTTCACTAAAGCAAATGGCGCCACCGAAATCTGGCCGGGTTCGCAACGTTATGTGGATGCGGATAAAGTCGAAAGCCGAACGCTGAAAATCTCACCCAGCCGCTGGTCTGCACACGCTTCCACGCAGACCATCGCTGCAGCGGGTTCGATTGTCATTCGCGATATGCGGACCTGGCATCGCGGTATGGCAAACACCACAGCGGAACCAAGAACCATGCTTTCACTCGTTTATTACCGCCAATACGCGATGCCGGATAACTTGCATGCATCAGACCAAGTCATCAATACGGCGGATTGGGCGCAGATTTCAGAGCGTGCCAAATGGACCTATCGCTTATGGCAATAGGAGCGGAATCTTGCGCCTGGTCTACGCCCAGATCAGCACCCGGAGCAGGCACGAGACCTGATGCAAGACCGGCAGGCAAGACTCCTCACTCAGCGCAGAATCAATGCAGCCGCAAACCAAATGCAAACCAGCCAAAAAACGCACGCTGATCGAGGCAGCACTTGTTCGCCTTACGCTGGAATGAATTGGGGGAAATCGGCTTTGCTCGGCCTTTCGTTTACGAACAACAAGAGGCTCAATCAATTATTGAACAGTTGGGGGGAATTGCTGTTGAGCCCAGAGCAATGGGATAGCCCTAACCGTAGCGTGATTCCCCAGCGTGAAAAGAAGACGCTTAATTTATTGGAGTTCACTGCATGTCGATAACCCTCGGCATAGACCTTGGCACCCAGAGCGTGAAGGTCGTTTGTTATGACACCGAGGCGCGTCAGTACAGCGCCATCGCGAGTGCTCCACTGCCGCTCCATCAAACCGCTGACGGTGTTGCCGAACAGGAAGCCGACTGGTGGATAGGCGGCCTGCGAGCGGCGCTACAACAGGTCGGCCCGGACATCCGTCAAAGCGTCACCGCCATAGGCGTGTCCGGGCAACAGCACGGCTTTGTACCCATAGACCGCGCTGGGCGACCGCTCATACCCGTTAAGCTCTGGTGTGATACCTCAACCGGTGCAGAATGCGACAGACTCACCGAGCAGTTTGGCGGCGCAAGTGCCTGCCTAACTGAACTTGGCAACCCGATTTTACCCGGCTATACCGCTTCCAAAGTGCTTTGGTTTCGCAACCAACATCCCGAACGCTATGCGCAAATGGACTGCATTCTGCTGCCCCATGACTACCTCAATTTTTATCTGACTGGCGTCAAAACCATGGAAGCCGGGGACGCTTCAGGCACCGGGTTTTTGGATATCCGCGAGCGGCAGTGGTCGGAAAAAATGCTCAGAATCATCGATCCCGAACAAGATTTGCGCGAGCGCCTACCGCGCGTCGAAACATCGCCTACCGTAATCGGCAGCTTATTACCTGATATTGCCCGCGAATTGGGCATGCCTGCGGGAACACCGGTAGCTAGCGGCGGCGGCGACAATATGATGAGCGCCGTCGGCACCAGCAACGTCGAAGCAGGTGTGATCACTATGAGTCTGGGTACTTCAGGCACGATCTATAGCTATGCTGACGCACCAATCATCGATCCCAATGGCAACATCGCCGCGTTTTGTTCCTCCACCGGCGGCTGGCTGCCATTGATCTGCACGATGAACTGCACCGTTGGCACCGAACTGATGCGCGAGCTTTTCAACCACGACATCGCTGCGTTTGAGGCCAGCCTCAACGCATCGGCTCCCGGCGCAGCGGGTATTCTGGCGGTACCGTTCTTTAACGGTGAGAGAACCCCCAATCTGCCAAATGCAAAAGCCTGTCTGTTCGGCCTGGACAGCCTCAATATGCGTCCGGAACACTTTCTGAGATCTGCGGTTGAAGGCGTAACGTTCGGACTGCGTGCAGGACTTGATCAGTTACGCGAACAGGGCATTGCGGCCAAGGAAATCGTATTAACCGGTGGTGGTGCCAACAGCCCGGTATGGCGCCAGACGGTTGCAGACATTTGCAATGCACCGGTTACCGTTCTCAAACAGACGGAAGCCGCCGCGCTGGGCGCAGCCTTACAGGCGACGGCCTGCGTCACCAGCGCAGACCTGGCAAGCTTGACCCGGGCGCAGCTTGAACGCGATGCGGCCGCATGCTGCGAACCACAGCAGGCCGCCGTCGATTTCTACGCCGATCATTATCATAGGTATCATCACGCAGCGACTCATGTCGCAGAAATCTATCGTTAGGCCAGGCTGCTATGACTATTGCAATCCTTGGCGAGGCCATAATTGATTTCATTCCCAACACTGCTGGCACCTATCGAGCGTGCCTTGGTGGGTCGCCCTACAACGTAACGCTGGGGCTGGCGCGGCAAGGTGAAAGCGTTAGCTATCTATCACCTTTCTCCGATGACAGCTTGGGAGAGCGTCTGCATGCAAGCCTTCGTGAAGCGGGCGCGCAGACACCGCTAGCCCGACGTTCGCGCTATCCGACTTCCATCGCCCTAATCGCAACGGATGCGAACGGTGAACCGACATATCGACTGTATCGGGATGGTATTGCTGACGACGACATCTCTTTTGCTGAGATTAAAGCCCATCTGCCCTCGGACCTAACCCTGTTGCATACCGGTTCGCTGGCCCTCACCCCTAACCAACTGCCCAAAGTACGTGAGCTGTTGCAGCTTATGAACGATCGGTCAATCCCGGTAAGCCTGGACCTCAATATTCGTCTGTGCGCGACACTAGATACCACTGCTTATTTGCACGGCGTGCGTGCGCTGTTGCCTTTTGCCGACATAGTCAAAGCGAGCAATACAGACTTGGTACCGCTGCAACTCGCGGCTGATGCCGAGCAGGCCGCGCAGGTTGCATTGCAAGAGATGGGCTCGGGTATGTTGATACTCACGCAAGGCAAAAAAGAGACGGTTTTGCTTGCTGCCGGCTGTAGCATCAAGCAAGCCACTGCCCATGTCGCTAAAGTTCAGGACACCGTTGGCGCTGGGGATTCGTTCTATGCGGCATTCCTGGCCTACCTTAGCCGCAATCAGCTGTGCCGCTTAGCCGTTATCCGCGACCCGATCGGAGCAGCTGGTCCGGCAACCGTGCAAGCCGCTTTGGCATTCGCTAACGCCGCGGCAGCCATCAACGTTTCTCGCGTCGGCTGCTCACCAGCCACTCGCGAAGAAGTGGAGCAATTTATGGCGCGACAAACCGGCGCATGACTTTGCGCTGCATATTCTGAGCTTATTGCATTGCCTGCATAGCAGGCTTACGGAGCGTTGATCGGCAATCGCTAATAAGGATTAGACGGTGAGATATGCCAGGCCTCTAAAACCGTTACATTGGCACCGCCCCCTTTAGCAAACAGACTGACGCCTAAGCTATCTGTTCGCGCTGGGTAAATGCGCCGTGCCACCGCCTGCCGATCATTGGCAAACACTTCGACAACGGATTTATCAACAAATACCCGCAATCGCAGAGATTCGTTGTCATCTAAAGAAAAGGGGCCGATTTCCACTGCCTTGGGTGAATCCGCAGGGCCAGACTGACGGGTATCGATTTTTAGCCCACCCGCGACAGGGTCATAGGCAATGATTGTTTGCTCCGCACCGTCCGGCGACATACACACTTTCACCCCAAACTCGGTGGCGTCGGGGCCGTCCATGTCGATCGCCAGTTCCAGGCTATCGCCGCTGACCGCCTCAAGCAGCACCTCGGTATCAGCTTCGATGGCGATATTTTCCGCCTTAAAATGCCGATAACGAAGGGCTTCGATTTCCGCTGGCACCTCAATACGCAGATGGCCCTCTGCGCCTCTATCGTTGCTTAGAGAAATAACCCGCGGCAGGCTCATCGTTCCCGACCAACCGCGCTCGAAACTGGCTCCCAAATCGCGAAAATCCAGCAGCCATGACCACATGATCCTGCGACCCTGCTCATCCTCAAGGCTCTCCGGCGCAAAGAAAATGTTGTCAACCCAACTCATTTGCGCGTGGGTCGCGGGATAAAATTGTTCGTTTTTCCAATCGCCGACGTAGTAGCGGCAGCCCATACGATGGCTAATGCACAACAGGACCTCTCTATCACCAAGCCGAAAGAGCTCTGCACATGAAACATCCTCATCTAACAAGACCCCCTCAACACCGTGGGCAAACAGATCTGCCACATAACGCCAGTCGCCGCCCATGTCGGGCGACTTCGCAATGGCCGGATGTTCACCACCGAAGATCGCGTAATAATAGCCGTTTTCGTACCAGGCAAATGGATCCCAGGACCGATATTTATCGTGGCTATGTTCACCTGCATTAGGTGACGGCGTGATCGGATTGGATGTTAGTTTTTCCCATTCGTCGAGGTTGTCATCCACGGCAACGGCGAGCGCATTGCCGAGTCCGACCTGGTGGTAGCAAATGGTCGGCACACCATCTGCGTTGAGGAAGCAATTGCCGCTGTACATGCCATCCAACAATCCTGTGGGATGGTGACGCCAATGGAATAAATCGGTGCTAGAAACATGGCCCCAGTGATCTTCCTTTTTGCCCGACCGCTTATCCTGAAATATGTAAAAAAGGTGGTAACGGCCTTTCCAATAAATGGCGCCGTTGGGATCAAACGGCATCGCAACGCCTTCGGGCACAACGAAGTGATAACCCGGCCGCCAACGGTCTTTGAGCAATTGTTCGCGGTGCTCGCGCACCAGCATGGCGGTGGAGTCGATGGCGTCCTTCTGCTGCTGGATCGCATCATCCATCGGCACCGGTTCCCAATCGACGGTTTCCGTATGCACCAGGCGCCACATCCCGTCCGCTTCTTTTTGTAACCGGTGCCGGTGAGAAACCCTGCCCTTTGCAGAATCCGTGCGAACAGGACTGAGGGTCGCTGTGTTGCCCTCTACGCTAATATCTACGGTACGCAGATCAATGGTGATCTCAAGTTTTGCGCCACCAACCGTGGCGACGAGATGCCAGTCCTTCAGAGTTTGCTTGGTGTACCCCTTGCTGTCCGTCCACGCGTCAGAATACGACTCGAATGCCGCGGCCCTATCCTCGCTCATTCTTGCCGCCACGTGGGCCTGCATCGCTGCTAACACTTCGCTCTCAACACTCACGTTATGCACTCCTGCCACTGATCACTTGGACACTAATGGGGTGGTTTAGAAGTCTCAAGTGAGCACACCCACATCCCACCCAGAAACCGAAATACAGCGCATTTTAAGGAAGGGACAAGCATCGACATAAATGGGGGAATTGCTAAAGTAGACGCTACTTCCTGCTGATCCGATAAGCTATCGTGATCGCCCGCCAGCAGGGCAATCATCGGGGCTGACGAACTGGGAAACACGAACGGGGCAAAACGAACGGGGAAAAACGATGTCTATCACCTACGAGGAAATACGCTACGCAATAGAAGACGGCGTAGCGACCATTACCATCAACCGACCAGACCAACTCAACGCATTGACCGACCTGACTCAAGCGGAGATTCGTCACGCGCTGGGACAATCCGAAAGTAATCAGGACGTTGTGGGTACTGTACTCACTGGCGCGGGGCGAGGCTTTTGCTCTGGCGTGGACATGAATGCACTAGGTGGCATGAGCGAAGCCGGTAAAAGACTGGGCAACAGCTATGATCATCTCAAAGCGGATCCGGGTAATCCGGACGACGACCCAAACTACAAGTCTTCACCGACTTACTTCCTTGGCCTGCGTAAGCCGCTGATTGCTGCAATCAATGGCGCTGCTGCTGGCTTAGGTTTCAGCTATGCAACGTTTTGCGATATGCGTTTCATGGATAAAAGCGCAAAAATCGTGACCTCTTTCGCACCGCGAGGCCTGATCGCCGAACACGGCACCTGCTGGATGTTGCCCAAATTAGTCGGTCCATCCAACGCTCTGGATATGAACTGGAGCTCACGCAAAATTCTGGGCGAAGAGGCGTTCCGTCTCGGCTACGCGAACCGGCTCTGTGAGGACGGCGAGTGCGTCACAGAAGCGCAAAACTATCTTAAGGAAATCGCGCAAACCTCAGCGCCGATGTCCATCATGATGATGAAACGCCAGATTTATAAGCATCTCAGCAAAGAGCTTGGAGAAGCCATGAGCGAATCCACTGTCTGGATGGACGAAAGCCTGGCAAGAAATGACTTTAAGGAGGGCGTCGCGTCATTTGTGGAGCGAAGACCGCCAAACTTTCAGAAAATCAATCTCTCTGAATAACCCGGAGCGCGCAGCCCGACGGAGACCTGTCTATGACCTACAGCACGATCAACGTGACGACGACTGATTTCGTTACGACCATTACGCTGCAACGGCCAGAACGGTTAAACGCGTTAACGCTGGACATGGCTGATGAGTTGCATGCCGCGCTGCATCAACACGATCAGGATGACGCCACTCGAGTTTTCGTCATTACCGGTGCTGGCAGAGCTTTCTCTGCTGGTGCCGACTTGGCGGACTCCGGTAACGGCCAGAGCCAATCGTCAAACAGCCCGACGCTTGCGGAGCGCCTCTACAAAGCTTTCGTAGACATAGAAAAGCCAATCATCGCAGCGATCAATGGCGTCGCCGTTGGTGGCGGGTGCACCATCACTTTGCTTTGTGACATACGCCTAGCTGGTGATAGCGCCAGGTTTAGATTGCCTTTTACTGCGCTTGGCATTTCCGCTGAAATCGGCTCGACCTACACCCTGCCCAAACTGGTGGGTTTTGGCAAAGCGATGGAACTGGTGTTGACTTCAAAAATGGTCGAGTCAGCTGAAGCGCTGCAGATAGGTTTGATCAATCAGCGCGTAGCTGATGCCGAACTGCTTGCCGCGGCCACCGAGATGGCGACGACGATCGCAAGTTATCCACCGCTGTCCGTGCGGATGAATAAAGCTACGTTGCGGCAAGATGCCGATATCGACACGCAGTTTCGCTCAGAAAATCGAGCGCTGGCGTTACTCAAACAAACCGAAGACGCAAAAGAAGCCACAGCCGCTTTCCGTGACAAGCGACCGCCGGTTTTTACCGGTCGCTGAGGTACGGCAGATAACCGCTGACTCTCTGAGAGCCGATTATACTAAGTGTCGCGTTAGCGCCGTCATGAAGTGGTAGCGAGTAAAGGGTGATTCATCTATGCATGAAGACGAGCAATATCTGTTTGATCTCCGCGGCTTTATCGTTGTACGCAACGTCCTGCAGCAGCCTCAGATCGACGACTTGTCCGCTCGACTGGAGGCGCATCGAGCTGAAAACGCCAGTCCGATATTGGGTTCAGATCGAACCATGTTCCGCGACGAAAACGATACAGCCTGGTCAGCAGCTTCGCTGCTGGAACTCGGCGGCACGTACATCGATCTGATCGATTTACCCGCCCTCACCCCTTATCTAACGACATTGCTCGGCGAACATTTTCGCCTCGATCATGACTACGCAAAGATCGATAGTAAAATGCCGGAACGGGAAAAAACACTCTACCTGCATGGCGGCGGTCAGGGTGCCGGCGGCCCTGCCGACTTGGTCGGCCCAAGTGATGGCGGCCAATGTTTTTACCGGTATAGCAACGGCAGATTTTTTAACGGCTTGATAGCCGTTGCGTTTGAGCTGGATGACGTCAACGCCAGCGACGGCGGCTTTGCCTGCATCCCTGGCAGCCATAAATCGAATCTTGGCTTGCCCTCTGCCTGGCGCCACAGCAAAACCCAAGCCGAGGTGCCTGACTTTGTAGAACGAGTCGCTGTATGCGCAGGCGACGCAATTATTTTTACCGAAGCCTGCGCCCACGGAACCGTGCCCTGGGAAGGCCGGCCCGGCAGTGAACGCCGCACGCTTTTTTACAAATATTGCCCCCACGCAGTAGCCTGGAGTCCGTGTTATTACAACGCGGACAACTATCCCGGCCTAACCGCTAAACAGCGCCAAATGCTGCTGCCACCCAGCGCCTACGGCCCGCACAAGGTCACAGAAAAAATTTGGCAAAAGGCACAAGACGAACAGCGAGAACTCCGGCAATTACGTGCCGAACTCGCAAAAATAAAAGGGTCGAGTGAATAAGCCGTACCTGGCGATGGCGTAAATACTCGGCAAATGCAACGCGACACAACTGAGTCAGCAGCAGTAGGCGAACACAATGCAAAGCGAACCGTATCTCCCGGCAAAAATCTTTAATGCGCAAAATGTAACAACCCCAAGGGTGATGGTTGCACCGCAGCGCTACATCCAGGGTCCTGGCGTACTAAACCAAATCCATCGCTACCTTTCGGTAATCGACGTGGGTCGCGTCGGTATCCTCGCGTCGCGTCGAGGCATGGCCGCCGAGGGCAACCGCATCATTGCAACCCTAAAAAGCAGTCATATCGACTCTGTTGAAGCCATCTTTGACGGCGAATGCTCGCTGGTGGAAATCGAAAAACACGTCGCCGCGCTTGGCAACGAAAAGCTCGATTGCTTAATCGCTGTCGGCGGCGGCAAACCCGTCGACGCTGGCAAAAGCATCGCCTACCGCCTCGACGTCCCGGTAGTCATTGTGCCAACTCTGGCTTCGAATGATGCACCCTGCTCCGCGCTCTCGGTGCTTTACACACCTGAAGGCGCCAACGATGCTGTGGAATTTTATCCCAACAATCCGGCTATGGTTGTTGTGGATACAGAAATCATTGCGGCCGCAGGCGAGCGTTATCTGGTCGCAGGCATGGGCGATGCTTTGGCAACCTGGTATGAAGCCCGTGTTTGTTTGAATAACAGCAAAGCGTTGACCCCAATCGGCGCTCGACCGACCCTCGCCTCCTGCGCGATCGCCGAAGTTTGCGCACGCACCTTATTTGAATATGGACAAGCCGCGGCCCAAGCGGTTATCGCCAATGTTTGTGACGATGCCCTGGAGCGCGTGGTAGAGGCAAACACCCTCTTGAGCGGCATTGGTTTTGAAAGCGGAGGCCTTGCCCTAGCACACCCGATGGCGTTAGCTTTTACCCAAATCGATGCAATACATCATGACTATTTGCATGGCGAGATGGTGGCGATGGGAACGCTTATTCAACTGGCGTTGGAAGATGCTGCAGAGGCAGCGGAAGTCGCGCATTTCTTTGCGCGCATCGGCCTTCCCATTCATCTGGCGCAATTGTCTTTATCGCCTACCGACACTACCGCTATGGATACGATTATTGAATCGGCGCTTAAGAATAGAAACGCGCACCATATGCCCATGTCAGTTACAGCCGATAAATTGCGCGCAGCCATGCTCGACGCGAACGCCCTCGGCCTGCAAGTTGCTGCTGAGGCCGGGGATGCAGCATACCGGCGAGTGCACTCACGCTGATCGCCCCGGCCGCTGCAAAGAACAGAGCGAAAGGCTAGCGGGATAGCCTGTAGTGATGCGCGCGAGACAGAAGCGGGAGACAGAAGCAGGACATAGAAGCAAAGTATCTGCTTCAGCTAAAGCACAACTTCCCTAAAAAATTCGCCGATCGCATTGATTGCTGCGCGTGCCTCAGGGATCTGGGTAAAAACCTGAAAGTCGTGAAAGGCGTTGTCAAAAATTTCGAGACGGCTATCTACTCCAGCCGCGAGCGCCCGCGCCTGCAATGCAGTCGTGTCGTCGCCCATCGGCTCGTCGCGGGCGACTTGCAACAACAGCGGCGGCAACCCCTCGTGATCGCCAAACAGAGGCGATAAGCCAACAGTATCGATGGCATAACCACCTGCATATTGCCGCATCGCATCCTGAAATTCGGCGCGCCGATCAGCATAGCTGGCACCGCTCGCCGTGCCATCTAGCCAAGCCGACAGAAGTGCCGCAGCGCCGCTGCCCGGCAAGCCTCGTTCCTGCAGGACCAACAAGCTGGCCAACGCTAACCCGCCACCGGCGGAATCCCCAACGAGCATAATTCGTTGCGGCGCAATCGTTTCGCTGAGCTCAATAAAGGCAGCGACACCATCGTTCAGCGCAGCGGGATAGGTGTGTTCCGGCGCGAGACGATAGTCCAGACCATAAACCGGCGCCTCACAGGCAACCGCAAGATGCGACATAAAGGACTTGTAGCCATCCAGAGAACCTACCCGATACCCCCCGCCGTGGAAGGTTAAGACCGCGCGGTCCAGTTTGGCTTGCGGCGGCACATGTTTTCTTGCGGGTCGGTCGGCCAGGACGAGATCCTCAAAGACAACGCCATCGGCAATTTTGAGGGGGGCCATGAACGCGTCGAGATTGGCACGCTCCTCGGCAACGGTCGCTTTGATTTTTTTAGCACCTTGGGCTTTGAAGCCCTCAAGAAACCCGCGCATTTCTTCACTGATCATCGGCGTTCCCAAGTTTGCGGTCTAGTGCCAAAGTTTACCGCCTAGGATACAGCGGCCTCGGGATCCGGCAGCAAATAAGTTCGGTGCAGCTGTCCGTCATGAGGGCTTTGCGCAAAGGTTTCATCAATCGGCAATTCATCCCCCCTCACGGAAACCTCGTGGCCTATGACTGCCTCCAATAACGTCATAAGCAGTTGCAGCCGGTTATAGCTGAGCACTCGGAAGTTTTCCGGATTGAATCTATCCCGAAGCCCGCGATGCATCGCTATCACGTCCTGAGTCGAAAGAAAGGAATCTACGAGTCCCATAAGAGCCTTACGCGAACGTAAATCGGTATGAGTTGTCAGAAACGGCGTCGCCTGTTCTTCCAATATGGAACTCTTAGTTTTCAACACAATAAAGTTCACTGACCGCCCAGATAGCGGCACTTTTACTGCGGCACAGCCAGCGTGCACAAACAGATCGAGATCCGTTTGCGACGCGCCAAGAATCCCGACAGGCACCAGTTTGTACAAAATCTTGCCGTAGCGGGTATCGACTCGATCCAACATTTCATTAATTGAAAAATCATCATTGCGAACGCGCACCGGCAAGTCCCGATCGTCCACCATGATCATATAATTGATCTTGCGGTCGGCCAAAATCAGTTTGCAGGTTTCTTCTGGCACACTGCGATTATCCACATAAATCACGCCCTGGTTAGCAGTAGCCGCTAACACTTTATTTATGGAATTAAACACTTCCTCGGCATCACTAGTGAAACCCGGCACCTCATCAGACCAAACATGGGTCAAAAGTGGAAAATAGGTTTTGGAGTCCGGCTCGCTGGCGATGATTTCGCACACCTTGAACCCCGCGCTGGAAACACCCTCAGACGTCGGCAAGAACTCTATTTTGCGAGCAAACTTCTTCTGCAATTCAGAGAGGTGGACGATCAACCGGGTCTCCGGCCCAACCCGCTTACTGCCAATCTTGAGCAATCTGTCTGACAGGTTTTTAACCAGATCGACGTCGTAAAGATTACGCGAAAGCCGCTTGTGCGTTGCATGTAAGCTGATGTTTTCACCAAGCCCTTTGGCAATTTCAGTGAGATTAACCGAGCGGGATACGCTGATGCCTTGCAGCATGCTGTGCACAAACTTTCGCTCTACTTTGCCTAACGGTTGTCCGAGCGAATCCGCACAAAGTTCTTCGGAAAATTCGCTGAGGCTTAAACTTTGAGGAATATGAGTCACAACTGGGCCACTCCAATTAGTCGCTGTTATTAGTCTTGTTGCCGATTGCTGCTATCTACCCCTCTGGTCTGTTGTTGCAATTCTGCGTCCTGAAGCGAGTTTTCGAATCAGGACCCGGCATTGCCGCCTGAGGCGGCATTCAGCACTTCACAAACAACAAACCGCAGACACGGATAGCGTTTAATAAGGAACAAACTTCACCCAAATCTAACTCTGGTTGAGTCCGCACAAACTGATGAGATCCTGTTTCTGTGCGTCGCTCATCGCAGAAAAATCGGGTACGCCAAGCTCGGTTGTCGGCCATTCCGCAAACTCAGGCGACGGTGCCTGCAAGCTGGCCGCAATATTATGTAATCCGCCGCCGGTTTCGACGCCGTAGCTGAGCGCAACGACAATGGGCTTCGGCCAAACTGGTGCAGGCACGCCACCCATATCTGGCTTATAGCCTAGATAAGATTCCATCTCCGCTACCAGTTGCGCCTCATCAGCGCCGCGCTGCTTTTGTCCAGCGCTGCCGTACAAAGACCGTGATTGGTTGCAAAGATAAGCCCAACGCAATTTTGCGTGAAAGCCAGGAATAGCAAGGCACTCTTCCGGGACGCCATCGCCGCCAGATATGACACCGTTGTGAACCATGAAGAAATAGCCGGCAATCGGCCGTTCCGCACTGATCAGGCGCTCCGGTGCGTGGGTATAGGTCTCGCTAAATCCCCATGACAAATCGTCCGGAAGGTCGGCGGATTCAAGAATTTTCACCCCAAAATCAGCACACGCTTCACCCCAGGCTTGCGAACCAAACTCGCCGACCGGTTGCAGCGTACTTACATCTATATCAAACATATGAAATCTCCCCTGCCCTTATAATCATCTGCACGACCCACTGTTACAAGCCGATAATCTCCAATATTCCCCCAAATTTTTACTGAATTTAAACATCGAAATCGGATTGCACTGAACCACACACACCTTTGGAGCGTTCCCCGGCCAACCGCAAAAGAATTGAAAGCTCGATAACTTACGCTTTTTGGGTGAAGTAAATGCCATCTAGGTTGACCCTCCCTACCGGCATTTCTAGTCTTAGTTGCCGACTTACTTTCGCCAACCGAGACTCGGTCTATGCATTCGTTAGAAAAGAAATTAATTAAGACAGAGCTTAAGCAACGGGGTGAGGAGGGCTGTGACATTACTGAGATCTCCGCACGCGTCGCCGACGCGATCGAAGCGAACGCATCAGATGAAAACTTCCGCAACCTCTACGACGAACTTCTGGCGCTGCCAGTAGCAACCACGTTCCCCTATACCGAACCTTCAGCGCTGGCAGATATTCAAGCCGATCGCCCCGCAGCAACTGATCCTGCAATACACTGGGACGATGCGCGGATCGCCGAGCAAATTTATGGCGGCTGGTTGGGCAGAGCCGCGGGTTGCTGCCTTGGTAAACCCGTCGAAGGCTGGAAAAAAGCGCGAATCGAAGATTACCTCGCGGGCATCGACGCCTTGCCGCTCGATAACTACATTCCGTTCTCGGAGAAAATGATCTCTAAAACGCTGAAACCCAGCACATTGGGCAATATTCAGTGTATGGATCGCGATGACGACATGGACTTTACTGTGCTGGGCCTGTTGGCGTTAGAACGCAAGGGTGCGGCAACAACGCCGCGCAGCATTGCCAATACCTGGGTTTCGCAAATGCCTTTCGGCCTAACGTATACAGCCGAAGGCGTCGCCTACCGCAACTTCGCGTTAAGCATTTGGCCACCTTACTCGGCAATGTTTCGCAATCCTTTTAGAGAATGGATCGGCGCTCAAATCCGCGCCGATGTATTTGGCTACGTCATGCCCGGGCGTCCGCAACAAGCAGCGGATTTGGCGTTCCGCGACGCTTGCATTTCCCACGACAAAAACGGGATTTACGGCGAGATGTTTGTCGCCGCAATGGTCGCAGCCGCTTTCGTCACAACCGATGCCGAGGGTATTGTAACCGCCGGATTAAACGCGATCCCCTCCAAGAGTCGACTTGCCGAAGCCATCCGCGATACCCAAGTTTGGTGTGCCGAAGAACTCACTGGCAGCGCTACAGACTGGACAAATGTTTGGTCGAAGATTAACGACCGCTACGGGCACTATCACGGCGTCCACACCATCAACAACGCCGCCCTCGTGGTTTTGGGGATTTATTTCGGCTGCGACGACTTCGAGCAAGGCATCGTGGTGACCACCCTCGCCGGCTGGGACACAGACTGTAACGCCGCCACTGTCGGTTCGATTCTGGGCGTTAAGTGCGGCGCAAAAGCGCTGCCCGAAAAATGGACCGGCGTACTCAATGACCGCCTACTTTCTGCAGTTCGCGGCGAAAATGACAATAAACTGTCGGATCTCGCTGGACGCACGCTGGCCGTCGCGCAGACCATATTGCATTCGTCAGCAGAAGAAAAAGCATCCGCAACGCTGACCGGCGAAGCTTCCGGAATTTGGGAACTGGAAACGGGTTGGGGTTCGCATCTGCTGAAACTCAGTGAAGGCACCGTTTATTTAATGGATGACCAGCTTGGTCCATTTGCTATCAATTCTAGCTCGCTGACAGATGGGGAGTTGAAATTCAGCTTCGGTATCGACAAAGGCGACTGGGACTTTTTAGTCGACTTTGAAGGCCGCCTGGACGGTGACACGATTGAAGGCTCTTATTATCCCGGCACTGTACCGGTCAAGGGCCGGCGGATGTCACACTCATAACGTTAGATTACGGAACGAAAAGCATCGACCAGCAACAGCTGTAAAACAGCAGCCGCTTTGCATTAGCAAGCGAAATGCGGATAACGAGACACGGCATAGAAGTGGCTACAGCGGCGATAAGTATGCCAATCGCGGCAACCGGATAACCCGTTTTAAAATCGTCTTAACAAGACTTAGCAAAGGAGTTTGCGATGAAGATTACTGACGTCAAAGTCACGGTATGGGCATGGAATGACATACCGCCAACTCGATACACCCTAAATGTAAAAAGCTCTGGCACTCGTTCCACCCATATGGCGCTGGTAAAAATCATCACCGATGAAGGTATCGAAGGGCACGCCTTTCTCGGCAACGCTCTTAGCTCTCTGGGTAATGACGCGCAACTGATCGTCGACCGGTTCAAGCCAATGCTGGTCGGACAGGATCCGTTCGCGAGAGAAAAGATTTACCAACGCATGTCGACCTGGGCTATGGGACCTGTTCTGCGGGTCGTCGGCGCAATCGACGTAGCGCTATGGGATCTGGCCGGCAAAGCTGCAGGCATTCCCATTCATAAATTAATGGGTTCCTATCGCAGCAGCGTACCGGCATACGCCAGCTCCGCCGTATTCGAAAACACCGAAGAATATGCCGAGGAAGCGGTGCGCTACAAAGAAGCAGGCTGGACCGCCTATAAAATTCATCCCCCGGCCATTGCGGCTTGGGACATTAAAATCTGCGAAGCCGTTCGGCGCGCGGTGGGTGATGACTACCGCATCATGTTGGATTCCACTTGGTCTTACGACTATCCGGATGCGTTGCGCGTTGGTCGGGCAGCTGAAGCACTCAACTTTTACTGGTATGAAGACCCGCTCGCCTACGACGATTTGTACGGCTATATGAAGCTTAAGCAGGATCTGCGTATTCCCATCATGGCGACAGAAATGCCAAATACCGGCCCCACTGCCTACGCGCCCTGGATCATGCAGAAAGCCACCGACTATCTGCGCGGTGACGTCGCGATTAAAGGCGGCCTGACCTCGTGCCTAAAGACCGCCCATACCGCGGAAACCTTTCAAATGAACTATGAAGTTCATCATGGCGGCAATTCACTCAACAACGTTGCCAATCTGCACTTAATCATGGCAGTTAAGAACTGCGAGTACTTCGAAGTTCTGCTGCCCGATGAAGTGCAAAAGCATGGCTTGGTACAGGATATCGAAGTAGATAAAAATGGCATGGTACACGCTCACCAGGGACCTGGCTTGGGTGCGGAAATCGACTTCGATCTGATCGAACACAACAAAGTAGCGGATCTATAATTTAAGAATAACGATGCAAGACTTTAACGAACAAACCGTTTTTATCACCGGTGGCGGTAGCGGAGTCGGCTTGGGTATAGCGAAAGCATTTGCCAAAGAAGGCGCAAACATTGTCATAGCCGATATTCAAACGGACCGCCTGCAAGATGCAGAACAACAGCTACGCAAGCTTACCGATGCCGTGCTAGCGATTGAGGTCGACACCACTGATATGGCTGCATTAAAGCTCGCCGCAGCGCAAATTGAAGCCACTTTCAGCCCGGTCAGCGTGCTGTGTAACAATGCCGGCATAGGCGGCGGCGGCAAAGTGCTGGAAACGCCGGAGGAAAAATGGCGGCGTGTGACCGAGGTTAACTTGTGGGGGCCTCTGAACGGCGTGCGGGTTTTTATGCCCGGAATGCTCGAGCGCGACACACCGGGACATATCGTTAATACGGCATCGTTCAGCGGCATTCAAGGCCATCATTCCCAAGGTGCTTATGGCACGAGCAAATTCGCTGCGGTGGGCTTTACAGAATTTCTCCGCAACGATCTTGAAGGCACCAACCTATCGGCTTCTGTGCTGTGCCCGCACGTCGTGGATACGCCGATTTTTTATCCGGACTTAAAACCAACTGAAACCCGCGAGATTCAGGCGCGCCGCGAGAAAATGCCTTGGCTGAAAGAAATTGCGGTCTCACCGGACACCGTTGGCGAGCAAGTAGTAGCCGGCATTCGCAATGATGAGTTGTATATTTTCTGCGACGGCACAGATTCTAGAGTTATGTTGGAAACTCGGTGCAACGACCTAACTGCGGCAATGAATCGACAATTTCCAAAGTAATTAAGAGACAAAACTCGCTTTATTGGGAGAATAACCATGCACGACGCAACGCATACATTTAACTGGCAGCAGCTTCCAGATATGCCTGCCGCAAAGTGGGAACCCGCAAGCCTTCTCATCGACGGTTGTCTCTACGTACTCGGCGGCTACGAAAACTACATCATGTCGAGCAGAAGACTAGACGTCTTTGATCCAGAGAACGGGACCTGGACACAGCTGCAGGATTTACCTAGCGCGCTGTCGCACGTCAATCTGGTTGCTGGTGAATCCGGATTTTGGTTCGCCGGCGGCATGAAAGACAAGGTGCACCCCGGCAAAGATCATATTATCGCTGAGGTTTGGCACTACAACATCGAACTCGACCGCTACACTGCTGCGCCATTATTACCCGGGCCGCGCGCTGGTGGCGGTCTGGCACGGCTTGGTGACAACCTGCATTACGTTTCCGGATTGATGGCAGATCGGGACACCGATTCGCCAGACCACTGGATTCTGGATCTCGCAGCATGGCGGGAAGGCAAGCGAGTCGATTGGGTTGCGGTAGCGCCCCTGCCGATCGCTCGCAATCAGCTTTCAGTTGCCGTGCTAAACGACGAGATTTACGTCATCGGTGGGCAGTTCAATCACGACTCGCAACAACTCGATCAAACTAACGTTGATATCTACAGCCCAACAACTGATTCATGGCGCACAGGACCATCATTGCCGTATGGTCATTCACACTCGGAAGGCGCCACCTTTGTCCACAACGATCAAATCTGGATGATCGGCGGGCACCACACGCCCGCGGGTGAAAAGAAAAGTTTTTGCGGCGATGTCTTAACGCTAAAAGCCGGCGGTGCATGGGAGCTTCAGAGTAAATTACCTAAACCCATTTCTTCTCCTGCTGCGTCAATCGTCAATAACCACCTCTACGTAGCGGGTGGCTGGGATGGGCGTCGCGAAAGCGAAACAGAAAAATGGCTGTCGTCGCCCGAAGTCTGGGTGGCTGACATCGAAGCTCACTGTGACTAAGCGACCCAGGCAAATACCGCAGACAAACCGCGCCGCGTGACAATAGCGATCATCCTAGCTGCTGCTAACGCCGCCGGCGTCTCAACACCGTGCCGTAACG
>CENJ01039249.1_pt1 | contig 25295 bp, 25 predicted proteins | sample 356161 | NCBI WGS metagenome assembly CENJ01 (sample SAMEA2619531, study PRJEB7988) | marine metagenome | biome: marine biome (ENVO:00000447); feature: surface water layer (ENVO:00002042); material: "saline water (ENVO:00002010), including plankton (ENVO:xxxxxxxx)" | depth 5 m | reverse complement strand
ATCCTGGTGTCAAAATTTATAGAAATTCGGTTATAGGTAACAATTGTATTATCCACTCTGGAAGTGTAATAGGTTCAGATGGCTTTGGTTTTAATTTTGATTCCAAAGGGAATACGTTAAAAGTTGTTCATAACGGAAATGTTGTCATTGAAGATGATGTTGAAATTGGATCAAATTGTTCAATTGACAAAGCAACCTTAGGTTCTACTATAATTAAATCAGGTGCTAAGCTTGATAATCTTGTTCAAATTGCTCATAATGTAACTATTGGAAAAAATACATGTCTTGCTGCTCAAGTTGGTGTCGCAGGTTCGACTGTCATTGGTGATAATTGTTTAATAGGAGGACAAGTTGGAATTGCTGGTCATTTAAAAATTGGTGATAAAGTTCATATACAAGCAAAATCAGGGGTTTTAAAAAATATCAAATCTAAATCTACAGTAATGGGCTACCCTGCTATTAATTATATGGATTATAATAAGTCCTATGTGCATTTTAAAAATCTTCCAAAAGTAATGCAGTTCATTTATAAATTAATGAAGAAGGATGTCAAATAAACAAACAACAATAAAAAGATCGATATCACTTGATGGTGTTGGAATTCATACCGGAAATAAAGTTAAGATAACTTTCAAACCTGCTGATGCTGATACTGGTTATGTTTTTAAAAGAATTGATCTAACTGATTTGCCTGAAATTGAAGCTCTTTCTAAATATGTTGTTAATACTCAAAGAGGAACAACACTTGAAAAGGACGGTGTTAAACTAAAAACAATTGAACATGTTCTAGCTGCCTTGGTTGGTCTTGAGATTGATAATGTTCATATTGAAATAAATGGTGAAGAGCCACCTATTCTTGACGGATCTTCAAAATTTTTTGTAGAAGCGCTTGAAAGTGCTGAAATTAAAACATTAGATAAAATTAGATCTGAATACATAGTTAAAGATGTAATTTCTTATGTTGATGATGAAACAGGCAGTGAAATTACATTAATTCCTAACGATAAATATCAAATTATAACTATGGTTGATTATGATACTAAAATATTAGGAACCCAAAATGCGAGTTTAGATGATCTAAGTGAATTTAAAGAAAATTTTTCTAATGCACGAACATTTTCTTTCCTTCACGAAATTGAAATGCTTCTAGAAAATAATTTAATAAAAGGTGGTGATTTGAACAACGCTATTGTATATGTTGATAAAAAAATATCTGATGATACAATGGACAAATTAAAAAAAGCTTTTAAGAAGGAAAAAATATCTGTTAAACCCAATGGAATTTTAGACAATCTAAATTTACATTATCCAAATGAAGCAGCACGTCACAAATTACTTGATGTAATGGGTGATTTAGCGTTGATTGGAAAAAGAATTAGAGGTAAAGTAATAGCTAAAAAACCTGGCCATAAAACAAATACAGAGTTTGCAAAAAAAATTAGTTCTATCATTGAATTAGAAGAATCCTTTAAAATTCAAAAAGATTTGTTTGATAAAAAAGCAATCATGGATTCTGATGACATAATGAATATCCTTCCACACAGACCTCCATTTTTGTTTGTTGATAAAATATTAGAAATCAGCGAAAATTCGATTACAGGTTTAAAATATGTTTCTCCTGATGAACCTTATTTCAAGGGGCATTTTCCAGGCAGACCTGTAATGCCAGGTGTTTTACAAATAGAAGCAATGGCTCAAGTAGGAGGTGTTTTAGTATTGAATTCATTTCCTGATCCTGAAAATTATCTAACATTCTTTGCAAGAATTGAAAATGCAAAATTTAAAAGAACCGTTGTGCCTGGTGACGTTTTAATTTTTAAATTAGAGTTACTTTCTCCAATTAGAAGAGGAATAAGTCATATGATTGCGCGAGCATATGTCAATGATGAATTAACAACAGAAGCTGAAATGAAAGCTAAAATCATAGAAAAATAATTATGAATCAACCATTATCATATGTTCACCCTGATGCAAAAATCGCAAAAACAGTAGTTATTGAGCCTTTCTCAACAATTGATAAAAATGTTGTAATTGGTGAGGGTACGTGGATAGGGTCTAATGTCACAATTTTAGAAGGAGCCCGAATTGGTAAAAATTGTTCAATATATCCAGGTGCCGTTATCTCAGGTGTTCCACAAGATCTCAAATTTAATGGAGAAGAAACTACTGCTGAAATTGGAGATAATACAGTTATCAGAGAATGTGTAACCATAAACAGAGGAACTAATCACAGAAATAAAACAATAATTGGTAAAAACTGCTTAATTATGGCATATTCTCACATAGCGCATGATTGTTTGTTAGGTAATTTTTGTATTTTTTCTAATAATTCAACATTGGCTGGACATGTAACTGTTGGTGATCATGTAACTTTAGCGGGAATGGTCGCTGTTCACCAGTTCTGTAATATAGGGAGACATTCGTTCATTGCTGGAGGTTCTCTAGTTAGAAAAGATATTCCACCCTATGTCAAAGCTGCCCGTGAACCCTTATCTTATGTGGGTATAAATTCGGTTGGTCTAAGAAGAAGAGGTTTTAAAGCATCAACAATTAGTTCTATTCAAAATATTTATAGAATACTTTTTCAAAAAAAACACAATAACACTCAAGCTATAAGTATTATTGAAGCAGAGGTTGAAGCAACAAAAGAAAGAGATGAGATTTTATCATTTATACAAAATTCCCAAAGAGGTATAATGAAAGGTTATTTTCAAAATTAATTTATGATATCAACTTCCGACATAAAAAAAGGTTTGTGTATAAAATACTCAAATGATATTTACAAAATAATTGAATTCTTACATGTAAAGCCTGGAAAAGGTCCAGCTTTTGTTAGAACGAAATTAAAAAGCGTTAGCACAGGAAAGGTTATTGATAATACATTCCCCGCTGGTCATAAAATTGATGATGTAAGGGTTGAAAATAGGAAATATCAATATTTATACAATGATGGTGAAACTTATCATTTTATGAATACTGATGATTATAATCAAATTGAAGTTAATGTTTCTAATATTGAGGGAAATAAGTTTCTTAAGGAAGGTTTTATGGTTACAATAATAATTAATACCGAAAATTCAGAAATTCTCTCTGTTGAAATGCCTCAAAACGTCATTTTGGAAGTTGCTTCTTCTGAACCTGGAGTAAAGGGTAATACAGCGACAAATGCTACTAAACCAGCAATTTTAGAAACAGGCGTTGAAATTAATGTTCCTCTGTTCATAAATGAGGGTGATAAAGTTAAAGTAGACACTGATAAAGGTGATTATATTGAAAGAATAAAATAATAGAATGAGCATTTTAGTAAATAAAAATTCAAGAATTATTGTTCAAGGTTTTACAGGATCCGAGGGAACTTTTCATTCAGAACAAATGATTAAATATGGAACCAATATTGTGGGTGGAGTCACACCAGGAAAAGGAGGATTAGATCATCTTGCTAAACCTGTATTTAATACAGTTTCTCAAGCAGTGTTAAAAACTGATGCGAACACTTCTATAATATTTGTTCCTGCACTTTTTGCTGCCGACGCGATTTTGGAGGCAGCTGATGCTGGGATAAAAGTTATTGTTGCTATCACTGAGGGCATTCCTGTTTCTGACATGACAAAAGTATACAACTATTTAGAAAAAAAAGACTGTAAGTTAATTGGTCCTAATTGTCCAGGAATTATTACTCCTGATGAGGCTAAAGTTGGTATTATGCCTGGTTTTGTTTTTAAAAAAGGTAACGTAGGTTTAGTCTCAAAGTCAGGAACCCTGACCTATGAGGCTGCTGATCAAATATCTAAATCTGGATATGGTATTTCTACTGCAATTGGTATTGGTGGTGATCCAATAATTGGAACAACTGTAAAAGAGGCCGTTCAAATGTTTTTTGAAGATTCAGAAACAGACTGTGTTGTTATGATTGGAGAAATTGGTGGACAATTAGAAGCTGATGCTGCTGATTGGATTAAAAATTCAAAAATTAATAAACCTGTTGTTGGCTTTATTGCTGGTGAAACTGCTCCAAAAGGAAGAACTATGGGGCATGCCGGTGCAATTGTTGGAGGTAAGGATGATACTGCTGAGGCAAAGAAGAAAATTTTGAAGGACTCTGGTGTTTATGTTGTAGATTCTCCTGCTAATATTGGTCTTGCAGTAAAGAAAATATTAAACTAACCAAAGATGAAATTACTTGAAAATAAAAATATATTGATCACGGGCGGAAGTAGGGGTATTGGAAAGGGAATTGTTTATAAACTTTTTGAAAGCGGAGCTAACGTTGCTTTTACATATTCATCATCATCTGATGCAGCAAATAATATTATTAATGAATTAGTTTCTGAAAAAAATATTGTAAAGGCTTATAAAAGTGATGCCTCAGATTTTGATCAATGTGAAAATTTAATTAAAGATGTTATTACCGATTTTGGTGATATTGATGTGCTTATTAACAATGCTGGAATTACTAAGGATAATTTGTTAATGAGAATGAGTGAAGAAGATTTTGATTCAGTTATTGAAATAAATTTAAAGTCTGTATTTAATATGACCAAAGCAGTTCAAAGGATTTTTCTAAAAAAAAGATCAGGAAGTATAATCAATATGAGCTCCGTTGTTGGCATTAAAGGAAATGCTGGTCAATCAAATTATGCTGCATCTAAATCTGGTATTATTGGATTTTCAAAATCTATCGCTATTGAACTTGGATCGAGAAATATAAGGTGTAATGTTATTGCACCTGGATTTATTAAAACTGAAATGACTGACAACTTGTCCGAGTCTGTAATTGAAGCGTGGAATAACACTATTCCCCTTAGAAGACCTGGTGAAACTTATGATGTTGCAAATTTATGTTTGTTTCTGGCATCAGATTTGTCATCTTATATAACTGGACAAGTCATCAATGTTGATGGTGGTCTCTTAACTTAATTATTAAATTTATCATGGAAAAACTACAAAAACTCGGACTTCCTATTTTAGTAGGTGGTCTTTTATTATTCATCTTTCTTGCAAAAACATTTGTAAATATAGGATATGGTGAAGCTGGTGTTTTATTTAAAACATTAGGAAATGGTGTTGTAACTGACGAACCTCCTTTGGGAGAGGGTCTTAATGTTGTGATGCCTTGGAATAAAGTATTTATATATAATGTAAAACAACAAGAAGTATTCGAAAGTAAAATGCAGGTCTTATCATCAAATGGTTTAGATATTTCTTTAGATATTTCTGTATTGTATCAACCAAAGATTTCAGAGCTAGGCCTACTTCATCAAACAAAGGGTTCAAACTACTTAAATGTTGTAATTATACCTTCATTAAGAGCGGTTGCTAGAAGTGTTGTTGGTAAGTATACACCAGAACAACTTTATTCTACTAAAAGGGATGCTATTCAAATTGAAATTTTTGAACAATTATTCTCGGATGTAGACTCTCAACATGTTCAAATTAACTCAGTTCTAATTAGAGATGTTACTCTGCCGGCTAATATTAAAGCAGCAATTGAGAGAAAATTAACTCAAGAACAAGAGTCTTTGGAGTATGTGTTTAGGCTGGAAAAAGCAAGACAAGAAGCAGAAAAATTAAGAATTGATGCTGAAGGTAAAGCTAATGCCAATAGGATTCTTAATAGTTCACTAACGTCTAATATTTTAAAAGATAAAGGAATTGAGGCAACTTTAAAGCTTTCAGAGTCCCCAAATACTAAAACTGTTATTATAGGATCAGGAAGCGATGGATTACCTATTATTTTAGGAAATCAATAAAAAGTTTTTTTTAAATAAAAAAAAATATGATATTTGAATATAAAATGATAAACAATCTACACATTCATCACACAACTTTGATTAATCTCAAACGAGAAATGTAATGATTATGTAGTTAATTATAACAAGCCCGTTTGAGAAATCAAACGGGTTTTTTTATTTATAAATATGAAGAAAATAAATTTAGCAGTTCAGAAATCAGGAAGACTTAGTAAAGATTCAATTTCATTATTAGAAAAAGCTGGGATAAAATTTGAAAACTTTAAAGACGAATTAAAGGTTGATTGTCAAAACTTTCCGCTTAGCATATATTTTTTAAGAAATAGCGATATTCCAAGATATCTTACAGATGAAGTGGTTGATTTAGCAATTATAGGTCAAAACTTAATTGAAGAAAGTGAATTAAATATTAATGAGATAATGAAATTAAATTTTTCAAAGTGTAGAGTTTCAATTGCTGTCCCTCAAAAAATGAAATTTAATGAAATTGGTGATTTAAATAATTTAAAAATTGCTACGTCATATCCTAACACTTTAAAAAAGTTCTTATCTGTCAACAAACTTAAATGTGAAATACATAAAATAAATGGATCTGTTGAAATTGCACCAAATATAGGTCTTTCAGATGCTATTTGTGATATAGTTTCTTCAGGAAACACCTTGTATAAAAATAATTTGAAAGAAGTATTAACCATATTTGATTCTCAGGCTGTTTTATGTAATTCTAAATCGTTTGATATATCAAAAAGTGAAATATTAAATAAACTTATTTTTAGAATAAATTCTGTTCTTCGAGCTAAACAGTCAAAATATATTTTAATGAATGTTCCTAACGATAAAATTAAAACTGTATCAAGCCTATTGCCTGTTTTAAAAAGTCCGACAATTCTTCCACTTGAAATGGATGGATGGTCATCATTACATACTGTTATTGATGATGATAAATTTTGGGAATCCATTGACTCGATTAAAGATGCTGGAGCAGAGGATATTCTTGTATGTCCAATTGAAAAAATGGTTTTGTAATGATAAATGTTCTAAATCCAAATAAATCAGATTGGAAATCTTTAGTAAAAAGACCTTATTTCAATAATAAGTCAATTGTTAAAACTGTTTCAGAGGTTTTTAAAAATGTTAAAAAAAATGGTGATGCTTCAATTAAAAACTACACATTTAAATTTGATAAAATCAAAAATGATGTCATAAAAGTAGAAAAAAAAATAATTTTTGAATCTGAATCAAGAATATCCAAAGATCTCAAGAATGCTATTGATTTAGCTTTCAAAAATATATACAAGTTTCATAGCTCTCAAGTTATAACTAAGAAGAAAATACAAATTCAAGATGGAATACATTGCTGGCAAGAAAAGAGACCTATTAATAATGTTGGTTTTTATATTCCAGGTGGAACAGCTCCATTATTTTCTACAGTTTTAATGTTGGGTATACCTTCTTTAATAGCAAAATGTTCAAACAGGATTTTATGTTCACCTCCTAATAAAAATCTTGAGATTTCGCCTGAGATTCTTTATGCATGTAAAGTTTGTGGAATAAAAGATGTTTTTATGGTTGGTGGAGCTCAAGCAATTGCTGCAATGACTTTTGGTACTGAATCTATTCCTAAAGTTGATAAAATATTTGGACCAGGTAATCAATATGTTACAGAAGCAAAACAATATTCAATGAATTTCGGTATTTCTATTGACATGCCTGCAGGTCCAAGTGAGTTATTAATTCTTGCAGATAATTCTGCTAATCCTAAATATGTTGCTGCAGATTTATTATCTCAGGCAGAACATGGAATAGACAGTCAAGTTGTTTTGGTAAGTAATTCGAAAAACCTAATAGATCAGGTTAGTAAAGAATTAAACATTCAAAAAAACTCTCTTAGTAGATTAAAAATAATAAATAAATCACTCGAAAACTCTAAATCAATTTTTTTCAAATCAATTGATGATGCAATCGAATTTATTAATGAATATGCTCCTGAACATTACATTATTAATGTTGAAAATGAGGAATATTGTATATCAAATTTATCAAGTGCTGGATCAGTATTTATTGGAAACTATACTCCAGAAAGTGCAGGTGATTATGCTTCAGGAACAAATCATACATTACCCACAAATGGTTATGCAAAACAATATAGCGGCGTTAATACTGATAGTTTTTTTAAAACAATAACATTTCAAAAAATTTCAAAAAGGGGATTAAACTCAATTTCAAGTGCAATACAAACTATGGCTTTGAGTGAAGGTTTAGATGCACATAAACAAGCAGTTTCAATTAGAACCAATGATGATGAAAATTAAAGATTTAGTACGAAGAAATATTATTGACTTATCACCATATTCTTCTGCTAGAGATGAATTTAATTCTTCTAATGATTTTATTTATTTAGATGCAAATGAAAGTTCATATCAAAGTGACTTAAATAGATATCCTGATAATAGGCACATTCAATTAACCAAATTAATTTCTAGTTATAAAAATATTAAAACTGAAAATTTAGTTCTGTGTAATGGAACAGATGAATTAATTGATTTAGTAATACGTGTTTTTTGTAAACCTGCTGTAGATAGCATAATTACTTTAAATCCTACATATGGAATGTATAATGTTTCTTCGAAAATTAATGATGTAGAAAATATAAAAATTCAATTAGATAAAAACTTTCAAATTGATATTGATAAAGTTATTTCAGGATTTAATTCAAAGACTAAAATTATTTTTATAACCAATCCCAATAATCCTACTGGAAACAAATTTAATAAAGATGACATATTAAAAATTATTAAATCTTTTAAAGGAATTGTTTTTATTGATGAAGCCTATGTTGACTACTCTAATGAATCGTTTTTAAATAAAATATATTCTTACAATAATTTGATAATAAGTCAAACATTTTCTAAAGCTATAGGTTTAGCAGGAATTAGACTAGGTGTTGGTTATTCGAATGAAGAAATAATTTACTATTTAAAAAAGGTAAAGTCACCTTACAATATTAATTCCCTAACTGAAAAAAAGGCAATCGAATCCTTAACAAAACAATATGTTGATATTGATCAAGTTAATGAAACAATAAATGAAAGAAAGTCTTTAGAACTAAAATTGAAAGAATTAGATTTTGTTTCAACTGTATTTCCCTCTAACTCTAACTTTCTATTGATTGAAGTAGATGATGCTAACAAAAGATACAAACAGATCATTGACCATGGTATTGTTGTTAGAAATAGATCTAGTGTTAAAGGTTGTGAAAATTGTTTAAGGATTACTGTTGGAACTCCCAAACAGAACAAAATTTTAATTAATACACTTAAAAAAATATGAAAAAAATAATTTTTTTAGATCGTGATGGAACAATTGTGGTTGAACCTGAGATAGATAAACAGTTGGATTGTTTTGAAAAGCTATCATTTATCCCTGGAGTTTTTAAATATCTTGAAAAAATTAATAATGAACTAGGTTATGATTTAGTTTTAGTTACAAACCAAGATGGCTTAGGAACAGACTCATTCCCACAAGATACTTTTTGGCCAGTTCAAAACTTTATAATTGATTCATTAAGTAATGAAAATGTAAGTTTTATTGATGTTTTAATTGATACCAGCTTTGAAGACCAAAATCTCCCAACTAGAAAACCTGGTATAGGCCTTGTAACAAAATACATTAATGATAGCACAATTGATTTAAAATCATCCTTTGTAATAGGGGACAGGGAAACAGATTTAATATTTGCTAACAATATTGGTTGTGGCTCAATTTATTTTTCTGAGTCTAAGTCTAAAATAGATAATTCTAAAACTATTTCAAGTTGGAAAAATATTTATGAATATTTGAAGGGTTTAGAAAGAAAATCAGATTTTACAAGAAATACTAAAGAAACAAAAATTAAATTATCATTGAATTTAGATGGATCTGGAGAAAGTAATATAAACACAGGACTTTCTTTTTTTGATCATATGTTAGATCAGTTATCAAAACATGCACTCATAGATATAGATTTAACTGTAAATGGTGATTTAAATGTAGATGAACATCATACCATTGAAGATACTGGAATTCTGTTAGGTGAGGCATTTAATTCACTTTTGTCTAATAAAGTTGGTATTGATAGATATGGTTTTGTCCTTCCAATGGATGATTGTTTAGCACAATGTGCTATAGATTTTGGTGGAAGAGGTTGGATTGAATGGGATGCGGATTTTAAAAGAGAAAAAATTGGAGATATGCCAACTGAAATGTTTTTTCATTTTTTTAAATCATTTTCAGATTCTGCAAAAGCAAACTTGAATATAAAAGGTATCGGAAATAACGAACATCACAAAATTGAATCAATTTTCAAGGCTTTTGCTAAGTCAATTAAATCTGCGATAAAGAAAGACGAATCAAACATGGTGCTTCCAACAACAAAAGGAATTATATAAATGAATGTTGCGATTGTAGATTATGGTGTGGGAAATATTAAAAGTATTCAACATAGTCTAGATAGAATAGGAGTGAATCACACATACACGATGGCTAAAGAAGAAATTATTTCTGCTGATAAAGTTATTTTCCCTGGTGTTGGAGATGCTTCATATGCAATGAAACAATTAAAGAATCAAAATTTGGATAAGCTAATCCCAAATTTAAAACAACCATTTCTTGGTATATGTCTAGGAATGCAACTTATGTGTAACTATTCAGAAGAAGGTGATACATCATGTCTTGGTGTTATTAATACCAGGGTGAAAAAGTTTAATTCTAATAACAACAAAATACCTCAAATAGGCTGGAATAACATCAAAAACTTAAAAACTAACTTATTTAAGGGTATAAATGAAAATGAGTTTATGTATTTTGTGCATACATATTTTGTCCCAAAATCAACATACACAATTTCTGAAAGTTTATACGGCTTAAATTATTCTTCTGCAATTAATAAAGATAATTTTTACGGAACTCAATTTCATCCTGAAAAGAGTGGACTGATTGGAGAAAAAATAATTAAAAATTTTATAAGTGAATTATGAAAATTATTCCTGCAATTGACATATATAAAGGAAAGTGCGTAAGATTAGTAAAAGGTGATTATAATCTTAAAAAAGAATATTCTTCTGATCCATTACTTATTGCCAAGGAGTTTGAAAATAATGGGGCTACCCATTTACATGTTGTTGATTTAGAGGGAGCTAAATCTCATACTATTATTAATAAGGATATTCTACACGAAATATGTGTAAAGACAAATTTAAAAGTTGATTTTGGAGGCGGAATCAAAACCAAAGATGATATTTCATTAGCTTTTGATTCAGGAGTAAATCAAATAACTCTTGGCAGTGTAGCAGTGACAAATAAAAACTTATTAAAGGATTCAATAAACATATATGGTAAGGAAAAAATAATATTAGGAGCAGATTTTTTAGATAATGTTATTAAAATAAATGGATGGAAGACAACAACCGAATATAATTTATTTGATTTCATTAATGAATACTACAGTTTTGGGATTACATATGCAATCATTACTGATATTTCAAAAGATGGTGCAATGCAAGGATCTTCTGTAAATATTTACACAGAAATAATTAAGAAATTTCCACGTTTAAATCTAATTGCAAGTGGTGGAGTAACAGATGAAGACGATTTAAATAAATTAAAAACGATAGGATGTTATGGAGCTATTGTTGGAAAAGCTTTATATGAAAAAAGAATAGATTTAAAAAAAATGATTATTAAGTATGGTGGCTAAAAGAATAATTCCTTGTTTAGACATTGACAACAATAGAACTGTTAAGGGAATTAATTTTCTTAATTTAATTGATGCTGGTGATCCAGTGGAATTAGCAAAATTATATTCAAACCAAGGCGCTGATGAATTGGTTTTTCTTGATATCACTGCGACAAAAGATAAAAGAAAAACATTATCCAATTTAGCTCTGAAAATTTCAAAAAATATAAACATTCCGTTCACAGTCGGTGGCGGTATTAGCTCTATTGATGATGTTTCATCTATGCTCTTTAGTGGAGCTGATAAAATATCAATTAATACTCAAGCATATAGAACACCTGATCTAATAAATAAAGTTTCATCAAGATATGGAAGTCAATGTGTTGTGGTAGCTATTGATGCCAAATATATTAATGGATCTTGGTATGTATATTTAGTAGGTGGAAGAGAAAAAACAAATACAAAACTTATTGATTGGGCAGTTGAAGTTCAAGAGAGAGGAGCGGGGGAGATATTATTTACATCGATGAATAATGATGGAACTAAAAATGGATTTGCAAATGAAATTCTTTCAAATTTATCTGAAAAACTAACTATTCCAATTATTGCTTCTGGAGGTGCAGGAAAAGTACAGGATTTTGTGGATGTATTTAAAATTGGAAATGCGGATGCAGCTTTAGCAGCTAGTGTATTTCATTTTAAAGAAATTGAAATTAAAAATTTAAAAGAAGAGCTAATAAAAAACAATATAAAAGTTAGATTATGAATATAGATTTTTCTAAAAGTAATGATGGATTAGTTCCTGCGATTATTCAGGATAATACAACAAAAACAGTACTAATGTTAGGATATATGAATCAAAAAGCTTTTGATCTTACTAATTCTACTGGAAATGTTCATTTTTTTAGTAGATCAAATGAAAGAATATGGATGAAAGGAGAAACAAGTGGAAATATTTTAAAACTTTGTTCTATTGACTTGGACTGTGATAGTGATGCATTACTCGTTAAAGTAAATCCACAGGGTCCAACATGTCATAAAGGCAATGATACTTGTTGGGAAGAATCTAATGAAAAAGATTTTATATCAATTCTTGAAGAATTAATTCAAGATAGAATTAAAAACCCTAATTCAAAAAGTTACGTTTCTAAGTTGTTTAATAAAGGTATAGATAAGATTGCTCAGAAAGTAGGGGAAGAAGCAACGGAATTAGTGATAGCTTCAAAAAATTCTAATAATAAACATTTCATAGAGGAGTCTGCTGATCTTTTTTTTCATTTTTTATTAATTCTTCAAAAAAAAGGATTTAAGATTAGTGATGTGATTAAAGAATTAGAAATTAGAAATAAAAAATAATATTTTAGAAATAAATATTTTTAAATTTATTAAATGAAATTTCAACTAACACTTTTTGCTTTATTTTTAGGATTATTCTCTTTAAGTTCTCAAAAAAAATTTGATGTATACGTCTCAGGCTTAAAAGCAGGTGATTCAGCTCAGGTTACAATTCAGAAATCTAGTGAGTCTTTGCTAAAAAAATGGGCTAAGACTACAGATGGTTCTGATGTTAGTTTAAATTTTTCACTTGATGATGGTAAATGGGCGTTAAGTATTGATGCCACCGGATATACTTATCCAACAGCTAAAGTTATTAATATTCCAAGTGACTCAAATGCTACAATTACTCTAACTGAGATGCAAACAGGTTCATTTAATTATTCCTGGTCTGATGATGAAAGTGCTGCTGGACATTCAACTCAGTCATATTATAGTGAACCAACTGAAATTATAGTTTTAGATAAAACCGTTTCTGTTCCAAATGATTATGCGAGTATTAAACTTAGAAATGATTTTGGAGTTGTGTTATCAGATGATATTAAGAGTTGGTCTAAGGAAGATAGTTATAGATTGTATAAAATGTTTACCTCTTTACCTTTTAATGAAAATGGTGAGGGAAATAAAGTAGATTTTTTGACTGGAGAGGGTGTGAGAGGGGTATTTTATTTAACTGATGATGAGCAATATAAGGATCTAACTCTAGCTAGCGAAGGTGATCTGGTTAATGCTACGATCAGTCAGAGTGCCTTTACTTATGCAACCCCCTTAGTTGTTACTATTGATGGTATAAAAGGTAAGTTTTATTCAAAAAGATTATATAATGTAGTTGTAAATTATATTACTGATTTTGCTTCCAATGATGAAATGGTAGATTGGATTGCTGAAGGTTCTTTCGGTTTTAGATTTATGAAGCCAAATGACGAAACTGAAACTTTAATGGGTGAGGACTCTTCTAATTTTCAGGAATTCCATGACGATGAAAAAATGGAAATTTTAGCAATGTTTGAGGAACTTCCCGAGGGTTTTCACAAACAACAAGGGTTAAAATACATGGTTAGGAGAATTAATGGTCAAGATCACCCACAATATAAAACAGCTCCTGCAATTGCCTGGACTGGAAGTCCAGATTATCTCGAAGATTATGATTCAGTTAATAATTCCAAAATGTATGTTATTGAATGGATGGAAAAAGCATTCACCACAGGAAATATTGGTTACTTACATCGTTTAATTTTACATGAAAAAGCACATTTTTTATGGGCTCATACTTTTGACAATAAATTAAAGGATGATTGGGCAGACATTGGAGGTTGGTTTAAAGATCCTACATCAGCATCTGGTTGGTCAACATATAATACAACTGAATCTGTTTCTGCGTACGCCCATTTAAAAAACCCAAATGAAGACATGGCAGAATCCATTTCGTTTTATATTACTAATCCAGACAAACTTCTAAATGTTTCTGTAAAAAAGTATGAATTTATCAGAGACAGGGTAATGCATGGGACAAGGTATGTTGCTCAAATTAGAGAAGATCTGACTTTTACCGTTTATAATCTGTTTCCAGATTATACATTCCCGGGAAAGGTTACTAGTATTGATGTTGAGGTAACTGGTGACCCTGAGGATGATAAACAAGTTAAAATTACTGCAAAGTTAGATTCTGTAGACCCGCAGTATGATGGAGCTTCAGAAATTTATGCAAGATTCTCATCATCAATTGGAACTATTCATGATATTAGATTAAACCCAGTAAATGGTTCATTAGATTCAGTTCTAGTTGGTACAACAACTTTTAATAAATTAGAAAAATCAGGTTATTGGACTCTATCATATTTCAATGTTTTTGATAAAGTAGGTAACAAAAGATTTGAAAACACATCGACACTTGGGTTAAAATTGTTTATAAACAATCCGCTCGAGGATGTAATTGGTGCCCAATGGAATTACGACCTTGAAATGAAGGTTGTTTCTGATAAGTTTAAAGGGGGTAATCTTGATGGTACATTTAGAAATGACGAAGGTACAGATATGCAAGCAATTGAATTAACTGGAAGTGTATACGAAAACAGAAAAATGGAAAGGGTAGGTTTTAGAATAATTAATCCCACACTTGATGATCCAAATGCACAAGTATATGAGAGACAATCCTGGGTTTCTGAATTTTATAAAGAAAAAGTTGTAAATGATGATATTCCGAAGGAAAATGAATATGAATCAAATAAATATATTCGCGCTTACATGGGTGTTCCCGAATATTATCCTTCAGGGTATTATTCAGTTTCTATGATCAATTTATTCGATAAAGCTGGAAATGGAACAGATGTTATATTTTCAACAGACACATCAGATGTATTTATAAACAAATCACAAAAATTTAAATTATTCAAAGATGTTAGAGACAGTATTTATGTTAAAACTAATTTTCCCGATTATAAAAAACCAGAAATTGATATAAATAATATTAATATCACTGCAGAACCTACAAAACCAAAGGCTCCTGATGGAGAAACGCAAGTTGATATAACAATGTTAGCAAGAGATGTTTCTGATTATCCAGGTTATGAAGCTGGTGTATATGCTGTTGATATTGTATTAAGAGATCCACTTGGAAATGAATTTAGTTATAATACTTATAATGGAACAATGCAACACCCTCAGTTGGATGGAGTTAGGAGTGGTGATGAATATGGTAAATACGGAAATGGTGATTGGAAAGCATATGATTTTAGAATTTTGCTCCCCCAGGGATCAGCCCCTGGTAAATGGGGGATTTCCGCAGCTACAGTTTGGGATAGAGCAGGTAATTTTAAATCTTATAATTTTGTTGAATATGTTAGATTTGATGTAATTGAGTCTGATATTGTGTTAACGTCCCCACTAGAGGTTGAAATTCTAGAAAAACATATTAATGCTAAAAATGTTGACAGTATTTCAGCAAAAATGTCGTGTGTTCCCTGTAAAGGTCTTAATTATGTTTATACTATTTACAGTAGAATGGGTGGAGGAGGAGCAGTTGTCAGAGGTGAAGGTAAGTTTGATAACGATACAATCGTAGCAACTAACATTCAAACTTCTGGGGTGTTAGATGGATTAGTTAATTTAACTGTTCAAGTTACAGATACAACTAGTGCATTAGTTGCAACAAAAACAGCAGAATACCTCAAAGATGTAGTTTATCCAAAAGCGTATTACACCAAATCAAATATACAAGATCAAGGATGGAGTAATATCGACAGTATTGTTGTGGCAATTAAAGTTGAAACAGCTGATGTTGGTGGTACATACTCAGTAACAATTAAAAAATCTGAAAAGACCGGTTCTTTTCCCGGATCAACTAGTCAAAATGATCTTGTTTATACTGGTTCAATTGAAAGCGAAGAATTTAATTTAGATGATTTAGATTTTTCAAAAGTTCAAAATGGTTATAATAAATTTATATTAACTGTTACTGATCAAGTTGGAAATATTGGCGATGAAAATATATTATATTATTTAAAAGATGATGATAGAATAATATTTTTAGGAGATTCTATTGATCCTGAGTCTGATTACGATAGTGATGGCGTAAAGACAAAATTTGATGATTGTCCAAATACTAAGGAGGGTACTAAGGTTAATATTACAGGTTGTGAGTTTTTTGATTTACCTGTTTCTAACTTTAATGTCCAAGTAGGCAGTGCTACTTGTGTTGGTAACAGTGATGGTTCTATTAATTTAAGTGTTGAAGATGCTACTGTTGATTATACAGTGACGATTACAGGTAAGGATAATGTTACGATTACTGGTGATAGTAAAACAGCTTCAGTATCTGGTCTTGCCAAAGGAACTTATACGGTATGTTTTAAAGTAGATGGTCAGTCAAGTTATGAGCAATGCTTTGATGTAGTTGTTGGAGAGCCTGACAAGTTAAATGCTTTTGTTAGTGTGGATAAGGATGATAAGAAGGTTAGTATAGCAATGAGTGGATCTGATACTTATAACATAGAGATTAATGGTAAGAAAACATCTGTTAGTTCTGATAGTTTTGATACAGAGCTTAATACAGGTTTAAATATTATAAAAGTGTATACTGATTTAGAGTGTCAAGGATCAATAGAGCAGGAGGTGTTTATTTCAGAGGATATACATTATTATCCTAATCCTACAAGTAATGATATTAAGGTTCATGTAGGAGGAAAGGATCAAAAAGTAAAAGTAAGTGTATTTAATACTGCAGGAGCATTAATATATACACAAGAACAAACAATAGAAGATGTAACTAGAAAAACAGAGATAGATCTGTCAAAACAACAGACAGGAACTTATGTAGTAGTTATCGAAAGTGAAACAGTTAGAAAAACCTTTAAAATAATTAGAGAATGAAAAAAACTACCTACTTATTGATCATATTATTTTTAGTTTCATGTGGAGGAGGAGGTGATGATGATGGTGGAGGACCACCCCCACCACCGCCAACACCCGATCCGCCTAGTGCAGCAAATTTAAGTGCACCATCAAATAATGATGTATGTCAGACTGGCACGAGTATTTCAGATACTCAAAGTAATGTATCTTTTTCATGGACAGCCTCAGCCAACACTGACACATATGATTTAAAAATTACAAACTTGAATAATAATCAGGTAACTAATAAAAATGATTTAACATCAATAAACACTTTGGTTACTTTGGATAAAGCAAATCCATATTCTTGGCAAATAACATCTAAAAATAGTGAGTCAACTCAGGTTGCAATTAGTTCAACTTGGAAGTTTTACCTTTCTGGCTCAGGTGAAACTAGTTACGCTCCATTTCCAGCTGATTTAAAATCCCCAGCATCTGGATCTACTGTAGCTAGAAATAGTGAAGGTAAAGTTAAATTAACTTGGACTGGCTCAGACCCTGATACTTCATCTGGTTTAAAATACACTCTATATATTGATAAAACCGATGGTAAACAATCTCCAAATGACAGTTATAAAGAATTGGAATCTAATGAGTTAGAGGTTTCTCTTGATTCCGATACGATTTATTATTGGAGAATAATGACAACAGACGGTTCAAACAGTAGTTATTCTACTGTTTATTCCTTTAGAACTCAATAGTCTAATTTAAGAAGATATAGTAAAAAAAAGAGATAGATCTATTTAAAAAAAATGATAATATATATTTAATAATGTGTTGTTAGAACAACAAAAGATAAATAAATAACATTGTCTTAACATAAAAATATATAAATTGAAATTATGAAAAAAATAATATTACTTTTCGTTTTAGTTACATCTCTTAATCTGTCTGCGCAAGACAAGTCTTATTGGATGTGCTATAATTTATCTGTTGAAAATCAAACGGATGCCAAAGAATTAGTAGATGCAGTTGATATGCTTATGAATGCTGAGGAAATGTCTATGATGCCATTTACTGTTTTTTTAATTCAAATTGAGTTTGCAAGCTCAGAAAACGATTTTACTCATCAATTATGTTTTCTTGCTGAAAATGCTGATTATTTAAAGGGTTGGGGCCAAGGTCCAGGAGAGTTTGCTGAAAGTATGTATTTTGGTAAAGTTTTTGAGTCAGTTGCAACTCCAGTTTCTGGTGTTTTAGCATCACCTCTAATTTTTGATCCTGCAAAAGCTGGATATGAATATTCTAATGTTTGGAGTATAAAAGTCACAGACGTACCAAAATTTGCAAGTTTAGCTGCAGAGTTTATTGAAGCTAATTCTGATAATTTTGATGGTACAATTGAACTTCATGAGGCTATTAGTGGTGCTGAAAGTGGAGTAACACATTATATGGTAGCTAGATCAAACAACCTTGGAGATTGGTTGAGGGGAAGAGAAGCGGTTTTTGCTAATCCAAAATCACAGCCTTGGTTCAATAACTCAAATAAATATTCTGAATTCCTTGATTCATTTGCTGGAAGAACAATTAAGGTGTATTCACCAAAATAATTTAAATTTTATATTAGAAATAAACCCCCTTTTAGAGGGGTTTTTTATTATTGACAATCAAATAGAAAGACATTTAAAATTATTAGATAATAATTAGTAAATTAGGGTTCAAATTAACTAAATGGCAAAATCACAGCAAACTTTTAATAAACTAGAAAGAGAAAAAAATAGAGCAAAAAAACGAGAAGTAAAAAGAAAAAAGATGCAAGCTCGTAAAGAAGCTAGAGAAAGAGGAGATTTAAAACAGGATGAGTTTGTTTATGTTGATCACTTAGGTAATTTTACTGATACGCCACCAGATCCAGCAGAAAAAGAAGAAATAAGTTTAGAATCTATTAACTTAGGAGCAGCTAAAAATCAATCCTCCGATGAAAAAATTCAAGGGAAAGTTACGTTTTATGAATCTGAAAAAGGATTTGGTTTTATAAAAAACATATCATCTCATGATTCTTATTTTTTTCATTTTAGTGAATGTAAAGACACACTAAATGTTGGTGATAAGGTTGAATTTGATACTGTTCGTGGTGAAAAAGGATTAAACGCTGTTAAAATAAATAAAATATAAATGAACTATAATTTATATTATGTTAAATTGTATATGTTATGAAAAAAGCTATTCTCTACTCTTTGTTATTAATTTTCTTAGCTTTTTTATTGTTTGTAATATACACTATAACAAATCCAACAAGTCCTCTTGAGACAGTTTCAATTAAAAATCAAGATATTACAATTACTTACAGCCGCCCTTATAAAAAAGATCGTTTAATATTTGGAAATGAAAAAGATGGCGCATTGGTTCCTAATGGTGTTTACTGGAGAACAGGAGCTAATAAACATACATTTATTGAAACAGAAAAGACTCTAATTTTTAATTCAGATTCTTTATTTCCTGGGAAATATTCTATTTACACAATACCAAATTCTCAATCATGGGACATTTATTTTAATAAAGAAGTTTATTATTTAGGTATTTATCAACCACCTGCCGAGTCAGATGTATTGAATTCAAAAGCTCCTACAAGTCAGCTATTTAACTCTGTAGAACAATTTACAATCGAGTTTTCAAACGATTCTATATTTAATTATATAGATTTTACCTGGGATAAAACTAAAGTTTCATTACCATTTAAAATTAAATGAAATTTTCATTTAGCTTATTATTCAAATTATTTATTTTCTCTATTTCAATTGTATTTTTATTACTCTTGGTTTTTGGTATTTCATACTATACTATTGATCAAATTCAAAAAAAAAATAATTTGATGGATATTGGTGACTACTCACCTATTTCAACTCTTGTTGTTCCATCAAATCCAAAAACTAGATCAAAATTTCCATTTGTTGATGTTCATAGCCATCATTGGAACATGCCAATAATGAACTTAGATAATCTTGTAAATGAAATGGATAGTTTAAATATGGTTTATCAAATTAATTTAAGTGGTTCTGGCTTAGCAGTATTTTCTGGAAAACAAGATTTAATGGATTTAAATCTTTTAAAATCTGTAAATAATGTAAATGAAAATTATCCAGAAAGATTTGGAGTTTTTGTGAATTTAGATTTATCTAAAATTGGTAGGAAAAATTTTAAATCTAATACTGAAGAATATCTAGAAAACGCATCAAAAATTGGTGCAATTGGTCTCAAAATATATAAAAATTTAGGTTTAAATTTAAAAGATGGCGAAGGTAACAGAGTTAAAGTTGATGATGAAAGATTACAATTCATATGGGAGAAATGCGCTGAACTCAATTTTCCTGTTTTAATCCATTCTGGTGAACCTATTGCTTTTTTTGATAAAATTGATAAGTTTAATGAAAGATGGCTTCATGCAAAAGAACGTCCAAATAGTTTTAGACCCTCTGGTAAGTATCCATCCTTTGATGTTGTAATGATGGAACAATACAATATGTTTAAAAAAAATCCTAATACAACATTTATTAATGCACATTTTGGATGGTTTGGAAATAATTTAAAAAAATTAGATCAACAATTAACAGAGCTTCCTAATGTTTACACCGAATTTGGGGCTGTTATTAATGAGTTAGGTAGGCAACCTATTTCTGCGAGAAAATTTTTTACTAAACACCAGGATAGAATTTTATTTGGTAAAGACAATTATAATAAAGAAGAATATTATCTGTATTTTCAAGTACTAGAAACAAGTGATGAATATATCGAGTATTTTAGAAAGAGACATGGTTTGTGGAAACTTTATGGGCTTAATTTACCAGACTCTATTTTAAAGAAAGTTTATTATAAAAATGCATTGAAAATTTTCCCGTCTATAAATCCAAATTTTTTTAAATAATTATATATTTGGTCCATGATTATTGGAATTCCTAAAGAGATAAAAGAAAGTGAATATAGAGTTGGAATGACCCCCTCGGGTGTCCAAACATTAATTCAAAACGGTCATTCTGTTTATGTCCAAAAAACAGCAGGTCATGGCAGTGGTTACTCAGATAATGATTATTTAAAAGTTGGAGCTAAAGTTCTAAAAACAATAGAGGAAGTATATCATGTTTCTGAACTTATTATTAAAGTAAAAGAACCTTTAAAGAAAGAATATTTACTTATTAAAGAAGGTCAAATTATTTACACATTTTTTCATTTTGCTTCATCCAAAGAATTAACAAATGCAATGATTAAAAGCAGGTCTATATGTATTGCTTATGAGACTGTTGAAAATAATGATAAATCTTTACCTTTACTAATTCCCATGTCTGAAGTTGCAGGAAGAATGGCTGCACAGCAGGGCGCAAAATATCTCGAAAAACATCAAAAAGGTTGTGGAATTTTATTGGGAGGTGTTCCCGGTGTTAATCCTGCTAAAGCTGTGGTTATTGGAGGTGGTGTTGTTGGAACTCAATCAGCTAAAATGTTAGCTGGTTTAGGTGCTGATGTAACAATCTTAGATATTAGTATTGATAGATTGAGAGAACTTGATGATATAATGCCAAAAAATGTTAAAACAAAGTTTTCAAGTCATTATAATATTATTGAAGCTATCAGGGACGCTCACTTAGTAGTCGGAGCTGTTCTTATACCAGGTGCTAAAGCACCTAATCTAATTTCTAGGGATATGTTAAAAGAATTATCAAGCGGAACAGTCCTAGTAGATGTTGCCGTTGATCAAGGAGGATGTTTTGAAACTACAAAACCAACTACTCACAACTCCCCTACTTATATAATTGATGATGTTTTACATTATTCTGTTGCAAATATGCCTGGAGCAGTACCAATGACATCTACTGAAGCATTAACTAATGCTACTATAGGATATGCTATTGAAATTGCGAACAAAGGCTGGAGAAAAGCTTGTTTAGAAAATGAACCCTTAAAAAAGGGGTTAAATATAATTAATGGAAATATTGTCCACAAAGCTGTAGCTGATACTTTTGATTTAAATTATACTGAACTTAACTTGTAATCATGCCAAATATTCCATCTGTCGATTTAAATAATTTTCTCTCAGATGATAAAGTACTAAGAAATAATTTTGTTAAAAAGTTAGGTAAAGCATATCAAGATATTGGTTTTGTAGCTCTAAAAGGTCATTTTTTAAATGACCTTGATATCGAATTTATATACAAGAGTATCAAGACTTTTTTCAATCTTTCTCAGGAGATCAAAAATAAATATGAATTAGAAGGGTTTTCTGGGCAAAGAGGCTATACTTCTTTTGGTAAAGAACATGCTAAAGGAAAAGAATATGGAGATTTAAAAGAATTTTGGCATTTTGGTCAATATTTAGATGATTCTGAATATTCTCAATTTGGATATCCCAAAAATATTTATGTCAAAGAAGTGCCTGAATTTAATGAAATAGGTAAAACTGTTTATAAGGCATTGGAAAAGACTGCCATTTATGTATTAAGAGCAATTTCACTTCATCTAGATCTTGATGAATATCATTTTGACAAGTATGTAATTAAGGGTAATAGTATCTTAAGACCAATCCACTACCCACCGATTATTAATAAACCAAAAGGTGCTGAAAGAGCAGCTGCTCACGGAGATATTAATCTTATAACACTTCTAATGGGAGCTCATGGAAAAGGATTACAAGTATTAACTAATGATGGAGAATGGATTGATGCTATTGCTGAAAAAGATGAAATTGTTATTAATGTTGGAGATATGTTATCTAGATATACTAATAACAAATTAAAATCAACAATTCATAAAGTTGTAAATCCACCCAAGGATCAGTGGAAAAAATCAAGATATTCCATTCCTTTCTTCCTTCACCCTATTGGAAACATGAAGCTTAATGTTTTGGATTCCTGTATTGACAAAGATAATCCCAAAAAATATGAGGATATCTCTGCGCATGATTTCTTGGTTCAAAGATTAAAGGAAATTGGAGTATTGTGATGAAAAAATTTAATTCTCTTCATGATCTAAGTTCACTTATTCCTAAGAATTATAAATCAGTTCCAAATATAGAAACTAAAACTGTTATTCCTACTCAAAACTTAGAAGCTCACTTCTCTGTAAAAGGTAGAGCAGGTAATCCTGTAATAATTATCAAAGGTTTTTCAGAATCAAAAAAAGATGAGATTAAAAATATTGCAAAGACAATAAAAAATATGTTAGGTATAGGTGGAAGCATAAAGAATAATGAAATCTACTTTCAAGGAAATAAAAGGGATGAAATTACTTCGATTTTAGAATCTCTTGGCCACAATGTAAAAAGAGTCGGAGGATAAATTTTTCATCCATTATGCTCACCAATTGGTGAATTATAAATAACTAGAAATAGAAATATAACTAAGGATATAAAATAACAAATCCAGAAACTAATTCCACCAAAATATAAAGCGAATAAGTCAAGGGCAATTTCTATGATAATAAATAAAAAAAACATTTTAATTCTATTAGAATGAAAAATACTTGAAATTCTTTTATAATATGTAGCTAATCCAAACCATATGAGTGGAATTAGGAATAGTAAGAAACTTATATACCAAATAATACTTGTATTTGAAAGAACATCTTTAAAATATTTTATTGGATCTTCAGCAATTTTTTGTCCTAATTCTTCACCAAATTTGTTAGCGTTTGATTGATCTATCGAGCTCGCATCAGAAATTGAAATACCCATTTCATCAAAAAAAACAGTGGTCCACCAACTTAATATTATAATAATCAATGGGATAGTCATTACAATTATAAAAAGAGTTCTAAGCAGGAAAATTTTTCCTGAAATTGTCTCATTGAATTGAAAAAACTTTTTCATTGCAAATATTTAAACTTTAGTTTAATAAATTTAAAATTTTATATCCATTTTATTGGGCTTATTTCTTTATTTATTAAAAACTCATTGCATTTGATAAAATGATTATTTCCGAACCAAAATCCTTTGTTAGCACTCAAAGGCGATGGATGTCCGCTCTTAAGAATTAAATGTTTATTATCAAATATGTGTTTTTCCTTATTTTTGGCGTAATTTCCCCACAACATAAAAACTAAATTTTTTTTCTCTCTCGATACTATCTTTATAACGTTGTCAGTAAAAGTTTCCCAACCTATATATCTATGCGAACCTGGAAACTTTCTTCTTACGGTTAGTACTGAATTTAATAACAATACACCTTGATTTGACCAATCAACTAAGTCACTATTCACTCTTTTATTTTCAATAATATTATTATTGAGTTCATAAAAAATATTTTTCAAAGAAGGTGGATTCTCTATATCATTATTTACTGAAAAACAAAGTCCATTAGCTTGATTATCACCGTGGTATGGATCCTGACCTATTATTATAACCTTAAGTTTTTGGAAAGGACATTCATCAAATGCCTTAAATATGTTATTTCCTTTCGGAAAACAAATAAATTTTGAATATTCCTCCTTGGTATTTTTTATTATGTTTTGAAAATAATTTGAATTAAATTCTTTTTCTAATAATTTCTTCCAGCAATCTGAGATTTTAATTCTCAAGATTTTTGGAATTTTGATATAATTAGTGAAACCATAGCATCACCTGTTACATTAACTACGGTTCTAAACATATCCAATGGTCTGTCAACTGCAAATATTAGTGCTAATCCTGCCTCTGGTATTCCCGCTTGTGCTAAAACTATAACAAGAACAATAATTCCAGCACTAGGAACAGCTGCAGCACCAATAGAAGCTAGAGTTGCTGTAGAAATTATTCCTAATTGATCAACTAAACTTAAATCAAGACCAAATGCTTGAGCAATAAAAACAGCTGCAACTGCTTGATATACTGCAGTACCGTCCATGTTAATAGTAGCACCTATTGGTAAAACAAAGCTAGACACTTCTTTTTTTACATTTAAATGATTTTCAACTCTGTCCATAGTCACGGGAAGGGTAGCAGCACTTGAACTAGTAGAAAAAGCCACTAATTGTGCAGGTAAAATACCATCAATAAAATCTTTTAAATTTCTACTTAGAAAAATTTTTACAAATAATAAGTATACAAAAATTACAATAAATAATCCAACTAATAATGTTACAGAGTATAATAATAAGCTTTTTAATAAATCAATATTTGGAGCTTCAACAATCAATGAGGCAAG
>CENJ01036008.1_pt1 | contig 25313 bp, 8 predicted proteins | sample 356161 | NCBI WGS metagenome assembly CENJ01 (sample SAMEA2619531, study PRJEB7988) | marine metagenome | biome: marine biome (ENVO:00000447); feature: surface water layer (ENVO:00002042); material: "saline water (ENVO:00002010), including plankton (ENVO:xxxxxxxx)" | depth 5 m | reverse complement strand
CTATAGATTCAGATAAAAATTGGCCAAAACCATATATTGAAATGGCAAAAATTTATTTAGATTTGTCAAAGTTTGATAAGTCTATTTCATTACTTGAAGAGGCAAAAAAAGTTGGTTTAAATAAAATTGATGAAACAGGTTTTTTAAGTCAATACCTTAGTTATAGATATCAAATAGAAAAGTCTAGAAGACTTGGGCAGAAGGTTTTAAATAAAAATCCTTTAGATTTAGAAATGTTGATAGCTCAGGGAATTACAGAGCTTAAATTTGGCAATAATCAAAAAGCTCTAGATTATTTCACAAAAGCAACTGCTATAGAACGAAATTATGCCAGGACCTACGTATTTATGGCTGTCGCACATCTTCATGCAGGTGAATTTGATCAGGCAATTGTACAACTTGAAAGAGCTATGGAATTAGATAAACTTGATCCTTTACCACATGTTATAGTTTCACAATTATTTGCCTCAAAGTTAAATGCTATGGAAGCAATAAAACACGCAAAATTAGCAACAAAAAAAACAAAGCCTGAAGATACATTTGCCCAACTTGCAAATGACCAACAAGGTGGAATTAATGTCGGGACAAGGTTTTTAGAAGTTGGGCTTCCAGATCATGCAAAAGAATCTGCTTTGAAAACAAAAAATATTACATGGGCAGGAAGTGCATTTTTTAATGCAGCCACCGCTAAAAGTGATTTAGAAAAAAATTCAAACTTTATGAGAGGATTTAGTTTAGATAGCCAAACATTTGGATCCAGAAGGGATGAGCCCGATATTATATCCAAACCTGGTAAGTATGGTTATAAAGAATTATGGGTAGGTTTAGGCAATCAAAATTCTGATCTTGGCTATAAGTTTGGAGAAAATGAACGTGAAATCAGAGGCAATATAGAGCATAGTAATATTTATGAAATTGGTGTTTTTGCGCTTGAAAGAGATGCTTATTATGCACCTGATGATACGGACAAATTAACTTTTGCCATAGGTTTTTTAGGTTATGGAAAAAGAACAAATTATGATGAAAATGAATTCATAACAGCTAATATAATCCCATTTCAATCAGATAGCACTTTTGATGTTACAGACACCACATTAAGAGTAGATAGAGGGAAATCCTTTAGAACTGACAAATCGACAACTCTTTACACTATGGCAGCAGAAGGAGGTTCAGCTGATATTGGGGTAAATGTTGCGGGTAATTGTAGAGGAGAAGACTCTATGGATACTAAAGCTCTAGAATTTGGGGTTGGTGAACTTGGAAGATCTGAAAAGTTTGGACAAATGTCATGGTCTATTGATACAGCTTTCAGAAAAGGTGATACAAAATATAAAGTTAATGGTTCTTCTTCGACATGTAGTGACTTAACTTCTTTAGTTGGAGGTAACTATACAAATCGAAATGAGACTTTGGATAGTTTAGAGTATGAATTACTTGGAAATTTACAACTTGTTCAAATTAAAAATGAAAATACTAAATATTTTTTTAATTTGAAGGCTGGTTATTATCATCATGAATTTGATCAAGATATTATTGCAGATGGAACATCAGTAAAAGATTATAGATCTGATAAACATAAATATTTTATTAAGCCATCTTTAGGAACTGAAATGATAAATGGAAATAACACTATGCGAATAACTGCAAAGCAAGATTATCATCCCCTTAGACAAGCTCCTATTCTTATTGATGATAGTGCAGGATTAACTTCACATTATGAATTTGTAAACACAGGCGGAAAAATTGATCAATTATCCTTTCAGTGGCAACAAAAAAATGATAATGGAATGATTACGTTTGATAGTGAATTTTTTCAAGTTGAAAATAATCCAATTTATTTAATTTTTAGAGAGCAGTGGAATGCAGATCTATTGTCAAATTTTACACTTAATAAGTTTTATAATCCTAATAAAGATGCTTTATTTTCGTATAGCGGTAAATTTGCAAAAGCAGATTTTAGCAGGCTGGCACTTTCTAATGAGAGTTTTTTGTCTAAAAAAAGGACTTTAAAATTTGGCACTGAGTTCTGGAAGGCTGACGAGAAGGATCATGGAAAATATGATGAGCCTGAAACACTAGGTAAAGTATCAGGTGTTCCTAAAAGATCATTTTATTTTGGTTTCACTCACATGGATGAAGACTTCACATTAGCAACTCGATTTATAAGAAATGAAGATATTTATAATAAAACAAGTAATATGTTTGTATCAAAAAACCGTATAAATTCAAATATTACGTTGCCTATCTGGGGTGGAGATTTAGTATTTGATATTTCTGGAGAAATAGACGATGCAAGTGCACTTAAATCAATTATGCTTTTTAGGCGGTATTATTGAATAATTTATTAGGAAAACAATCGTTAGTTTCTGCAATTGCAGGGTTATGTTCTATAGCAGCTACTTGGTTTTTTTTAATGGGCCCTATCGAAAGATTTAATATTGATATCCTCAATTATTTCTTTCCTTCTGAGGCTAATTCTGAGGATGTAGTTGTTGTCGCAATTGATGAACAATCTTTTTCAGCTTTTGATAAACAATGGCCTTGGCCAAGAGAATTTCATGCGGCTCTTGTTGATCGATTAAAAGAAGAAGGTGCAAAAGAGATTATCTTTGATGTGGTTTTTGCTGAGCCTTCAAACAATGAATCTGATCAGGCTTTTGCTGAGGCAATAAAAAAAGCTGGAAATGTTACACTTGCATCAGATTTATCTGAAACTCAAGGAGGATTTGTTTCTGGTGTTATTGAAACAAGGCCAGTGGCATTGTTTGAAGATGCAGGTGCAAAAGTTGGTTTGGCCGGAGTTGATATGGATAACGATATGGTGGTTAGATATCATCCAACATATGACAATACTCTTGCAGGTGTACCAGCAAATTTGAATACTCCTCCAGATGAAAAAACAAAAATTATAAAATATGCTGGTCCTGATCATTTTTTTAACTTTATAAGTTATTACCAGTTTTTTGTTGAGGATGGTATACCAAAAGATGCTATAAAAGATAAAATTGTTTTTATCGGTTTGGATTTAAAAGCTACACCAGATATTCAAAAAGCAACTGATACTTTTCCAACACCTTTTACGAGGTTTAATTCTAGGTTTTCCCCTGGGGTAGAAGTTCACGCTAATTTGTATCATAATCTTGTAAATAAGAACTGGGTAACCAATCCTCCAGTTCAAGAGAAAATGTTTTATTTAGTTTTAATGTTAATAATCTCTTTTATCGCAACATCAAATTTCAAACCAGTTAGATCGTTATTTGTAGGAATTGTAAGCCATTTAATAACTTTTTCAGCCTCTATTTTTGTATGGAATGATGGTTACTTTTTGACTGCTCTTATATCCTTTCCAAGTTTTTTGCTCATGTATGTTGCTTCAAGTGCCCATGCATTTTTAACTGAAGGCAAGCAAAAAAGGATGATTAAGGGTGCATTTGCTCAATATTTAGCACCAGACATGGTAGATGCACTAATTGCTGATCCTGAGAAACTCCAACTTGGTGGTGAAAAAAGAGTAATGACAATTATGTTCTGTGATGTAAGAGGATTTACCGCAATATCTGAAGCGTTAAAAAGCACACCAGAAGTTTTAACTGAGGTAATTAATACATTACTTACTGATTTAAGCGATGATATATTGGCATGTGGGGGTACAATTGACAAATATATGGGGGATTGCATTATGGCTTTTTGGAATGCTCCAGTAGAAAACCCTAAACATGCTGAACTTGCTGTAGAAGCTGCAAAAAGAATGATGAAAACCATATACAAAGTTAATGAAAAAGTTCAAGAGGAAAGACCCAATATTCCACCATTACGAATTGGGATAGGTATTGGGACAGGAGAATGTGTAGTTGGTAACATGGGATCAAAACAAAGGTTCGATTATACTGTTCTTGGAGATGTTGTTAATTTGTCATCCAGGTTAGAGGGACAAACTAAAGGTTATGGAGTATCTACTATTATTTGCAAGAATACAGCTGCTAAGGTTCCTGAGCTTGATACTGAAGTTTTAGAAATAGATAAAATAAGAGTTAAAGGAAAAACAGAGCCAGAGACAATTTTTGGGATATTAGAAGAGCCTGATACAAAGACAAATATATCATTCGTATCTGAATATTTAAAAGCGTTTAGATTAGGTGATTTAAACGATGCAAAAAAAGCTATCGAAAGTATACCTGATAAAGGCAGTTCATTATCTGATTATAAAAAGCTCATGCTTGAAAGATTATTGGAGTTGAATGATATGGGATTGCCAAAGAATTGGGATGGAGTTTTTACTGCTCAATCAAAGTAATTAAATATTTAAATAATTTATACCCTTAGTGATGTTAATCACTGACACAATATCATATTGATTATTATATTAATTTTGAGTATTATAGATGAGCTGTAATTATTATATAATAAAGAATTTGATAGGATTATTTTATGGATGGTGCATATCAACCATCATCTGTTGATGAATTTAAAAAAGAAGATGAGAATTCTCTTAGTTATTTGAATAAAGAAACTGAAAGAAAATTCAATCTTGCTGATGTTAAATATACACTTCTTTCTGGTGTCAGTTTACTTACTTTAACTGCTTGTGGAGGCGGTGGAGGCGGACTGTTTGGTGCCTTTGGTGGTGGAGGCGGCGGCCTTTTAGGCGGTCAACTCTTAAAAGGACCAGTAGCTGGAGCACGAGTTTTTCAAGACTTAGATGGAGACGGAGTTTTTGATGAAGGTGAGCCTTTTACTTTCACTAATGCAGATGGAACTTATTCTTTAGCTGTAGCCAATAATATTTCTCCAATTTTAACTGAGTCTGGCATTGATACAACAACTGGTGCTGTTGCTGGCTCATTTAAGTTTGATCCATCTCAAGGTATAACAACCGTCACTCCAGTTTCAGTAATTGTTTCTAAATTAGATGCCTTAATCGATCCAAATACAGCAATTTCCAAGTTTTCAAATCTTAGTGAAACGATCAATTTTAATAATTATAATCCCATATCGTCTGCTTCTGAGGCTGGTGGCGTAGATAATAATGCAGCTGTTATTGACGCTGTTGGTGCACAGATGCAAGCTACAATTAATGGTCTTTCAACATTACTTTCAGAAATTTCAGCCATAAATTCTTCAGACCCTTACACCGATGCTGTGGATGCAATAGTTGCTGAAATTAATTCAGGGACTGTTATTGATTTTGAAAATTCAACTCACATTCAAAATATTTTTGGAAGAACATCTTTATCAGGAAGTGATTATTCTTCAGTTGTTTCAAATGTTTCTAATGCAATTGCTGAGGTCAATAAACAAATTTACTCAAATTTTACTGAAGAAGGCGGAAACTTTTTAGATACTGACGCCAGGGGAATAGCTTTGCTTGCTCAAACTGATTTGGTGGAGGCAATTAGAGACTTGGCAGGAACTCCTACGTCTGATGCTGCTTCAAGCTTTGGGGCACAATTTTCTGAGGCTAATATAACATCAATGGCAGCTGATCTAGCTAATAAAGTGCCTGAGTTTGATCCTGTTACAGGTGCTGCAAATATAATAGCTGCTTCAGATAGATTAGATGGAGAAAAAGGAACAACTGTGACCACATTATCTTCTGTTGCTCTAAATGATGTTATAGTTTCTGGAACAGCACCACTTTCTCCAATTGGGTTATCTTCGTCAAAGTCTGGAGAAACAATAACTTTTTCAGACGCAAATTTTACAAGAGATATTGCAAATAAATTAAATCACGGTTTTTCCACTGGACAAAAAATTAGTGATGGCAGCTCAGACTATTTTCTATCAAAGCTTGATGACAATCATTTTGTGTTAGCAAACACTTCTACATATGCTCAGAATTTAAACATACATGAAGCTTCTTTTAACCAATCTAGTGATAATTTTACTCTTGCTGGGCATTCATTTACAAGCGGTAACAGGATAACATTATTTGATAGCTCAAATGGAATCGGCCAGGACTATGTAATTGATACAGTAAGTGCTGATAATTTTACTCTTCAAGGGAGTTCAATTAATGATGCCTTATTTGTTCGAGATATTGCCCAAAAATCATTGCATGGGTTGGACTCTGGGGATGTGCTTACAGACAATTCTCAAGGCGTACTTTTATTTGTTAAAAAATTAGATGATGATCATTTTGTCTTAGCAAAAACACTTGATGAAGCTATGAGTGTAACGACAAAGCTAGCCACGTATGATTCAACTTCAGAAAGTTATACATTGGCTAATCATAGTTTAATTGCAGGTGACGAAATAACATTATTCTCATCTGGTGGAAACACTGGCGTTGGCCAAGCTTTTACAATTGAAAGTGTTGCTGGAGATAATTTTACTTTAGTAGGTAATTTTAACGGTGACCGAATAAATTTTATTAAAACTACAGACCTATATCAAAATGATGGAGGAACTCCAACTCTTATAGATAGACCAAATGTTGTTTCTGATTCTCAAATTATGTCATTTATTCAAACAGACAATTTGTACCAAAATGATAATTCAACTCCTGCTTTAAGCTATAAAAGCTTCTTAACAAGTATTACTTATACAGATACCGATGCAAGTGGATCAAATACAATAAATGCAGTTTTAAATTCAGATGGTACAGTTTCTCTATCAATTGGTGCTAATGTAAGCGTAGGAACACACAGCATATTTTATCAAGTCGCTGACGCAGATGGTAGTGTGGCTGTTGGACCTGTAACGGTAGATATATCTCCTGCGAAACCAACATTATCTTTTCAAGATACAATTTCAGATATTTCAGAAGTTAAAGATAATTCTGCAGATTATTTAGAAATACCTCTTCATAACTATCTTCAATCTGTAAGTTTGAGCGGCTCTTCCGTAGGTAATTTAGTTTTCAGAGGATTTAATCAAGATGCAATTTACAAAGTGCCAGGAACTGCAACTGATGATAATATAGGCTTATTCTTTACTAATACTGCTGGTGCGCCAAATCTCTCTAAAATAAATGGTTCTAGTGATAGATCTATAACTTTTACAGAAGCCTCACAATTACAAAAAATATCAAATAATTTAGTATTGCGGTTAGATAAAGATTTTTCAGGTGAAATAAGCCTCAACGCTTACATGACAGTTACTGAAAACAATCGTTTTGCATCTGAAAGTGATGTTATTTCATTTAAAGTTATACCAGTTGCTGATACACCAATTTTAACAATAACTGACAGGTCTACTGATGCAACAATCGAAGTTGAAGGATTGGAAGATCAACCAATAAGAATTTTTCAAGATACCCAAGCTAATTCAATAATATCGTTGTCTTCATCTGATACAGATGGATCAGAAACAGTAACATTGCTTCTTAGAAAAAATCTTACTTTAGCCAACGGAAGTAACGAAGAAGCAAACTACGTCGATGCTGTTTCAGGTGATAGCATAACTGGAACAACAATCTCTCATGATTTTGGAAACGGGTTAGAAAATGCTATTGAAATTACATCTGCTTCTTTTACTAATTTAGCTGTTAAACTTGGGCTAAATTACGAGGGTAATGCAGACATTACGGTTGCAGCAAAATCTTCTGATGGAACTTCAGTTGCAACTTCTAATGCTGAAATAATAACAGTTTATGCTGCTCCTGTAGTTGATTCTGTTTTTGCAAATGTCTCAAGCGCAGATCAAGGAATTGAAGACACACCATTTTTCGTAAAACTAAATGCAATACAAGCTGATACAGGAGAGAGTCTAAGAGTATTTGTTGGAGATTTTGAGCAAAAAGATGCAAATGGTAATTTTGTGTCCGTAGATCCTTCAAATATTAGTGGTGCATCAGGATTTAGGCCAAATATATTTGCCACTTATTCAAATGATTATTTCATGTTTTCAGAACTTGATAGTTCTACCCCTTTATCTGGTGATGGTACAGATATGTCCATAGAATTTTTACCTTTAAATGATTTTAACGGTGATCTTAGATATAAAGTGTTCGCAAGAACCATCGAAACAGATGGAACATCTAGTGATTCTTCTATAACAACTATAATTCAAAATTTTGAACCACGTTCTGAAAATCCAAATGTTGAAATGGGTGGAAATCTAACAACAAACGAGTTTCAAGGTCAATCAGACTATTCCTCACAAAAATTAGGAATAGGTGATCTTCAAGTCGATATGGCTGAAAATTTAGAATTAATGAGAGCGACTGTTAAATTTTTTGATGATACAGAATATTCAACCGATCCTAGTACAGCAAGTTTCCTCAACTCTGGAGGTAACTATGTGGCTATTGATACTTCAAGTGTTACCAATATGTCACAGATTTCAATTGATAGTTCAACACCTGGTCAGTATATAATTACAGCTTATCCTACTACATCCGGTTCAACTGTCACAACCACAGCAGTAGACAACTTAAAATCTGCAATGGCTCAAATTGGAATTTTACCTCCTGAGGATTATTCAGAAAATAGTTCAAATGGAAATATCAGGGTAGAAATTAAAATTCAATCAAAAGAAATTGGCGCAAATATTAGTGATCCAGACGGTGGTGATTTTACACTGACTGTTACTCCAGTTGCTAAAACACCAGTTTCAACAGACACAAATAGCTTTGTTCGAACTGGAACGGAAGATATTGTAACAAAAATAAGTGATGGTTTAACATTTTCTACAAATGATATAGATGGTTCAGAATCTATAGTTGCTGTAACAATTTCAAATATTCCCACTGGTTTTGCATTGGTAGATAGTAGTGGTAATGCTGTAGGGATATCTGATGGTGCTGGATCAATTACTTTGACTGATATTATTCCTGTATCAGGTCAAACAACTGAAATAAATTATCAATTTAATGGGGATATATTTTTAAGAGCCCCAAATAATTATAATGGAACTTTGTCATTTGGAATAACATCTACTGCCAAGGAGACAAATTCAGGATCAACGTCAACTAGCACACAATCTTCACTTTCTGTTACAGTAACGCCAGTTGCTGATGCTCCTGCTGTATCTGTCCCAACCTCTTCAACCTCTTCCCCAATTAAGATTGGAGAAAATGTAAATAATGATGTTTATGAAGCTATACGTTTAAACACTTCTGTATCAGAGATTAATACTTCAGATTATAGCGAAAATTTAGATATAATTATACGTATGCCGAAAGGCACTGGAGATGTTTCTGCTGATTTAATACTTAATGGGGGTGAATCTGCCTCTACTTACAAAGTTACAAGTGGAAATGATTTTGTAGATGGGCTTGACACATATGTTTTGACTGAAGCGCAAGCTGGAAAGCTTCAAGGTGCAACATTTAAACCACCCGTTGGAACTGCTGGTAATGATTATGTTGTACAAGTTATTGGAAGAAGTACTGATGGTACTGATATTGCGACTACATCTCAATCTATTACTTACAATATAGCTCCTGTAGCAAAAGCACCTGTTATTAATGCTGATAAAACTGCCGACGGTTCTTCAAATATTGTTACGTTAAGTGATGGTGATTCATTTAATATTGATGATTTAATTAAAACATCAAATACTTCAGATAATGTTATGAAATTATCATTAGGTGTAGATCCAGTTGCTAGTGAGCAAGTAACACTTCTCCTAAGTAATCTTCCAAGTGGTGATTTCATATCATTTGAAAATGCAAATAATCAAGCAATAGGTGCTCGAAATGCAGATGGCTCAGTATTTGTATTTACTTTGTCTGAAGTTGATATCAACAACGATGGTCAAATTGATGGCGCCACAGAATATATAGAATTAATAGTTAATGCAGGTCAGGCAACATTAACTGGAGATAGAATCTCTAGTACAACATTATCTGAATTTAATCAGTTAACAACTTCTGGCGACACTCTAGATGGCACTGTTATAAGAAACTCAAGTGGTGTAGCGCTTCAAGAAACAGATATATCATTTAATTTAACTGGATTTGCTCTTGATCAAGTTGGAGGTACAACAGCATCAATTGGCCTCACTGGTTCAGGTGAACTTTATCATTTAAGTGGAGGTGATCCTCTGATCATAGATCTAACGCCAGGTAATGGATTTTCTGATAATTTCACCAGTGTTACTAATAAAATAGATATCAATTATGATGGAACTAAAGATACAGTCTTTATGCCTAACTCAAATACTGGTTTAATAATATTTGATAATAATCAAGATAATTTTGCCTCTTTAATCTCTTCAGGAGGCGAGCTTAGTGTAAAAGATCATGTTTTTTCAGAATATTTTGAATTTAATAGTACTAGAGCAAGCTCTTCTTTAGAAGCAATTTCATTACTAGATAGTAATAACGATAAAGCTATAAACTCATCAGATACAAGGTTTTCAGATATACATATTTGGGTCGATGCAGATAATGACGGATTAGTTGATAATGCCGAAGTTTCTCAACTTTCTGGAAACATATCATTAACAGATTTCGACACAAGTGTTGCTTCCTCTATTAATGGTGGAGATGCTACTATTCTTAGATCTGCAGACACAAGTATCAGCTATAATTCTAATTCTTACTCAAAAGTTTACGAGGTTGCTTTAGGTCATACACTTGGTAAGCCATCTGGGGCGCCATCTTGGACCGGTAAAGATGTTGTTTTTGGTGATGGCCTTACTCAAACATTAATTGAAGGTCTTGGATCTGAAGGTTCAGCTCTATTTGATCTTTCTTTAACATCAGGCAGCTCTGTGCCTAATGGAAGTGTAACTCTTGTAACAGTCCGTGGTCTTCCAGATGCGTTAGCTTTTAATAAAGGTGCTAAGTTAGACAACGGTGATTGGTTGTTAGTTGAAGAAGATATTTATGAAGATCCCACAGCTTCACCACTTGTTCAAACAGACTTAAAACTTATAGCTGTAGATGATGATTACTCTGGAAATTTTTCTCTATCAAGTTGGGCTGTAACTACTGATCTGTTAGGAGGCACTGGTTCATTCATATCAAAATCAACCTACATGGTTGGAACAATTCAAGCACAAACTGATACTTCAAACTTGTTTGCTGTAACTTCTGGAGTGACTGGAGATGAGGACGATGGAAGGGATGATGGAACGACTGGTATACCTCTCACTATTAGATATGCCTTAGATGATAGTGATGGAAGTGAAACAATAAAAATTCAACTAAAGGTACATAATGAAGATATTGAATCACCAACGAGCAATTTATCAGATGATAAATTAAAATTTACATATTTAGATGGGACTACGACTAAAACTCTTGACGTTGCAAATGCCATAACAAGTGGTGATCATAAGATTTTTGAACTCACAGGCCTCTCTTCATTTGATGATCCTAAAGTAACAACTTTGAATGTCATACCTGCAAAAGATTATGCCTCATCATCAACAAATAATTTCTTAGAAGTTGAAGTGTTAGCTGTTTTAACGGATGGTTCTGATACCAAAACTGAAACTGTTGGGCCCATTTTAATAAATGTAGAAGAAAAAGCAGATGCTATTGAGATGGGGTATCATAGTTTTACAAATAAAAATGATATTGAGGTTTCAACATCTTCAATTTTTGCCTCATCTGATTTAGTTTCTTCCTCAATTAAAACATACGAAGATATTGCCTCTGGGGGTGGGACACAATTATTGAGTGTAAATTCAAGTGGATTATATGATGTTTTAAGTAAAAGTGATGGAAGTAACTTAAATTCTAACGAAATTTCCTCAATCAAATTAGAAATAACAGGAATTGATAAAAACTCTATATTAAGCGAGCAGATAGGGAAATTTCAATTAGTGAATGGCGATAGCGTATTTGTTCCAAAAATCACCAATGGCGATACTTCCAATTTTACATTTACAGTTCCTTCATTGAAAGCAAATGAAAATCTTAAACTTATTACTCCAGACAATTTTGATGGCAATGTTTCTTTTTCAGTGAATTCGGTTGTATTTGCTAATGGTGATGTTGCAATTAGTCAAACACCATTAACTCTGGATGTAATCGTATATTCAGATGGATCTCCAGCTGAAATTTCTGTTTCAGATGCTAACGCACTCGAAGATGGTCCAGCTTTTAGATTGCCAGTAAATGTGACATTGAGTGATAAAAGTGAAAGCATAACAAATATCAAATTGTCTGCTGCTGAAATTAATGATGTTTTTTATTTAACAAGATTGCAAACAATTGGTCTTAATGGATTATCTGATTTAATTAATGATACTACTTTTAATACAACATTTACTGATAGCCCATCTTTAATTTTAAGAGCGGCATTTAATTTTAAAGCTAGTTTAGAAACAGTTTCACTAGATAATCAGATCAAAAACATACTTATTGATGATTTATCAAATTTTGAAAAAGTATCATCTATTGAAACTTTACTTAATGATTTTGGGCTTGTTGAAGGAAAAGATTGGAATTTTTATGCAACAGGAAATGCATTAGTCAATAATATTGAACAACAAGTTTTTGAACAACTTGATTTTGTTGAAAAATTTTCATCATCAACTATAAATTCTGGCCTTAGTAATAAGGTATTTGTTGAAAACACAATTTCTGAAAGTTACATCGTAAAGTCTGAGAACACATATAATATTAAATTAAGTTCTTCAAATAATGAAGGATTAGCAAATAATATTAGCCCAACATTAGTAGATGTCAAAGAGGCACAGATTTGGCTTTCATCTAAAATTGGTATTAAATCAAAAGAGGGTGTTGATACAGATTACGATATATCTGTTGAAGTCGTCACTCAAGATATTGACAATGTACAAGGAATTTCAGACAAAAATTCTGGGGCATTTAGCTCTAGAGAATTAACAGGGTCAACAACTGAAACTATAAAAGTAAAAGTTCAGGGTACAAATGATTTACCTGTTATATCTTCAAATAATTCATCAGTAACATTTCATGAGGGAGCAGATCATGTGCTTCTTGTTACAGATGCTCAATTTTCTGATATTGATAATTCATCATTTACTGGTGGATCAATAGATGTAGAAATAGAAAATCCAAATTCCGGCGATAACCTAAAAATTTTTGATAATGATTATCTTAATGTTGATGGGAGTAACATAAAAAATAATAGTGAATTAGTATTAGGTCAAATTTCTATATCAAGCTCTTCCCAAGATACTCAAGATGTAACAAAAATTTCTATAACTTTAACCGAAAATGCAAGTGCTACTGATGTAACATCTATTTTAAGGTCAATAGGCTACAAAAATAATCTCGATAATATCTTAGATAATAATTTAACATATAAAATATCCGTTCAAGATGGTTCTGGTCCCGATGTCGATGGTAATTTGAGTTCTACTATTATTGGCAATATAAATGTTAAACCACAAATTGTTACTAATCTTGCTGAACCGGATGCAATTGGTGATGCTCAAGCTAGCACACAAATACCATTATTTGGAAATATAGATTTAACTGGAAATGGTCTTCCATCGTCAATTCAATTAAAAATTTCAGATTTTGTTGATGGAGATGTACTTGGTACTCTTGGGACCACAAGCAATCTTGTGAGTTCATCTTATAATAATATTACAGGTATTTTAACGTTTACAAATCCAACAGGTCAATCAAGCGAATTAAAATTAATCGCATTTCAAGATGCTATAAATAAGACTTTTTATACTACCGTGAGTGATAATCCAACTTCTTTAAATGTTGATCTTGAAAACCCTATAGATAATAAAAGGATTATAGAAATTAAAGCTTTTGATGATCCAGACACATTAAATGTTAATGAAGGTAGAATAGTTGCCTCTTTAGAAGTCAATCTAGTTCCAACAGATGATTTGCCTCAACTTAATGTATTGAATTTTGAGCGTGTTTCTGTTGTTACAGAAAATGGAAGTTTAAAGATTGAACCAACATTTATACTTCCAAAACTTTTAAATGATGATCAGTTAGACTCTCTTCTCAAAACAGCATATGACAATACTGATATTATTTTTGACCCTGATAGTAGAATCAAAACTATTACAATTGAAATAAACACCTCATCATCAAACCAACAATTTGATATTATAGCTCAAGCGCAAGATAAACTTAATATCGAGATAAACAATACTAATTTTAATACTTCTGGTGAAGGTACAAATAAGCTTATTTTGAATTTAACTGACGAACAATTTTCAAATCAAACACTTGCTGAAAATCAAAGCCAAATCGTTGAAGTTTTAAGAAGCGTTAAATATAGCAATGAAGCTGAAATATCTAACCTTGTTTCGGGGTATAGAGATGTAAAGATAGACTTTGAATATGAAACTAATAATGATGATGATCCATTTAATACATTAACAGTTTTTGACTCTTCACAAGATCAAAGTTTAGCTAAGTTATTCATTGATTCTAATTTTAAGAATGTAAATTACACTGAAGGGTCTGGGTTTGCAGATCAAGAAATTACAAATAATATTGATTTATTTGATGATATAAATGTAACAGGTCGAATTTTGCCTCAAAAGGTTACGGTTAAGATTGAAGATTTTGTAGAAGGTGACATTTTGTTTTCTGGAAGCATTCAAAGTACCACAGGAGAATTAGTTTTAACTGCTAACAATATTTCTGACTACTCTTCATTAATTAATGACATTAAATATGCTAGTCAAAGTGATAATCCTGATCTTCAAGGAAATCAAACATCGAGAACAGTCAACGTATATTTTAATGAAAATGCTTCTGATGACATCAATGTTGGGAAAATCGTAACTAGTTCAAAAATTAATATTATTTCTCAAGACGACAAACCACTTCTTAATATTTATAATTTTGAAAGAGTTCAAATTGCTCCTATAGATGGTGAACTTAAAGTTCAAGAAACATCTTTGTTGCCTGATAGTTTAATAGATGAAATTGGAACTGATTCTCTATCTTTAACCGGATATAATAACCAATCCTTTATATTTGATCCGGACAGTCTTATTCAAACAATTAAAATATCTGTAAGGACAGTTGAGACTGATCAAAATATCATAAATGAAGCAATCTCTCAGGACAAAATTATTTTTACTCAATCAGAGGGTAACAATTTTGAAATTGTTGAGGCGCAGTTTGATGATTTACAAGAGGCTCTAAACAACGCAAATATCGCTCTAAATAATGCCACAAATCCTGGTAATATTGTTATAAACGCTGTATCTCAAGATGAAATTAATGCTTATCAAAGTTTAGAGGATCAATTATCTGAAGCTCAGATAGAGCTTGCTAATGCAACAAATCCTGGAACTGAAGTTATAGATGTTTCAGATGTACAGACATATATAGACGATAATGCCACTCAACGTTTGTCCAATTATTTTAATAATAATGGGATTGATGCTCAGGTATTGTTAAATAGAATAAATGCAGATAATGAGCAACAAGGCGGCGGCGGTCAAGGCGGCGGCGGTCAAGGCGGCGGCGGTCAAGGCGGCGGTCAAGGCCAAGGCAGTCAAATGTCACTTACTGCCACACTCAATCAAATTTATCAACGTGGTATAGCAACCGCTGAGGAAATGGATATTTTTATAGATGGAGTTCCATCTCTAGTTTCTCAAAATGATATTGATAATTACCAATCTTTGCAAACTGAAGTAAATGAAGCTAGATCAGCACTAAATGCACAAGTTGATCCAGGTGATATTGTAATTACAGATGAACAAAGTGTAAGTCAGCAAGATATTGATTTATATAAATCTTTGCAAACAGATGTTGAAGAGGCTGAATATAATCTAAATCAAGCTATTAATTTATCAAATAAATCTGATGTTACAATAAGTGTTTCTGATGATGTTCTCGCAACACAATCTCTCCAGGATAATCAGTTACAACTATTACAAACACTGAGAGACTTATCTTATGACAATCCTGAATCTTTGGAAAATCTTGTCAGCGGTTATAGAGATGTAAAAATCGACTTTGTTAATCAAGATGGAACTGAGACTAATGTTTTTGATAGCTCATCAAATTCATCTTTACCTAAATTATTAGTTGGTAAAGCTTTTCAACCTGGAGACACCCATGTAGGTCTCAACATGGCAATTAATCAGAACCAAATACCAAGCGATGAATTAATAACAAAAATTACCTTTACTATAGAAACTGATTATGGTTATGCAGATTATAACGATAAATTATATCTTCTTAACGAAGATAGTTTAATTACTCAATCTTTAAATTACTCTGAAGAAAACTCTTCATTTTTGAAATATGAGTGGATGCCTTCAATTGAATTGAGCAACAATGAAATTATTAGTCAGTTAAAAGATAAAATTGGTTTTGGTGGCGATTATATTGAGCAATCTGGATTAAGAACTATTCAAGTTGATATTTTTAACATTAATGATCAATTAATAGGACCAGCAGATTTAAAAACGACAGTTTTTGTTCAGGAAGACATTAATCAAACATCTCAAGGCACAGTTAATGGACAGTTAGTTAGTAAATCAGACATTGATGCTGAAGGAAATCAAGATATTATTTCATACGCTGGCTATAATGGGCAAAACCAATTGACCATTGATATAGGTTTTCAAACAACAAGAGAAAATAATGATGAAGCAGATCAATTGTTCCAATTAGATGGATTTGAGGGTGCAATTGGTTCATCAAATGACGACATCCTTGTTGGTGGTAAAGACTCTAGTAAACTAGCTGGAGGATCTGGAAATGATATTATAGTTGGCGATGAAAATGATTTCGTAGATTATAGCATGGAACAAGCTTTTTCAAGGAATTCAAGTGCATATAATTTGGATTTGGGTATTAATGCCAATCTTGAAAGTGGTAAAATTAAAGATACCTATGGTTATACAGACACTTTAAATGCTAGTGAAAATAGTGCTGGTATTAAAAACATTATAGCTACAAATAAAGATGATATAATAATAGGTTCTAATCTTGGTAGCCAGATTGAAGCTGGTGATGGTGATGATTTAATCACAATTACTGGAGGCAATAACTCAGTTGTTGCGGGACTTGGTGATGATATAATTAACGTTGGTTCCAAAAATGCTTTTTTATACGGAGATGCTCCAGGTTTTGCAGAAGGAAATGATACTTTTGTTATTAATAGTAACTTTGAAAACATCACAATTCAGGATTTTGAAGTTAATTCTGACAATCTTATAATTCAATTAAATAATGGAGATAATGTTGAAATTCATAGTGGTGTAGGTACAAATAATGTTAAATTAAGAAAAACTGGAACAAGTGATAATTTTATAAATGTAAATTCAGCCGCTGGTATAATTACAGCTACTACACTCGCTATAGCAACCACAGAGGTTATGGCATTATCAGACATTGTTCCAGCTACTGAAAGCTTTTCTGGTGGCACTAACGATATTCTTGATTTATCAGCAATGAGCGAAGATCTATTTTTTGATAACCCTTTCAATGTACTATGGGACAAAGATGATCAGTCAAGATTTGCTGATATAGAAGGTTATGAAAATATAATTGGTGGTTTAGGCAACGATACTATTTTAGGCTTTGGAAATAAGTCTTTTGGAATAGTTGGAGGTGATGGAGTTGACAAATTATATGGATCAGAACTAGATGTATTAAGATATGATTTAGAAGAAAATTATAGATCTTCTGGAAATGCTGTAGGAGTTAAAGTAGATCTCCAAAATCAAACAGCACAAGATACTTACGGAAATAACGACCTCATTGATGGTTTCAATAATATTGAAGGAACATCACTTAATGATCAGTTGATAGGAAATGAAAATAATAATTTAATAAATGGTAATGCAGGTAATGATATAATCCTTGGTCTTGGGGGCAACGATACTTTAATTGGTGGAGCTGGTGAAGATGTAATAGATGGTGGAACTGGTAACGATACCCTAACTGGAGATGACGGGAAGGCAAATGATGCCGATCTATTTATTTTCAAAGGCGAGGCATCACAAATCTCAGAATTCGGAATTGACCAAATAACGGACTTTCAATATGGTACCGATACAGCAAGACTTTATCTAAATAATCAAGACATAATCACTCAAGATTTGTCATACTCCTCGGGAATTAAAATTGATGTAGGTTCATCAAGTATAAGTTTTAAAGCGGCTAATACAAGCGATCTTAATTATGATTTGTCGTCTTATGAATTTGTCACCTCACTCCAAGAGGTCAGACTACTATCAGAGGGTTTAGAAAATTTAAGTGGTCATAAAGCTGCTCAAGGTGGCTATGACGATGTTGTACAACTATCAAAGTTAGGCGATTTTGGTAATCAAGGTTATTTTATAGATCTTGGTTTTCAAGAAATGTATGACCTTTCTTCAGATGTAGAGACATTTGAGGATTTATATGATCTTCATGAATATGGTAATATCATTGGAAGTGAAGGCAACGACATTATATTAGGAGGCGTATCACATAAAGTTGGTTTATCAGGCGGTATTGGAGATGACATTCTTTACGGTAATGCATTAGATAGCCTTAGATTTGATCTTGAAGAAGAACTTACAACCGAAGACATAATAGGAACTGCAATTAATAAAATTAATGATCATGTTGATATAAATTTAGGTGATAATTCCCTAACATTAAATAATGTTCTAATAGATGCTAGAAGTGCTGAAGATATGTGGGGTGGAACTGATAATATCTTTGGAATAGAAAATGCTTATGGTTCATCTGGAGATGATGCAATATTTGGATCTGACAATGATAATGAATTGATTGCAGGTGCTGGTGACGATATGATTTATGGCGGTTCAGGAAGTGATATTTTAGATGGTGGAGACGGTCAGGATGTATTTATATTTCTGCAGTCTGATCTCGAAAAAGCCAATAATGACATTGATACTATAAAAAACTTTAATGTTAATGAAGACAAATTATCTTTTGATAAACTTGGCATTAATGATATTGAAATAGAACTTATTGATAATGAAGGTGGCGCCGATGCAGTTTTATCGTTTAATGATCATGCAGACTGGGGTTCAGTTATCTTAGTTGATGTGGGAAGGCTTGACACTGACGACATTATAATTGATAGTGGTGTTACTGTTGGTTAATGAAATTCAAAAAAATAAAATACTTAATAATATTTACAGCATCAATTTTCTTTTTATTTTCTGACTATAACAAATCGTATTCACAAAATTTAAGAATTCAAGCAACAAACTTCAATGCATTAATGAGGGATACTCTTGCTACACAAGATTCAGTATTTGAAGCAGAGAAAAAAATCCTAAGTCAAAAACAAACCAAAAAAGTAGTTGAGGGTGATTATTTGCCGTCAATTCAGTCAGAAGTTTTAGGCGAATATACTTTTTTTGATAATTTTAGAGAAGTTCCACCCATAGATGAATATGAATTACACTTAAGTACTGATTGGAATATATATGATTTTGGAAGAAAAAATATGAAATATAAATCAGCAGATATTTCAATCGATATAGCAAAAAATAATTTAAAATTAGTTCATAACAGTGAGATGGCTCGTTTATTAAAAATTTATACAGATTATTCGCATCAGTCTGAAAAAATGAATTTAATCAACGATTATGAAAAATTTCTTTTACTACTTCAAAAAGAAGTTGATGGTAGAATTAAAGGAGGAGTTGGAACTATTTTAGAAAAGAATCAGTTTGACCAAACTTTAAATGCATTAGCTCTAAGGAAATTAGATGCAAAAAAGTTTTTGCAATCGGCAAAGTCTGACTATCAACTTTATTTCTCAACAGTCTTTAATGAAAAATTGTTACCAAAATTAGATGCATTTAAAATCACAACTCAAGCTATATTAGAGGACACTTTCAAAGTTGACGTATTAACACCTCAAGAAATAAAATTAAAGTTGGAGATATCTAAAGCTATAATTGAAAAAGAAATTTATGCTTCAGAATATTATCCTGACGTAAAAGTAGGACTTAAACTTAGAAAATTTGATCTTTATGATAATGATCCAAACTTCGAAATTGTTGGTTCATTAACAAATAAAATTAATTTATTTGATGGATTTAAAAGACAATATTCTGTAAGTAGTAAAGTTGAAGAGATAGCAGGTCTTTCTGCCAAACTAAGATTATCTAGACTTCAAAAAGAACAAAGAATTATCAGATATAAAATCGAATATGATAATTTTGTTAGAGAAACAGAGAATGAAATTAACAAAATAGATAAAATTAAAAATGATTTTAAAATTGCAAAAGATATGGCTACTCTGAAAGCTCTGAACTTTGGAGAAAAAATAAAATATGCTTCTGATATTTTAACATCTCAGTTAAAAATTTTAGATAATTATTATCAACAATATGATATATTAATTGATGTTGTTGACTTAAAAGGGGAATTTACAGAAATGTTTAACCTAAAAACTCTTCAAGTTAAAGGATCATTATAATGGACCACTGGTTTTGGAGATATGCATACGAAAATAAAGGTGTATATATTCAAGGGGGTATAGCAACTCTTCTAGTAAATGTTTTTGCATTAGTTATAGGTTTTTTTGTCATGGTCGTTTATGACAGAATTATTCCAAGTAATGCTATGACTTCTCTTGCTGGTTTATTTATTGGTGCATCAGTCATAATAGTTTTGAGATACATTTTAGAGTTGTTGAAAACTTATTTTCTTGATTATGCTGGACAATCTATCGAAAAAAAAACTTCTGAGAGTGTCTTTGACAAAATAATGAGATATGATCTTTTGCGCGCCCCTAAATCTAACGGATCAGTTGCTGCTTTGGTAAAAGATTTTGAGACATTTCAACAGTTTTTTACATCTGTTACTATTTTACTTCTTATTGATATTCCTTTTATGTTTTTATTTTTATATGTCATTTACGCAATTGGGGGGTCAATTGTAATGGTGCCACTATTAATTATACCGTTAGTTATATTTGTAGGTGTGGTTGTACAGCCTTTTTTAAAAAAATTAGCAGTGAATTCTCTAGATGGAGGAGAGGCTAAGCAAACTGTTTTGCTTGAGACGCTTCAAAATATTGAAACAGTCAAGTCTATTTCTGGATCTGACAAACTAAGAAAAAGATGGTTAAAAGCTGTTGATGATCAGGCTGAAGTAAATGTTAAAACAAAATTCTATAACCAAATTGCAACAAGTTTTTCATCTACAGCTCTAATGTTTAATCAAATACTAATAGTTTCTTACGGTGTGATTTTAATTGGTGAAGGTTCTATGTCGATGGGTGGATTGATAGGGGCTATGATTATATCTGGAAGAGCAATGGCTCCAGTTGGTCAAATTGCTCAAGTTTTAGGTCGATTAAATATTTCAATGGAATGTTACAAACGTGTAGATAAATTTATGCAAGTTACAAATAGAGAAGAAGAAGCTAGAGCCTATGTTGAAAGATCACTTCTTACAGGTTCAATATCAACTAAAAACCTAACGTTTCGTTATCCAGAAAGTCAAACTAAATTGTTTGATAATTTAACTCTAGAAATTAAAGAAAAACAAAAAGTTGCAATTCTCGGTAAAATTGGGTCAGGTAAAAGCTCTTTAGTAAGAATTCTTTTAGGACTTTATATACCTGATGATGGTTTAGTAATGGTTGGAGGAACAAATGTAAATCAAATAAGGCCAGAAGATATTCGAAGAAACTTTGGTGTTGTTCATCAAAATGTGGCTCTTTTTTCTGGTAAAATTCGTGATAACATTACTCTTGGAGTTGATGATTATGATGATGATTTTCTTGTTAACACTGCTAAAGCGAGTGGTGTAATGGATTGGTTATCTAAACTTCCTAATGGTTTTGATTACGAATTAAGTGAAGGCGGTAAAGAATTGTCTGGAGGTCAAAAACAAACCGTAGCTCTGGCAAGGGCATTAATGAGAAAACCAAATTTTCTTTTATTCGATGAACCGACTGCCAATATGGATACTGGTACAGAACAACAAGTACTATCTGGACTTAAAGAACACTTAACTGATGAGACAATGGTTATTGTTACGCATCGCATGGCTCCTTTGTCACTTGTGGACAGGATTATCGTACTTGATAATGGAAGGGTTGCAGTCGACGGTCCAAGAGACTTAGTTATTCAAAAACTTCAAGCAAAAAAAACAGCATAGATGCATGCATACATAAGAAATACTGCTCTTTTAATCATACTATCTGTATTTACAATTTTTTTAATAATTTGGTCAAATCTTGTTGAATTAGATGAAATGTCTCGTGTTCAAGGAGTTGTTATTCCATCTTCTAAAGAAAAAGTTATTCAATCTGAATTTAATGGCAGGCTAGTTGAAATAAAAGTTAAATCAGGTGATCGCTTAAAAAAAAATGACTTGGTTGCTAGAGTTTCAGATGAAGAAATTATAGAAGATCAAAAAACTAATAGAGAAGATTTTTTAAGATCGAAGGCCTCAATTCGAAGAATAGAAGGATTAAGAACTTTTAAAACGCCTAAATTTGGTTCTATTTTTGTAAAAGAAGAATTAGAAAATAGATCAGATATTGCTCTAGAGCAAATTGAAATAGCTCAGACAACGCTGAATTCTTATAATGAAGAACTTTTTCTTATAAAGAACCAGCGAGATCAAATTTTGCAAAAAATAAAGGACTCAAAATCAGAACTTATTTCTATCAGAGAATCAGTAAATCTAGTTCAGGACGAAAAACAAATTATTGAACCAATGGTAAAAAAAGGATATGAACCAAAACTAAGACTAGTCCAAATTTTGCAAAAACTGCAGGACTCAAAAGCAAAAGAAACAAAGCTTAAGAATCAAGTTTCTTTGTTAATTTTAAGTAATGAAGAATTAGACACTAAAATAAAAAAATTAAAATCAGACTTCCTTGCATCTTTAGCAATTGAATTTGCAGAGACCCAATCAAGTAAAATTAAAGCTGAAGCATCCTTATCTAAGGTCAATAGAAGAATAGGGGCTTCGAATATTTTAGCTCCTGAAGATGGTATTATAACATCTCTTGATGTAACAACACCAGGTCAAGTAATTGGGGCAGGACAAATATTAGCAACGTTAGTTCCTATATCAGATGAATTAATAATTGAAGCTAAACTTCCTCCACAAGATATTAATTATGTAAGCGTTGGACAAAAAGCCAATGTAATGATTACAGCTTATGATGCTAGAACTTACGGAAAACTTATTGGAAAGGTTGCAAAAATTGGATCTAACACAATAACCGATGAGTTGGATGGGAGTAAATACTATCCAATAATAGTTGAGGTTCAAGACAAAACTTTTGACATGGCTAAAGATAAAATAGCTGAATTTATTCCAGGAATGGAGGCAAGTGTTGAATTAGTTGGAGAAAAAAGGTCCATTGCTCAATATTTAACTTCCCCATTTGCTAAAATGGGAAGTGAAGCTTTTCGAGAGAAATAATTTTTTTATTGTGTTTTTTTCTGATTTATATCAGAGTTATAACATAAATATAAATTATTTAATATTACTTAGAGAAGTCTAATGTTAAATGAACTAAAGAAATTTGATGTTTTTAAGAACTCATCTGACAAGTTATTAGATGAAGTTTCAAAAAACTTAAGAATTCAAGACGAAAATGCTGGTGTTACTATTATTAATCATGGTGATGAAACTAATAGTCTTTACCTTATTATTGAGGGAACTTTTCTCATTACTCAGCTTGCTGAGGATGGAAAAATAGTTTCTCTTGAACTTTTAAAAAAAGGACAATGTTTTGGAGAAATAGCAATCATTGATGGAGCGCCAAGATCAGCATCTGTTGTTTCTTTAGGCAATGTAAAGCTAGGTATATTATCAGAAAATTTTGTCAAAGGAACTTTAATGAATGACCTAGATTTTAATAAGTCATTGTTATTAAGATTTGCTGGAATAGTACGAAGTGCAAATATTCAAATTTTTAGCTTAATTACAGCAAATGCAAGAAAAAGACTTTTACTACAACTTGTTCGACTATCAAAAATGATACAAGGCAAGCCTCACGAAAGAGTTTTAGAAAAAGGGCTTTCTCATACTGCGATTGGATCTTTTGCGGGTATTTCTAGAGAAACGGTTACTCGAATAATTGGAGAATTAAAGTCAGATGAAGTTATTACTACAAATAAAAATGGAGAAATTGTTCTAAATGTAGAAGTTGTTAGCGCAGAACTTAGATCACTTATCGGAGCAAGTTAGAGAAACTTCAAAAAAATTACTTAAAATAATTCGATTTTTCAATATAATTAAAAAATTGTAGAATTTGATCTTTATAAAATGTATTAACATTAAGAAGAGTTTTTAGGTTATCATGTTAAGATATTAGAAGGAGATAAAAATGGATCAAAAATTTGTCGATGCAATTGCCAACGTTAGATTAGTAAGTGGCACTATCAGAATAGATTTGATGAATATTACTGGCCAAACCGAAGATAAGAAATTGCAATTCGGAAAAACAGGTGAAATTATACTTTCGCCAGCAGCGTTTTCTCAAGCATTAAAAACCATGCAAGATGTTGATTCAGAATTGAAAAAAAGAGCTGATGACGCAAAAAAAACAAAGAAAAAATAATTATCCGAAGTTGTGTCTATTCACAAGCCAACTGTAAGTATTGTAACTTTACTTCATAATAGATCTTCTTTTATACCATTATTAAAGCATTGTGTGTCTCATCAAACTTACCCCAAGTCAAATTTAGAATGGATTATACTTGATGATGGAAATCAAGACCGGTCAAAAGAGTTTGAAGATGACTTCATAACTTATGTTAAAATCTATAAAAAAATTAATTTAGGTCGAAAAAGACAAATGGCTTGTAATATTTCTTCAGGTGAATTTATAATCTTTTTTGATGATGATGATTATCACTTTTCAAATAGAATTGAAAAGTCAGTTAGCAAGCTACAAAATGTAGGTTCAAGATACATTAGTGGAAATTCTAAGATGCTCATATGTGATGTTTCTACTAATAAAGTTTATCATTGCGGACCATTTCACAAAAATCATTGCACAGCAGGGACGATGTGTTTTAGGAAAGAAATTTTTCAAGGAACATCATTTAGAAATTCTGATAAATCGGGAGAGGAATCCTTTTTTTTAAAGAATTGGAAAATTCCAGTTTTACAGCTTGACCCTTTAGATACTATCATTTGTTTAGCTCATGATCAAAATACTGTATCAAAGAAACATTTATTTAAGGATGAAAAGTTTGAAAAAACTCTAGAAAATTTTGATTTAAGTAATGATTTTTTTAATATTTTTAATAGAATAACAAAAAAATAACGTTTTGGTGATTTATGTCACTGACTTCAATTAACAACACATATTATAAAAGTGACGTAGAAAAGTAATTTTGTAGTATATTCTTAAAAGTATATTGCAAAATTTAAAAATTATTGTAGATTAAATAATGTAGAAGTGCGTCTTTATAAGATTAATCTTCTATGTTATTAACTTTAAGGAGTTTAAAATGCCAGACGGAAACAACTT
>CENJ01330815.1_pt1 | contig 25318 bp, 23 predicted proteins | sample 356161 | NCBI WGS metagenome assembly CENJ01 (sample SAMEA2619531, study PRJEB7988) | marine metagenome | biome: marine biome (ENVO:00000447); feature: surface water layer (ENVO:00002042); material: "saline water (ENVO:00002010), including plankton (ENVO:xxxxxxxx)" | depth 5 m | reverse complement strand
AAAAAAACGCCAAGCAATGCTTGGCGTTTTTTAGCGAGCGCGTTACGCGCGTTCGAGGATGTGAATACCGCAAGCGCTGCCCAAGCCAATAACATGAGTGAGTCCGACTCGCGCACCTTCCACTTGCCGTGCGCCTGCTTCGCCGCGCAGATGCGTACTAACTTCGTAAATATTGGCAATGCCTGTGGCACCCAGAGGATGTCCTTTCGAGAGCAAGCCACCCGATACATTGACCGGAACTCGCCCCCCTAACTGGACTTCGCCGTCGTCGATTAAACGTCCAGCGCCTCCGTCTTCACACAATCCCAGGTTCTCATAGTGCAGTATTTCTGCCGTAGCAAAGCAGTCATGCAGCTCAACTAAATCGATATCGTCTGGTCCAAGGCCGGCCATTTCGTAGGCGTCTTTGGCTGCGATGCGGGTGCAGGAATTGACGTCTGGCATAACCAGGTCACGTTCCTGCCAAGGATCTGAAGCCAATACGGAGGCGCGTACTTTGATTGCGCGGCCCATTAAGCCCAGTTCTTTCGCTTTCTTCTCGGAGCAGATGATGGCCGCTGCGGAGCCATCGACGTTCACCGAGCACATCAGCTTCGTGTTTGGATAAGAAATCATCTCAGCACCCATAACCTGATCCAGCGGAGTCTCGATTTGATACATCGCTTTCGGGTTTAGCGTGGAATGGTGATGGTTCTTAACGGAGACCTTCGCAAACTGTTCAAAAGTCGTTCCGTATTTGCGCGCATGCTCCATACCCGCTTCAGCGAATACCGCAGGCATGGTGCCTGAACCCATCAAACCTTCTTTCGGAATGCCGGTTTTCGCGCCGCCGCCGCCCAATAAACCTTTGCCCATTTGCTCGACGCCTACAGCCAGGACCACGTCGTACAGGCCAGCTTTCACCGACGCCCATGCTTCGCGGAACGCGGTAGCGCCGGTCGCACAAGCGTTCGCGACGTTGACTACGGGAATACCAGTTTGGCCGATTTCTTGTAGTACGCGTTGGCCTACCATCGCTGAGGCTTGGCCGAGGTTGCCGCAGTACATAGCCTGCATATCTTGAATAGTGAGGCCACAGTCGTCCAAAGCCATCAGTGCGGCTTGTGCACCGATTTGTGGGACGGTTTTGTCTGGAAAGCGGCCAAATTTGATCATGTCGACGCCGACGATATATGCATCAGTCATGGTTAGTCTCCTTATGGCGGGATGCGCCGATGTTGCTAGCTATCCGCTTTGGGTTGAAAAAAATAAGAAATATATGAATTGCCTTCCTGGTCTTTGCGGCCGAGTGCGTCCGCAAAGACGACCTCAACAGGCATATCAAATTCCAGGTTTTCAGGATCTGGCTCGATATTGATCAGATTTCCTTTTATCGCTGTGCCGTCATCCAGATCAACAATAGCGCTGATATAGGGGACCTCGATGCCGGGGAACGAACGGTAGACAATCGAATAAGAGTAGAGTTTGCCTGCGTTCGGCAGCGTCACCGTTTCCATCTGATCTCGGGCCCCGCACTTTGAGCAAACGCTGCGCTCACCCAAGTAGGTTGCACCGCAGTTGCTGCATTTATGTCCTTCGAGATAAGGATCGCCGCCTTCCGGCAGCTTCAGAAATGGGACCGCGGGTAATGGTTGTTCGCTCATATCTCCCCTCCAAGTATTTGAGTCGCTGCTTTGCGAATGAAGCCCAAGACACAAAGCTTGGAAAGACTACTACGCTACCGGCAAGCGCGCTAGTCGCTGCGAATTTCCTAAAGATCGCTACCTTAGGCTGTATCCAATAGGGCTTGTGAAGCTATGCATCCAGTTTGGCTTTGATGATCTCGTTCACTTGCTGAGGATTTGCCTTGCCTTGGGTTTGCTTCATCACCTGGCCAACAAAAAAACCAAGCATCTTGGTTTTGCCGCCTTTGAGCTCGTCAAACTGCTTGGGGTGTTCGACTATTAACTGATTTATGATCGCGGTCAGTTGGCCATCGTCGCTCACCTGTTCCAAGCCTAATTGACCGATGAGATCATCGACAGACTGAGGCGCGGCGACTCCAGAGCCGCTATTCCAAAGTGCTTCGAACAGAGTTTTTGCGGTTTTAGATGAGAGGGTGCCGTCCTCTAGCCTACTGATTAAATGTCCCAGTTGTTGTGGTGTGACCGGGCTATTAGGCCAATCGAGTTCGGTGCGGTTCAAAAAAGCCGATAAATCGCCCATAACCCAATTCGCACTCAGCTTGGGCTGGTCACATATCGCGACGACGGCGTCGAAAAATTCCGCGCGATCGGGTTCGGCGCTTAGCCAGCGCGCGTCATAATCTGAAAGTCCCAGGGATTCGACATAACGCACGCGGCGCTGCTTAGGTAGCTCCGGTAGAGTCACCCGAATGCGGTCAATCTGTTGCTGAGAGATTTGCAGCGGCAACAAGTCCGGATCGGGAAAGTAGCGGTAATCTTCGCTTTGTTCCTTGCCTCGCATGGACCGCGTTTCGTCTTTGTCCGGATCGAATAACCGGGTTTCTCGATTGATCTTGCCGCCTGCTTCGAGCACCTCAATTTGGCGTTCCACCTCTAACTCAATGGCGCGCTCGACAAATCGGAACGAGTTGATGTTTTTGATTTCTGTGCGCTCCCCGTAAGCGGTTTCGCCGCGCGGCCGCACCGAGACATTCGCGTCGCAGCGCATGCTGCCTTCGGCGAGATTACCGTCGCAGATGCGCAAATACTTCACCAACGCGTGGATGCTGCGGAAATAGGCCGAGGCCTCTTCCGCGCTGCGCATATCTGGTTCTGAAACTATTTCGAGCAAGGGCGTGCCGGTACGATTCAGATCGATAGCCGTTTGGCCGGGAAACAGGTCGTGGATCGATTTACCTGCATCCTCTTCTAAGTGCGCGCGGGTGATGGCTACTTCTCTTTGGATGCCATCTTCCAGATCGATGGTAATGCTGCCTTGGCCTACGATTGGGGTTTCGAATTGGCTGATTTGGTAGCCTTTTGGCAGGTCTGGGTAGAAGTAGTTCTTACGGTCAAAGATTGATAGCAGGTTAATTTCCGCATCGATTGCGAGGCCAAATTTTATGGCCATCTCGACTGCTGCTTCATTGAGTACCGGCAAAACGCCGGGTAAACCCAAGTCGATAACGCAGGCTTGTTCGTTGGGGCTTGCGCCGTAACGACTACTAGCACCGGAAAAAATTTTGCTTTCAGTTGCAAGCTGGACGTGAATTTCCAAGCCAATTACCGTTTCCCAGGAAGTGCTCTGCATACTAGCTCTCCCTTGTTTCGCTAGCGGTTGGGTGGCGCAAATGCCAGTCGGTTTCTGTTTGATAGGCGTGGGCTAGACGCAATATGCGGTCCTCGCAGAATGCCGGCGCAATGAGCTGCATACCAACTGGCATATTGTCGCTAAAGCCGCATGGAATGCTGATGGCTGGTAAGCCCGCCAGGCTGGTCGGCACCGTAAACAGATCCTGTTGGTACATCGCCACCGGGTCCTGCAGCAGCTGTTCTTTTTTGAATGCGGGGCCTGGTGCGGTGGGTGTGAGCAAAACATCCACATCTTGAAATGCGCGCTCGAAGTCCATGGCGATCAAGCGTCGTATTTTCTGTGCCTTTATGTAGTACGCATCGAAATAACCCACCGAAAGTGTATAAGTACCAGTCAGGATGCGACGTTTTACTTCATCGCCAAAGCCTTCGCTGCGTGAGCGCTCGTATAAATCATGCAGGTCTTGCGGTGCCTCGCAACGATGTCCAAAGCGTACGCCGTCATAACGAGATAGATTCGTAGATGCTTCGGCACTTGCGAGCACGTAATAGGTTGGAATGGCCATATCGGTATTAGGTAAGCTTACCGAGTGGAGCGTATGTCCAAGCTTGGCGAATTCACGCTGGGCTTCTACCAACAACCCGTCATCACTAAGTTGCTTGAGGTACTCTTCTGGCACGCCGATACGCATGGGTTGATCGGGCGCTTGCAACGTCCCCTGAGCCATTGCTTCTAACCAAGCATCTTCGCGTTGGGCGCTGGTCGAATCGCGTTCATCAAAACCTGCCATATAGCCAAATAAAAGGCTGATATCGGCTGCGCTTTGGGCGAACAGTCCACCTTGATCTAACGACGAGGCGAAGGCGATCATACCGAATCGTGAAACTCTTCCATAGGTTGGTTTGAGTCCGCTGATGCCGCACAAAGAAGCAGGCTGTCGAATCGATCCGCCGGTATCGGTGCCGGTTGCTACTGGTGTCAGCCGCGCCGCGACCGCAGCGGCAGAGCCTCCAGAGGAACCGCCTGGCACTCTGGCAAGATCCCACGGGTTGCTAACCGAGCCGAAATAACTCGTTTCATTAGACGAACCCATAGCGAACTCATCCATATTTGTTTTGCCCAGGGTGACCGTGCCGGCGGCATTGAAACGGCCGACAACCGTGGCATCGTAGGGCGCTTTGAAATCAGCGAGCATGCGCGATGCGCAGGTCGTCAGGATATCCCGAGTGCAAAAAATATCTTTGTGGGCCAACGGTAATCCAGTGACGAGAGTGTGCCTGCCATCCGCTCTGCGCGCATCTGCCGCACGCGCTTGCGATAGCGCTAAGTCCTCGGTTAACGTAATAAAGCTGTTATACAGCTTATCGCTCGCTTTGATTTTGCGCAGAAACTCCAGGGTCAGCTCTTCGCTGGAGCAGCTCTTATTCTCAAGCAGCCGGCTCAGCTCGATCAAACTGGTTTCCGTGATAGTCGGTTGCATGGTTAGTCAAACACCTTAAGTCAGCGCCCTTATTCGATTACTTTGGGAACGAGGTAATAGGCTTCTTCTGTGGCGGGCGCGCTTTGTTGATTTCGCCGAACGTCTATCGTTTCCGTGACGCGATCCGCCCTCAGCCTTTGGGTTGTATCCAACGGATGTGACATTGGCTCAACGCCATCGGTAGCCACGCTTTGCATCGCGTTGATCATGCGCAGAATTTTATCCAGATCGGCATGTACCGAATCTGCTTCATCGCCTGCTAGGCGCAATTTGGCCAAATGCGCTAAATGTTGCACGTTAAAATCAGTTGAATCGCTTGCTGATGACATATTTAACTTGGGTACATGTAGGAGCCTGAGTATAAGGCAAACACGGCAGCTAAAACGATAGCGTAGTCGTCCTGTTAAGGCGGTTTGGTAAATTTTTCGCGGATTTCCAAAATATGCTTAATTGCCATTAAAAAAATTCAAAATCATGGACTTAGGCCTTTAGTTTCCGTGCTTTTGCGGTCAGGAATGCCTATCATGGCGCGATAGCAATGGAAGAGGCGCGAAATGTTTAAAAATTTCCGCGGGATGTTTTCGAGAGATCTTTCGATTGACCTTGGAACTGCGAATACACTGATTTACGTGCGCGAGCAGGGCATCGTTTTAAACGAGCCCTCGGTCGTTGCTATTCGCGTGCAAGGTAGCCAAAAAAGCGTTGCCGCTGTGGGCTTAGATGCCAAGCGCATGCTCGGTCGAACGCCTGGCAACATCACCGCGATTCGCCCTCTAAAAGACGGCGTGATTGCTGACTTTCTGGTAACAGAAAAAATGCTCAAATATTTCATCGCCAAAGTTCATGAGAATTCTTTTATTCGCCCGAGTCCGCGCGTCTTGGTTTGTGTTCCCTGTAAGTCGACTGAGGTAGAACGCCGCGCAATTCGTGAAAGCGCGCTGTCAGCTGGTGCCCGCGATGTGCGTTTAGTTGAAGAGCCGATGGCGGCTGCGATCGGCGCGGGTTTACCGGTGCACGAAGCGGTCGGGACTATGGTGGTTGATATTGGTGGCGGAACAACCGAGATCGCCATCATTAGCCTTAACGGCGTTGTTCTTTCCGACACCGTTCGCGTGGGTGGTGACCGGTTTGACGAGTCCATCGTCGCGTACATCCGGCGCACGCAAGGCAGTCTGATTGGCGAAGCGACGGCTGAGCGGATTAAGCAGGAAGTGGGCGCAGCTTATCCGCAAAAAGAGATTCGCGAAATTGATGTCCGTGGCCGTAACCTGGCGGAAGGGATACCTCGTAGCTTCACCTTGGATAGCAACGAAATACTGGAAGCACTGCAAGAGCCGTTGTCGATGATTGTTCAAGCGGTTAAGAGTGCGTTGGAACAGTGCCCGCCGGAACTGGCTTCGGACATCGCTGATACGGGAATGGTCGTGACAGGCGGCGGCGCGCTGCTTCGAGACTTAGATATTTTGTTAGCAGAAGAAACCGGATTGCCAGTTATAATCGCCGAAGATCCTCTGACGTGCGTTGCTCGCGGCGGAGGCAGGGCGTTAGAGTTGATGGATGAGGCGGGCAATGCTGATCTGCTTTCAACAAGCTAGCCAGTGTTACAGACCGCCCTGTTCGTATGTTCAGCGATAGCGCGAAGAGCCATGTCCGGGTATTGGATTAGCGCGTGTTTCGTGGCGACGGCTGTGTGCAAGAGATCAAGGCCGCGTGCCGAAAACCGGTTGATCTAGGGTTCTCAAAGGCGATTGAAGCTCTTTACAGTCGGTTAGGGCCGATCTAATTTGGTCGAAGTCGATTTAAGCCGACAAGAGCCTGTACAAAAATAAAACAAGCACTAACAAACTGAACCATGCCAAGCTTACCCGGCTAATTCCGGGATGCGGTGAATGAATAATTTGTCAGTCTCTATCCCTTTGACTTGATCGTGCCGTGGCTACACTACATTTGTGACGACTTTTAGGGGACGCTAATTAAGACGCTTTTTGCTCAAAAACGTGGCACGGGGTATCTGATGGGTGCGCTCGTTTTGCTGTCTGTGGTCTTGATCGTTTTGGATACAGCCACCCGATGGGTTGTACCGATTCGTTCCGCGCTCGTCACCGTGGTTGCGCCCGTGCAATACGCAGTTGAATTTCCTTACCTGTTAACCAGCACACTTCAGTTTTCGCTTACCGATCGCAATACTTTAGTCGCACTCAACGAAGCCCAGGCAGAAGAGATACTGCGTTTATCGCATAGCGTGCAGCAGTTGGCTTCTTTGAAAGCGGAAAACGATAGCATGCGAGCACTGCTGGATTCTAAGGCGCGTTTGCCTGATGAGGTAACCATTACCGAGATTGTTGGGATCGTCCCTGACCCTAATCGAAAAGAAGTAATTATTGATAAGGGACGTATCGATGACGTTAGTGTCGGCCAAGCAGTGTTGCACGATCAGGGGCTGTTTGGACAGGTTATCGAAGTGGGTCAATTATCTAGCCGGGTCATGTTGATAGTCGATCAAGACCATGCCGTGCCGGTGCGAGTTGTGCGTAGCGGCGTACGAAGCATTGCCGGCGGGTCGGGCTCGGTTGATGAGCTTTTTCTTGAGCATGTGCCCAAGTTTGCTGATATTAAGGTGGGCGATGTGGTTGTGACATCGGGCCTCGGTGGGCGTTTCCCGCAGGGCTATCCGGTCGGCGAAGTGGCCACAGTGGACAGTGATCAAAGATCGGGTTTTGCGACCATTCGCGTTGCGCCTGCAGCTCGCTTGAGTGAAGCACGTCACCTGTTGATCGTGCGGCCGAGTGAAGAGCCAAGTGACCTGCCGGCAGCTGTTGGATCGGAAGGCAGTTTGCAATAATGCATACCGCCATATTGATTCCCCTCACCTTTGCGGGCGCCATGTTGCTGGAAATCAGCAGGCTGCCAGCGGGCAGCCTTGGCTGGTTGGCGTGGTGTCGCCCGGAATGGCTGTGCATGGTCACATTTTACTGGGGCTTTCAAAGCGCGCGCGGCCTTAACCCAGTTGTCTTATGGTGCTTTGGTCTTTTTGTAGACGTTCTCTTAGGACAGCCGCTTGGATTGAATGGTGCCATTCTAGCGTTGATTGCTTATGTCGTTGGGCTCAATTGCGAGCGCTTGCGGATGTACTCAATGCCTCAGCAGGTGGCCATTCTGTTGATGATTCTGTTGCTCGCGGAAACGCTGCGGAGCTGGATTTTGAATTTAGCTGGGCACTCAGGTTGGAGCTTTGAAACCTATGTGGCGTCGTTTATAACTGTTTTGCTTTGGCCGGTATTTGAAGCGCTGGTCAAGAAATGGCACCTGCCGCGGAGTCTCGGCTAATGCCTCATCAGCACCAACACCAGCACCGGCCTCTGATCCTGGCGTCGGGTTCGCCACGACGTGCAGAGCTTCTTCATCAGATTGGCCTGGCGTTCGAAGTCCAGGTTGCAGACATCGACGAGACACCGCTATCTAACGAAATCCCTACCGCCTATGTGCAACGCTTAGCCAGCGGCAAAGCGGCGCAAGTGATGAGTCAGAATAAGGTTAAAAATAGCTTGGTTTTAGCCGCAGATACGACGGTTGTAGTGGATGGCACGATTTTCGGTAAGCCCGAAAGTCACGCACAGGGATTGGCAATGTTAGCGCGTCTCTCTAACCGCGCGCATTCCGTTTACACCGGTATCGCAGTAACCGACGGCGATCGCTTGGTTGTCCAGGTGGTTGCGACTGAGGTCACTTTTCGCACCATTTCCGCATCTCAAGCGGAGCGATATTGGCGAACCCGGGAGCCTTTGGGTAAAGCAGGTGGCTACGCCATTCAGGGTATTGGCGCCGTTTTCATCGAGGCAATCGTTGGCAGCTATTCTAATGTGGTGGGCTTGCCTTTAGCCGAGACCGAACAGCTGCTCAACGACTTCGGTCTTGATACCTGGTCTGTACGATCTGATATCCCATCAGATATGGCCGGAGAGGCCCTTACGAAGAATTGAGGTGTTGGCATAAGGTAACATCTAGGCGAATAAATTCATTTGACGGATGCATAGGGATCGTCATGATTGTCGGTTCAAGCAATCTAATTGCAACGAGTTGTATCGTCTTCATGACTACCTTCAATGACTGATTTGCCCGCGCCACCTAAACCGCTCGATCGCTTTGTGATGCGACCGATCGTTACTCTCTTTGTACTCGCGATCATGTTGCTCGCCAGTATTCAGGTCGTTGGTCGTGCTGGGTTGGCGACAGCTGCATTTTTTGAGGATGAACTCAATCAAATCCTAAGCTTCTGGCGAGTCGAAATTACCGGCTTAGAGGGAGGCTGGCGCGGCCTCAATCCCTACATCGAGGCAGATAAGCTCACCTTCGGGGCAGGCGAATTTGATCGCTTTCGTCTCGAGATCGATTTTGTCGAGAGTATTTATCGCGGCGATTGGATACCTAGACATGTCTATTGGAGCCGCGCGCTTATTGAACTGGAGCAGGTAGCGGCCGGATGGCAGCTAAAAAACGTCCGAGTCCGAGATATCCCTTTCGATCCGGCTTTGGTTGCGCGGCATGGCGATTACTTATTCGGCAATGTGCGCCTCCGCCTCTACTCCGCTGCTGGTCCAGTCAGTGACGTAGACGCTGAGTTGTTGATTAGCAACGCGGACGCAAAGCATGCCATCAGGCTGGCCTTATTTCAGGACAGTACTGATGACGACGTTCTATTTATTAATTGGCTAGAGATTGGTGAGTTTTGGGATGATGCTACCGAACTCACCGCGACCATCAGCGGCGCGACTGAACTGCCTCTGGCTCTGACCGCGAATCGACGCCTTGCCATAACCCGACTTGAGGGCGCTTGGAAGGCGCGCAACGACGTGGGACGTGGTTTTATTGATATCGCAGCCTCGCTCGATCCACATCCAAGCTCAAGCTCTCCATTGCAAATCGCGTCTCAGCTGGATTTTCGCTCAAAGCCAGAGTCAACTGCTGTTTTGCTCGATGATGCGTCGAGCATTCAGATCGATGCGATCATTGCGGACACGCAACTCACCCATGATGAATATGTTTTGCCACTTTCGCCGGTGCACTTCAGTCTGCAGATTGGCCAAGAGAATTCATCATCTTGGTCGGGACTAACAAGTCGCCAGCCGACTTTGCGTTTTTGGTCACCGGAAATAGATATTGCCGGCGTTCGCGAATTGTTGGTACGAACCTTTCCGGTGGAGGAGGCTTTGATCAGATGGGTTGTTGCCATGAATCCAAGTGGTAATGTTCTGAATATAAACGGTTTTGTGGATGAATCCCTAGGTCTTGGCTACAGCGCCTCGATATCGGATGTCAGTTTAGCCGCGTATCGCGGCACACCTACCGTTGCAAATCTACAAGGCCAGATTGTCGGCCATGATCAGTCGGTTATGGCTTTGATCAATAGCAACGATGCAGTCCTGGGTTTTCCAAATGTGTTTAAAGAGGTGTGGCCTATGAGCCACGTCCAGGGTCAGCTAACAACCTTTTTTCGTGACGGTGTTTTTGCTATGCGCGGACGCAGCATAAAAGGACGGTTAGAGGGCGCTGCGATAGCGGGCGGATTCTCGATCTACAGACCACCAGAAACGCGCGATCAGCAAATTGCCTTGCAGCTTAATGTTGATCAAGTGACTGTAGAACGCAGTCGGTCTTTTGTACCGCATCGACTTTCGGAAGCACTCTATACATGGCTGCAAGATGCGCCCCAAGCAGGTTTATTGACAGGGGTGAGTCTTGCCTATCAGGGCGAGCTCGATACGCGCCAAAGCACATTTCGCCGTTACTTAGAACTTGCTGGCGACTTCGCCGGCGCAAAGCTGAAATACGACGCCGATTGGCCTGCGTTGGAGAATGCGTTTGGTCAATTCCATCTCACAGGCCCGACTACGACAGTCACAATCTCAAGCGCTGAAGTGTCTGGCCTAACTTTGAACGACAGTGAATTTGTGGTGCAGGGGAATGGACCCCACGTAGAGGCAGCGCTAAATGGCGTTGGCGATGGCAAGGACGTTCTGCGCATGGTTCGGCAAAGTCCTTTGCAGGAGGAAGTGCCTTTCCTCGCGCCAGAGTGGCAGGCTGCTGGGCAGGTTGAGTTTCAAGGCGCCTTAACGATACCTCTCTCTGCGAGTGTAGAGCGCAAAGCCGACATCAACTTCACGCTCGCTAATTTCGACCTCACCGTTCCTGAATATCGGCTGGCGTTTGGGCAGCTTAATGGCGCGGGGCAGTTTTCTTTGCCGCATCATTTGCGTGGTGAGTTTGCGGGGCAGCTGTATTCAAATGAGATCGAGATAGCCGCCAGCTTTGATGATTCGTTTGTGTATATGGATGTAGTGGGCGATATTAATTCTGCAGAAATCGCATACTTTGTGGATGTGACTGACGACTACTTTGAAGGAAAGGCATCCTACTCAGCTCGGATGCACTTTGCCGCCACGGACGCCGATGTGTCCGAATTGCATTGGCGGAGCGATTTGCTGGGTATGGCGGTTCTACTTCCGTCCGGGCTAGGCAAGACCGATACACAAGAGACCCCGATCGACGTTACCTTGCAATTGCTCGCTGACGGAACCGTAATGCGTTGGCATTACCTGGAAACGCGCGGTTGGTTACTGCTGGACGACGCCATTATGCAGGGGTCTATCGGGCTGTCAGAAGCACCACTAGTGATTCCGCGTGATCAGTCAGGCATTTTGGTGACCGGCAAGCTCGCGAGTTTGAACTTCGAAGATTGGATAGCGATAGGCGCTAGTGATCCTGACGAACCGCTACTTGAATGGCAAATGCGAAATCTTCGCGTGGCACAACTTGAGATCGACGATTTGGCGTTTTCCGATGTACGCTTAGATGGTGGTCAAAGCGCTTCTGACTTCTTCATCTTTCTGGAAGGCGCTGACCTAAGCGGGCGCGTGAACTTATCAGAAGAGCGTATTGGTATCGATCTGGATTTGTTGCGTTTGCCCGAGCCTGAGGCGGCAGAGCAAACGTCAATGGGCCTTGTGATTGAGTCTATCGATCCGTTGGACGTAGCCATCGGCGCCCGCCTGCCGAACCTCTGGGTAGACATAGATCAGCTCTACTTGGGTGCAGAGCCGTTTGGCTCTTGGCGTTTTGTTTTGGATCGAGTGGAATCGGGCCTGGCAATCACCAATTTTGCAACAGACGTTAATGGCGTGCACATTCGGGATGCCGCCATGCGCTGGGATTTGGCAGAGGATCGGACCTATTTTGAAGGCACTATCAGCTTAGACAATCTGGCGGAAACGCTACCGCGCTGGGACCTAGCACCCTCCATTGCGACGCAAACCGCTTCACTCGCCGGTGCGGTGAATTGGCGCGGATCGCCACTCAATGTTGCGACACTGAGCTTGCGTGGCGACTTAGAATTCTCGGCGCAAAACGGGCGTTTTCTTGAAGCCGACGCGAATGCGGGCGGCATGCGATTGGTTAGCTTGCTTAATTTCGCCAATATTTTGCGGCGCATTACTTTCGACTTTTCCGATGTTTTCGGCGACGGCTTGAGTTTTGACGACCTGCAAGCCGGGGTGACGCTGCAAGAAGGCTTGATGCAGTTTAATCGTCGAATGAAGGTCAAAAGCCCTTCCTCGTCCTATGAATTTGGAGGCCGCATCAATCTGAATGATGGGGGATTAGCAAACGAAATGGTTGTCACCTTGCCGGTGAGCCAAAGCCTACCTTGGTATGGTGCTTATCTTGCCTTGGCCAACCCATTGACGGGTTTGGGTGTGTTGTTGGGTGAGCGGGTGCTGCGTAAACCGATCGAGCAAATGAGCAGTTTGAAATTTGCCATAGATGGGACATTGGATACGCCTGAAGTGAACCTGGTTAGTCTTTTTGATACCACCATCAGTACGCCCGAAGATCCAGCGGAGCAATCTAACTCTGATCCTTTGGACGCGGCGGCACAGCCTTCGCCGGCAGCTGGCCCGAACTAAATGCGGATAAGACAAAACAGCCGCAGACTATAGTAAAGTGCTCGCCGCTCGACGCAGCCGGCGGCTGCCCAGACTTGACGATAAGCGCGAGACACGGCGTAACAAAGAACATTAAAAGATTTGTGGCAATAGCGAATATTGCTGAATGCGATAGCGGAACAAGCGAGGTTAATGCACCAAGATGATTGAACAAGTGAGTGGCGAGCTTTTGATCCCTCGAGGATTAGACCAGAGTTATGTTGAAGGTATTTTGAGCCAGGTCATGGGCCATCAGGTGGATTATGCTGAGGTGTTTGTGCAAAGCGTCCGTGCTGAATCGTTTGGTCTGGAGGACAGTATCGTAAAAGATGGTTCATTTTCGCTTGATGCAGGGGTCGGCGTGCGTGCTTTAGCCGGGGAAAAAACCGGCTTCGCCTATTGTGAAGATATCTTGCCCGAAGGCATTACTCAGGCTGCGTCTGCTGCCAGATCTGTTGCGCGTAGCGGTCAGGCACGAGCGCCAATCGCAATCGATCGGATTCAGGCACCTTTGCTATACGCGTCAGCCGACCCTATTCAGAGCATTTCCGATGCCGACAAAATTGAGTTGCTGCAACGACTAAACGACCTAGCTCGCGCTGCAGATTCACGTATCAAAGAAGTAAACGTTCGCGTCTCTGCGAGCTACGAACAGATGCTGGTGATGGCTAGCGACGGCACGGTTGCAGCTGACATCCGGCCCTTGGTCCGGTTAGATGTCTCTGTGATAGCAGTGAGCGGAACACGACGCGAACGAGGTAATGCTGGCGGTGGTGGCCGGCGCGACTTGGCCAGCCTAACGCGAGATGGTTGGGCGGACGAGCTGGCGCGCGAGGCAGTTCGCATGGCTCTGGTAAATCTGGATGCGGTAGACGCGCCAGCCGGGCCGATGCCGGTGGTACTGGGGCCGGGTTGGCCCGGTGTGCTTCTGCACGAAGCGGTCGGGCACGGCTTAGAGGGCGACTTCAATCGTAAAGGCAGTTCGGCGTTTGCTGGCCGAATTGGACAGCAGGTAGCGTCGCCACTGTGTACTGTAGTTGACGATGGTACCTTGCACGGACGCCGTGGTTCGCTTTCCGTGGACGACGAAGGCACCCAAACCCAGCAGACCACGCTTATCGAAAATGGTGTGCTCAAAGGCTACATGCAAGACAAGTTGAATGCTCGCTTGATGAATGTTGCCCCAACGGGTAATGGTCGTCGGCAATCTTATGCGCATATGCCTATGCCGCGTATGACGAATACCTACATGCTGCCAGGTGAGTCTGCGCCGGAGGAAATTCTTGCCAGCGTGGCGCAAGGCGTATATGCGGTTAACTTCGGCGGTGGATCCGTGGATATTACTTCCGGTCGGTTTGTATTCTCAGCCACTGAGGCGTATTTGATTGAGAATGGCAAAGTCACGCAACCGATTCGCGGCGCGACGCTAATCGGCAGCGGTCCGGACGTAATGAACAAAGTATCCATGGTCGGGAATGACCTCGACTTGGACGGCGGCGTGGGTGTGTGCGGCAAGGACGGTCAGTCTGTTCCAGTCGGCGTGGGCCAGCCGACTCTAAAGGTGGATGAAATTACCGTAGGCGGGACTCAAGCCGGCGCCTGATTACTTGGAACCAGGCTGAGACGCCTCATGTACTTCTGCCGCAGCGCGCAAAAAGCGAAACAATTCCCGGGCGATCGTTTTAGAAGGATCTGCTTTGGTTGAGCCGCTTTGTGCTTGCTGACCTGCAGTGGCGCGATGTTGTTGCGCTTTGGTCACTTTACGCACGAGTTGTCTCAGCTGCTGGTGATCCACGTTGGGGTAGGCGTCTATAAATTGTTGTACCGCAGCGGCGTCACGCATCAGGCGATCTCGCCACCGCTCGATATTGTGAAAAGTCTGGCGGGCTTGATTGGATTGGCCGTCAAGGTAGGCCAGGCGCTCAGCGATGGCCGCAGCGTCGCTGTCTCGCATCAACCGGCCAATGTACTGCAGTTGGCGTCGCGATGCTTCGCGGCTGTTGATACGTTTATAGGTTTCGATTGCATGGAGAAGCTTTTCTGTGAGGTCGAATCGTTCGAGTTGAGCGGGCTTGAGACGCGTCAAAGCGTCACCTAGTTCCTGCAGATGCAGGGCTTCGCGCTTGCGGGCAGTCTTCGACTGGCGCGATGGGTCGGGGGCTGTAGAAGCGTCGTCATTCATGATTGATACAAAGAGGTAAAGGTTGAACTTACAAAACCAAGAGACAGAGCTTAAGGGACTTGTGGAAGAAATTCTCGCCGAAGCCAAACATCAAGGCGCAGATCATGCAGAAGTAGCGGTGTCTATGGATCAGGGATTAACGGTTGCAGTGCGTAAAGGTGAGTTGGAAAACCTCGAATTTAACAATGATAAGGGGTTCGGAATTACTTTGTTGTTCGGTCAGCGCAAAGGCACGGCGAGTACATCGGATAGTAGTCCTTCAGCCATTTCAGACACCGTTGCGGCGGCCAAAAAGATTGCCCAGTTTACTCAAGAAGATCCTTGTCATGGCCTTGCCGATGCGGCGTTGATGCCGGAGCAGCCCGTCGATCTTGACCTGTTTCACGAGTGGGATCTGTCTCCGGATGCCGCCATGATAAAAGCTCAGGCGTGCGAAGCCGCCGCGCTAGCTATAGACGATCGCATCAATAATTCTGACGGCGCTCAGGTCAGTACGCAGCAATCGCTGCGAGTTTATGGCAACAGTCATGGATTCGTTGGCGGTTACTGTGGCACTCGCCATGGCATGAGCTGCGTTGTGATTGCCGAGGATAAGGCCGGCATGCAACGCGATTATTGGTACACCACTGCCCGCCAGGCCCAATTGCTCGAATCTGCTGAAGCGGTTGGCCGCAAAGCCGGTGAGCGAACCGTGGCTCGCCTTAGTCCTAAAAAAGCGCCGACTGGCAGCTTTCCCGTTTTGTTTTCAGCGTCGTCCGCTGCTGGTCTTGTTAGCCATTTTTTGAATGCGTTGAGCGGCGCTTCACAGTACCGAAAAGCGTCTTTCCTACTCGATTCAATAGGCACAGAGATCTTGCCAAAGTGGCTGACTCTGCGAGAGAACCCTCTACTGTCCGGTGGTCTTGGTAGTGCCTACTTTGACGGCGACGGCGTCGCCACGCGCGACAACACCTTTGTAGCGGGGGGTGTCGTTGAACAGTATTTACTAAGCGACTATTCCGCGCGGCAACTGGGCATGCAAACCACGGGAAATGCCGGCGGGGTACATAATCTGGATGTGCTTGGTGAGACCCAAACAGTCGATTCATTGCTCCGAGACATGGGCACCGGATTATGGGTTTTTGAATTGATGGGCCAGGGCGTTAACGGCGTTACCGGTGACTATTCCCGCGGTGCCGCTGGATTTTGGGTAGAGAACGGCGAAGTCGCTTATCCGGTGGATGAAGTCACCATTGCAAGCAATTTGAAGGATATGGGCCGCAGCATCGCGGCGATGGCGGACGACTACGATTATCGTGGCAATGTTCGAGCTCCGAGTATGTTGGTAGCAGCGATGACGATCGCCGGCGCATAACATAGCTTGTGCGCGGGCGTTGCAAGCGAGTATGAGTTGTAAGCACTAAAGCTTGAGCCGCGTCGATTTGTCGCCGGTCATGCTCCGGGCAGTCCGCATCCGCCAAGACCAAAGCGGCTAGCCATACGCCCAGGTAGCCATCCCTAAAAACACGAAGAAGCCGGTAACGTCGGTGATGGTGGTAAGAACAACGCCACCGGCTATGGCCGGATCAATGCGCATTCTTCTGAGCAGTCCAGGCAACAGTGCGCCAGCCAGTGCAGCAACAACCATTGTTATCAGCAGCGCGACGGCAATCACACCGCCGAGCAGCGCATCCTGAAACAACGCTGCAGCGGCAACCGCTACCAAAGAGGCCCATAGCAAACCATTTAGTAAAGCCACGACAAACTCTCGATTGAGCAGCCAGTAAATATTTTTGCGGTTTACTTGTCCAAGGGATTGGCCGCGTACCACTAAAGTCAGCGTTTGCGTTCCCGCTATGCCGCCCATGCTGGCGACAACCGGCATGAGTACCGCGAGTGCGACTACCTTGACGATCGTGTCTTCAAACAGGTTGATGACCGCAGCGGCGAAAATAGCAGTGATGAGATTGATGCCCAGCCAAACGGTGCGGCCTTGAAAAGCGCGGTGGATCGGCGCGAACAAATCTTCATCGCCATCCAGTCCAGCTTGTGCGAAAACGGCTTCGTTAGCGTCTTCAATAATCACGTCGACTACATCATCAATGGTTATTCTGCCAACCAGTCTGCCCTGATCATCGACGACGGGTGCCGAGATTAAGTCGCGTTCGGAGAAGATGCGTGCAACATCAGTATCGGTTTGCAAGACGTGAACGGCAGGCGCATCGCCGTCCATCACTTCACGAACCGTGACGGTAGGGTCTGTCGTCAAAAGTTTCGAGAAAGGCAGCAACCCAACGTATTCATCGAGGCTGTTAACCACAATCAGGGCGTCCGTGGTCGCCGGAATGTCTTTATGTAGTCGCAGATAGCGGAGCACCAACTCCAATGGGTGGCGTGGCCTGACGGTCAGCATATCGGTATTCATAAGGCCGCCGGCGCTATCCTCCGGATAGGATAAAACGGCTTCCACCCGACTGCGATCGCGGCTGCTGAGTTGCTCGAGAACCTGTATGGTCAGCGTTGCTGGAAGCTGTTGCAGAATATCGGCTAGATCGTCGGTATCCATTTCCTCGGCGGCAGCGGCAAGCTGAGCAGCATTCATAGCGTCCAGAAATTCGCTGCGGACATCATCGTTGAGATGTTGCAGCGTTTTTTGGCGAACTTCTTCGTCCAGCAGTTCCCATATTACGCGACGAATTTTGGGAGGCGATGCTTCAAGCGCAATTGCGACTTCTCTGGGGCGTAGCGATGCCAGCAGCACTTTTGTCTCTGCTGCGGGTTGTTCTCCAGCTCCTTCAATCAGTTCTTCTAAAGACTGGTAACTCGACATGCTAGGAATCTTCTAGTTCATGGAAGCCCAGATCTATGAGCTCGACTATTGCGGCAATCGCCGCTATCTCGTCCTCACCTTCCGCCTTGATGGTCACGTCACTGCCCACCGGGGCACCGAGCAGCAGCAATGACATGATGCTTTTACAATCGACGGTTTTCGTTTTGAAGGTGAGGGTTTGCTGACTGGCAAATTTATTCGCAACGTCCACCAGCTTAGCGGCCGCACGGGCATGCAGTCCTAAAGGATTTATCAATGTGCGGTTTGCTTCGCGCATGGCCGGTGCCTGACATTAGCTGGTTATGAAGGCGGGCATAGTAGCGTCTGAGCAGAACAAGATCAGCGCTATTTCTAATTACGCCCCAGTAAGTTTGTGCAATTCGCTGTGGTGGACCTTTGCTTCAGTGCGGTCACCTTGCAAAGCTCAACGTGGCCGTGCTAACTCGCGATGACGCACGAGCACGTTTTCGTAACGGTTACTAAAGCGAACTGCGAGCTGATGTGCCATATAGACGCTGCGGTGTTGGCCGCCAGTACAACCCAGGGCGATGGTGATATAGGATTTTGAATTGGCTTCAATCGCCGGCAGCCACTTCCCGAGATAGGCTGCAATGTCATCAAACATATCGATGACTTCGGGTTCGCCGGACAAATACGCTTGCACATCATCATCGAGGCCAGTCAGGGGCTTTAGTCTGTCCACCCAGTGCGGATTTGGTAAACAGCGCAAATCGAAGACGAAGTCCGCGTCGACAGGAACGCCGTACTTAAAACCGAAAGAACGAAATAAAATGCTGATGCCAACGACCTGTCTTTCTAAAACGCGATTCGTGATTTGAATGCGTAGGTTCTGGTCGCTCAGCAGCGTGGTATCAATGGATAAGTCAGCTAAATCTGCTATATCGGCGAGGCGGGTCGCCTCCTGATCTATCGCTTCGCTTAATCCTGTCTCCGGCCCGGTTAGTGGGTGGCGGCGGCGGGTTTCGCTAAAGCGTTTAACGAGGGTTGGACTTAACGCATCTAAATAGATGATTTGCTTCTCGACCTCAAGGTTGCCCAGCGCGGCATAGACGCCAACAAATAAACCAAGTTCACTGCTTCGCGCATCGATACAAACTGCAACAGATTGGGTTTGCGACGGATCGGCCAGTGTTTTCTCGACAAAGGCTAGCAGTAGGCCGAGCGGCATATTGTCCACGCAGAAGAAGCCGGCATCCTCAAAGATGCGCAGCACCGTCGACTTACCAGAGCCGGAGCGACCACTGACTATGATTAACTTCATACTGATCGACTGCCCGCTTGTTTGCTGTCATCGGCGTCTGCGGCGCTAAGCTGTTCGAACAGACGCAACAAGTCCGCGTCTGTTTGGCAGTTTCGAATCATTATGCGGTTAGCCTGGTCTGAACAAATGGCGGAAATTTCTGCCAACAGGGTTAGGTGCCTAGTCTTTTCCGTTTCCGGTACAACAAGGACAAAAAATATGTCCGTCTTAGCGCCATCAAGCGACTCATAGTCGATCGCTTCGCGCAGCGTAATGATCGCCAGCTTAACTTGGTCGCAAGACACACGGCAGTGCGGAATAGCAACGCCGTGCTCCAATGCGGTACTACCCAAGCGTTCTCGCTCCATTAAGTGATCGAATAGATCGTCTGCAGAAAGCGCCGATGCAGGCGCTGCGCCGTCGACGATCTCAGCGGCACGCTGTAATAATCGTTTTCTGCTGTGCGCCGTGAATAGGCAGTCGGCCACGGCATATGGAAGCAGTTCGGCTAAGGCTGAGGGTTGCGACATCGAAAAACTACACTCGTGTTGACAAATTCTGGTTAATGATTTGGCGCTCGACTCTGCGCCCCATTCTGGCGTGCAACAGTCTTTTCTTTATGTTTTAAAATTTGACGGTCGATTTTTTGAACTAATCCGTCTATTGCCGCATACATATCGTCAGCAGTTGCCAGCGCAAATAGTTCATTGCCCGTGACGTGCGCCGTCGCCTCCGCTTGGTGTCCTGCTTTCTCAACACTAAGAATGACATGTACTTGGGTGACCTGATCTGAATGCCGCTCTATTTTTTTGAACTTGTCGCGCACGAAGTCGTTAATCGCGTCAGTCAGTTCCATGTGGTTGCCGGTAATATTTAGCTGCATTTCTTCCTCCAATCTGAAGCTGATTGCAGTATACGCGAAAGGGTAAACAGCGAAATCACTAAAAGCTTATATCAACTGTTTGCGCTCATTAGACGGTGGAATAGATAATGATTCTCGATATTTCGCCACCGTTCTTCTGGCCACGGAAATATTTTGGTCTTTTAAAATGGCGGCTATTTTGCTGTCGCTCAACGGCCGGCGCGGATTTTCATCGCTTGTCAATTTCTTGATGATGGCGCGAATGGCTGTACTAGATACTTCGCCGCCGGTTGCTGTGCCGACGTGGGATGAAAAGAAGTACTTAAGTTCAAATAGACCGCGTGGCGTTGCCAAATATTTGCGATTCGTCACTCTGGAAATGGTTGATTCGTGCAGATCTACCTGATTGGCAATATCAGCCAAGATAAGTGGTTTCATCGCCTCCGGACCATGGTCGAGAAATTCGCGCTGAACCTCTACAATTTTGCTCGCCACTTTTAACAACGTGTCATGCCGCGTTTGGAGACTTTTTAAGAACCAGCGTGCTTCCTGCAAGTTGTCGCGCATGAAGTCTTTTTCATCGCTTTTGCGCACTTTATTGATCCACCCTGCATACGTGTCGTTTATGCGAACCTTAGGCAACGTTTCGGGATTGAGTTCCACTAACCAACGGTCGCTGTCTTTGCGTACAACGACGTCGGGTATGACATATTCCGCTTCGTTATTATTGAGTTCGGCGCCGGGTCTCGGTTGTAGGGTGCGCAGCAAACGCATGACCTCACCAAGGTCTGCTTCATTCAGCTTGGTTGCGCGAACCATGGCGGCAAAATCTTTGGCTGCTAAAAGATCGATATGGTGAGTCAGCAGATTTCGCGCTTCGGGTAGCCACGGGGTTGTGGAATCAATTTGATCCAGCTGCAAAAGCAAACATTCCTGTAAATCTCTGGCTGCAACGCCGACCGGATCGAATTGCTGTACGCGCGAAAGGATTGCTTCGGCATCTTCAAGCTCGATGAGTTCTTCGTCTGGTAAGCGAGCGTTGTTAACGCCCTCGATGAGACTCTCCAAAGCAACGCCGAGCAAGCCATCTTCGTTGATGGAGTCGATAATTGCTAAAGCTACGACCCGGTCGGATGGTGCCATTGGCGTCAGATTTAATTGCCACAATAAATGATCGGTCAGCGTTTCAGCTTCTGAATTGTTGCTGGTTGGGTCAAAGTCACTGTCCGAGTCTGCCGCCGCGGCGCCTTGCGGGTAGACGTCGTCCCAATTTGAGTCGACGGGTAGGTCCTCACTCATTGGTTCGCTTAATTGCTCGCTGACATCCATTTCGCTGCTGGCTTCAGCGCTGGGCGTCGATTCTGCTGCGACGGCGTCTGTTTTCTCGCGGAAGTCGTTTTCAGCTGACGTCGCCGTAGCTTCTTCTAAAGTGTCGCTGCTTGATTCGGATACGCGCCCGTCTTCGTCCACCTCCAGCATGGGGTTACTGTCGAGCGCTTCCTGAATTTCCTGATTAAGTTCTAAGGCAGAGAGTTGCAGCAGACGGATTGCCTGTTGCAACTGAGGGGTCATTTTGAGTTGCTGACCTAATTTTAGGGACAGCGACTGTTTCATATTTTTGGTGTTTTAATGATCTGTCTCATGTTGTCACTACAGGGCGAAACCTTCGCCCAGATAAACCTGCCGAACACGCTCATTATCCAGTATTTCTGCGGCGCTGCCTGTAGCTAATAAGTGTCCCTGGTGAACGACATAGGCGCGCTGGCATATATCTAAAGTCTCCCTGACATTGTGATCGGTAATCAAGACGCCGATTCGGCGCTCGCTCAGATCGCGTATTTGGTTCTTGATGTCGCTGACGGAAATTGGGTCAACACCAGCAAAAGGCTCGTCGAGCAACATAAAGCTGGGGTTTCGAGCCAAGGCGCGGGCTAACTCTAAGCGTCTTTTCTCGCCGCCACTAAGGCTTTGCGCACGGCTATTGCGTATCTCCAGCAGGCCAAACTCAGTAAGCAATTGTTCTAAACGCACAGATTGCTGTGGCTTAGAGAGAGCTTTGTTCAGCTCCAAGATAGCGCGAATGTTGTCCGCTGTAGATAGTGATTTAAAAACACTGCTTTCCTGCGGTAAATAGCCTAAGCCGAGGGCTGCCCGTTCGTGCACTGGTTTGTCGGTAATATCTTGGCCGTCTAACAGAATGTGCCCGGAATCGGCTTTGATTAAGCCAACCAAAAGATAAAAACTCGTGGTTTTACCCGCTCCGTTCGGACCGAGCAGGCCCACAATTTCGCCGCTGCGCAGTTCTAAACTGAGTTGCTCCAAAGCCACCTTTTCGCGGTAGCGTTTGCTTAGGCGAGTTGCGGTCAGAAGGGCTGGGCTAGTCAAAGTGCTAATTGCTCCCGGATCCGTCGGATGCATCCGCGGGCTTGGGCTTGTCCGATGCAGCGGCGCTGGATGACCGTGACGGTTGCAAGCGTAAGCGAACGCGGCCATTCCCAGCTTCGCTCGCAGAATCGCTGCCTTGCGCTGCGAAGCGGCCGGTGTCTAGATCGTATTCGATGCGCTCGCCGGTCATGGTGCTGCTACCTTGCGATAACCTCGCCGCGCCCGTCATCTCGATACGATTCGATGCAGGAAAATAGACGATTGACGTAGCACTGGCTTGGACCTGGCTTGGCTCATCAGAATTTGTGCTATGCACACCCGGAGCACTCTTTTGGGTAAAGGTGGCAGGGGAACCCTGGGTCGTAATATCGGTTATGTCGTCCTGGTCAAACTGCACGAGCAAACTGGCGCCGCGAATTTGTATGCGTTCATTGGTGATTACCACATTGCCGGAATAAGCCAGGGTTTCTTTACTTTCGTCCAACTCCGCGGTGTCGCCCTCTATCATAATAGACGAATCGAATGGACTATCCGTCGCGTAGCTCATGTGTGGGCTTAGTCCGGCGAATCCAATGACGGACATTGCTAACCACACCACAGCGCGTAACGGCGCAGCGGATCGGGCACCCGGCGGTAATAGGCTTCGCAACCGGTATCGCAACGGCGTCAATCGCCGCGCAACTAATAGATCTATCATGTGACTTACCGTGATCAATTTGCGGCTATCGAGACAGTGGTGCTGACCCGCTGCGTAGCCGATGCCTGCAAGTATAGCTTGCCTGCAGCCAAGTCCGCTCGCATAGCACCTGCTCGAGTTTTACTGGCTCCCATGCGCAGTTCGACCGGTTGCTTTGTGAGCGCTATTTTCTGGTCCGGATAAAATGCCAGGTGGGTTGCGCTGAGTATAATGTTCGACTCAGCCGCCGGCTTCTGCGTCAGTAACACATTGCCGCGTAACGACAAGTAACCGCCAGCTTCGAGGTCACCGCCACCGACCTTGGCGAAAACGGCTGGCGCAAGCCTGATGCTCGGTGCCGAAGCCGCGCGAACCGCTGGTTGGAAAACCGTGCCTTTGGCTGCAGAAACTGACCACATGCTCTCTCCGCGACCGTTAACTAACAGCAGCGGCTCAGCCATCTCCGTTTGCTCCGATAGTGACGAATGCGCCAGGCTCTTCATAAACAGACGATATTGAAGCATACCCTCCGCATCGAATTGGCTTAGCTCAAGTGTTTCTCCAGCAAGACTGAGCCTCGCCGGTACCTTTGCCTGTTGCGCATGCGAAATGAGGCTGTTGGCGCTTTTCGCTTGGCTGGCCACGGCAGGCTGGGTTGATGTTAGTGTTTGGCAGACGAGGGCCATTGGCAGAGTAGTGATCAGGGTCGCGGCGATTAGGGTCAGCGGCTCGACCAGAGTGCCTGCCGCTTTTTTAAAACGCTGCCGAGTTTTCCACGACCTGATTTGTGTTGCGGCTAAAAAGGCCATTTGCCTTGTGCGGTTAGCAGCAGGGTAGCGATTTCGGCGGTAACGCCAGATCCGCCGGCACCGTGGGTGGTAAAGTCCGCTGCCTGGATGACGACCGGGTGAGCGTCAGCAACCGTTATTTTTAGCGTGACGGCAGGACTTTGAAAAAGCTGTAGATCCTGTAAGTCATCACCGATTGCAGCCAGATTGTTGGCGGGGAATCCTTGCTCGATCAATTCGTGAAGAGCTGCTTCTTTTGACGCGGCACCTTGCACTAGAAAGCGGATCTGAAGTTCCTCGGCCCGGCGTGCAACCATGGGCGAGCTTCGGCCAGTTATGATAGCCACGGGGATGCCCTCAGCCTGCAGGAGTTTCAAGCTAGCGCCGTCTCTAACGTGGAAGTGTTTCGACTCGGTGCCATCGTCCGCATAAGTGATGCGACCGTCTGTTAAAACGCCGTCTACATCAAGAATCAGACCTTGGACGTGGCGGCTAAGTTCCGTTAACTGTGCATCATCCACCGGGCATATCCTTGTTTGGGATCGTTAGGCTTGCAGGAATAAAATGACGTTGTAACCGATCCAAGCGAGTAACATAACGAAGCCTTCAAACCTTGTGATCAGGGCGCGGGAGTTCGCATTTATACCGTAAGCGAACAGTGCCAGCATTACTGTTAGGGCCACCATCATACCAGCGTCGCGCCACAGAATAGTATGGTCAATGGCCACGCCGCCAAGCAGTCCTGGAACCGACAAAACCACCAGGATATTCAGAATATTTGATCCGACGACGTTGCCAATGGCGATATCCGGATGGCCCTTCAGTGCGGAACCCACGGTGGCGGCTAATTCAGGCAGGCTTGTTCCGATGGCGATAATGGTTAGGCCGATAATTAGCTCGCTAACGCCAAGCGTCACCGCAATTTCGGTTGCTGCGCGAACCAATAACTCGGCCGAGGCCAAGAGAACGACAAGGCCAAATACCAGAAAGAGAGCGGCTTTCAACGTGGAGAGGTCGGGAATGTCCTCCGCCAAGAGGGCATCTTCTTCCGCTTCGCTGGCGGCCATTTCAGTCGCTTGTTTGTGCGAACGGACTAATTGCAGCAGGATCAGAGTCATAGCAGTAAGCAGTAATATGCCATCGAGGGCGCTGAGGTACTCATTGGCTAAAAGCGCAATCGCAGCTGCGGTCGCAAACATCAGCCAGGGCAGTTCTTTGCGTCGAACATTTTTGGAAAAGGTTAGCGGCATCACCATCGCGGTGATGCCTAGCACCAGGCCAATATTGGTGATGTTAGAACCAAGCGCGTTGCCCACAGCCAATAGCGGGGTGCCATCCAAAGCGGAGAAAACGGCGACAAAAATTTCTGGGGCAGAGGTGCCAACGGAGACCACGGTAAGGCCAATAAGGATTTTCGGAACGCCTAGATTTTTTGCTGTTGCGGCAGCGCCATTGAGAAAAATATCGGCACTCCAGACTAAGGCAATAAATCCGGCAATCAGGAGAAGAAGGTTAAACCACATTAAAAGCGCTGTCCTTTTGCCGTCGAAATGCTGCTAGAGCTAAGTAGAGAAGCGGTCACAAAATTCATCGGTTCAATATTAAGCCTGCACTTTAGTCGTATATGAGGAATCCGCCAAG
>CENJ01035206.1_pt1 | contig 25338 bp, 33 predicted proteins | sample 356161 | NCBI WGS metagenome assembly CENJ01 (sample SAMEA2619531, study PRJEB7988) | marine metagenome | biome: marine biome (ENVO:00000447); feature: surface water layer (ENVO:00002042); material: "saline water (ENVO:00002010), including plankton (ENVO:xxxxxxxx)" | depth 5 m | reverse complement strand
GCTTTTGCGTTCTCGCTGATTTGTTGAATTAGCTGATCCATTATTTCTTAAACCATGTAGATGTAGATGATTTTTTAAGTCTTGTAAGGGGGTTAATGGCATCACCCTTAGATATCACCATATCAGAATTCATGCTCAAAATTATTTTTGCAGCATCAATTTTTGAAATCATTCCACCTTTTCCGCTTTTGCTTGCCTTGCCTGCCATTGCATGGATGTCCTTAGTAATTCTTGATACTCGTCTAACAAGTTTTAATTTTTTTTCTGCATGATCAAACGATTCGTATAGACCCTCAACTGCAGAGAGTATGATAAGTAAATCAGCTTTAAATATTTTAGCTAATTTTGCAGCAAGTAAATCATTATCTCCAAACTGTATCTCATCGGTTGCTGTAGTATCGTTTTCGTTAACAATCGGAAGCACCTTGAAATCATGGAGTTGCTTAATAGTTTTTAATGCATTCTTTGCATCTTTATTGGTTTGAATTTCTTTGGGAGTTAAAAGCACCTGACCAACGTCGATGAAGTAGGGTTTGAAAGCTGTTTTCCATGCCTTTATTAACTCTATCTGACCTAAAGCCGCAAGGGCTTGAGATTCTTCAATTGAATTAATCTTCTCAATATTTAGTAGCCTTTTTCCGATTGCAATCGCACCGGATGAAACCAAAACAATCTTTCGATCCTTAAGTGCAGCAATGTCTCTTGCAATATTGTTCAATATTTTCTTTTTAACTCTACCCAGATCATCGGTAAGCACGGCTGAGCCAACTTTTACAATAATCCGTTTGTGCTGTTTTGAAAGCAAAGACATGGTATTTAATGTGTGTAAAATAAGTGCATGATTCAAATGATAAGGCCACATTCTAAAACCTTATTTTTTTTAATTCTATCCATAATTGTTATTTCTTCCTGCGGGGGAGGAGGCAGTAGCAGTGACTCAGCAAATCTAGAGAGACTAAATATATCTGTTTCTGGACTTAAAGCTTCTTCACTAAGTTATGAGCCCCAACAAATTACGGTTACATCTAACATCTCGGAATGTTTGTTTCAGTTATCTCAAGCAAGCTCAACCACGCCTCAACAAAAACTTTTGCATGTAACTTCAGGGAACTCAAAGCGCTTTAGCTTTAGAAATCCAATTATTTACGATAAGAATCTAGATGTTCAATTTGATGTTGCCTCGATTCCATCAACCAGTTGCCCATCCGGTTCTAGCAGTCAACAAATCAGTGTTGGTAAATATCCCACATCTTTTGAAGCGGTACCTGAAAATATCGAAGATTTATCAACCACTGCTTTTCAAGCAAATGATATTGGATTCGGCGGGATTGTCATCACGGATAGATTTTCTTCCACGATCTGTTATCCAACTCCTAACGATTGTCAGAGTTACACGAATGAACTATTTGGTCAAGACGCTCATAATATGACTTACGGTGATTTTAATGGTGATGGATATGAGGATTTTGTTGTTGTATGGGCATTATTTCCGCACACTTTAGAGTCAAGTCAAAAAGTTGATGCTCCGATAAATATCTACATTAATGATGGAACTGGAAGATTTGTCGAAGATTTAGATCTTTATGCAACCGGCTCACCGCCAAAACATCCTTTTGCTTATCGAGCTATTGCCAAGGATTTTAATGGGGATGGTCTCGATGATCTTTTTGCAGGATCGATGGGCTTGCAAGTCAGAGGAGAAGATTACAGTCAAAACTATATTGATCCCTTTCCACACCTTTTATTACTTTCAAATGCATCAGGAAAACTTCAGGAAAGTTCTGCAAACATCACTGACGATAATGATGGGAAGGGCATGTTATGCAACTTCGCACATGATGCCAGCAGTGGTGATCCTGACGGTGATGGTGATTTTGATATTTTCGCTTGCAATGTACTTTTGATAAATGACGGTTCAGGGAATTTTACAATTCATCCTTATATTAATTTTAATTGGCAGTCCTCTAATCGGTATGGCAATCCAATGAGTAGTTTAGTGGTGGATTTAAACAATGATGGTTTTGATGAGTTAATTTTCTGGAACTTTGATAATAGAGCGCATTGGTCTGATGCTGATGAGGGCTACATTCTAATGAGCAATGAAACCGCGAACATCGAAGCGTGGAATAAAATAACTCTGCCTACAGGACCCTTTGGTGAGCAACACAATAAATACAATCATGCTGCTTCGGGTGATTTTAACAATGATGGATTTAAGGATGTGGTCGTGGCCATTACACGAGATCTGCCTTATTACGAAGGTGCATATCTACAAGTCTTAATTAATGATGGAACCGGAAAGTTAATAGATGAAACATCTCTACGCTTTAGTGAGCAAGTCAGAACTGATACTCATCATGGAGAGGGAAATGTATATGTAAGAGATATGAATCTAGATGGTCATTTAGATATCATCCACTCAACGAGAGATTATCAAAGTGGTCATCACGGTGCCCATATTGCACTCAACGACGGTCTTGGAAATTTTACTTCGGTACGAAATTCAGTCCTGCCTTTGAGACCGGTTCGATCAACCTCTACAAACTATCGTTATCTGATCAAGGGATTACCGATTAATGCCGATAATGAAGCTTGCTTGGATCTTATTTCAGTTACTGATGTTGGTTGGGGCGACTGGAGAGAAGATACCAGAAACTATCTTTTTAGCTTGATTAACAAAGACTGTAACTATTAACTGGTGCCCCATATCTGAGTCGAACAGATACTCCCGAAGGAACGCGATTTTGAATCGCGCGCGTCTACCAATTCCGCCAATGGGGCCAGCGTGTCATTGTAGCTGAGATCAACATCTTTTAGAATGAGCCCCCTATGAAGATCAGTGATTTTAACTATGATTTACCGGAAGATTTAATTGCTAAGTATCCTCCTATAGATCGAACTGACTCTCGTCTTTTAGTTTTCAACAATAATCAGATCAAACATGAGAAATTTTCTAATCTTTTGGACTATCTTCAACCCAATGATCTTCTGGTTTTAAATGAATCTGCAGTCATTCCTGCTCGTTTAATTGGTGAAAAAGAAACAGGGGGAAAAGTTGAGGTCATGCTTGAAAGATTTTTATCTTCCTCGCAAACGCTTGTTCAAATAAGATCTTCAAGATCTCCAAAAGAAAATTCAATTATTAATTTTGCATTACTTAATAATAAAATTTCTGCAAAAGTGCTTGGAAGACAGGACAACTTTTTCATTTTGGAATGGAGGGGTAAAGCCGAAGAGATTTTTCAACAAAATGCCGCTATTCCTTTGCCTCCATATATTGATAGAGATGCAGATAGTAGTGATAAGAGTCGATACCAAACTGTTTATGCAAACATGAACAAACAATTTTCTGTTGCGGCACCGACAGCAGGATTGCACTTTGATAATTTACTTTTAACAAGGCTAAAAAATGCAGGCATCAAAACCGCAACCCTAAATTTACACGTCGGCTCAGGCACCTTTATGCCAGTCAAAGAGGAGAATATTAAAGATCATAAAATTCATTATGAAAAAATAGAGGTGACTGAAGATATTGTTTTAAAAATCAAACAAACAAAAGAACAAAAAGGAAGGGTAATAGCTGTTGGCACCACTTCGGTAAGAGCATTAGAGACTGCCTTCCAGGATGTTCCTGATAAATATAATGGAGAGACAAATTTATTTATTTATCCAGGCTATGAATTTAAAGTTGTCGATTTAATGATTACGAATTTTCACCTACCTAAATCTTCTTTGTTGATGCTGGTGAGCGCTTTTATTGGTAATCAGGAAATGCATCGAGTCTATCAAACAGCAGTAAAAGAGGGCTACAGATTTTTATCCTATGGCGATGCTATGCTACTCACAAAAAAATGAAATTTAATATTGCGATAACAGAAGGTTTTGCTCGTAGAGGAGTTCTCCAGTTTGAAAGGGGTGAAATACAGACACCAGCATTCATGCCAGTAGGCACTAACGGCACTGTTAAGGCTCTTGAGATTGAAAATATATTAGAAACAGGATCAGAAATTATTTTAGGGAATACTTTTCATCTGATGTTAAGACCAGGGGATGAGTTAATTAAAGATGCTGGCGGCCTGCATAAGTTTATTAACTGGTCCAAACCAATTCTTACTGATTCAGGGGGTTTCCAAGTTTGGAGCTTAGGCGAGATGGCAAAAATTTCTGAAGAGGGTGTTCGATTTCAGTCACCGTATGATGGCATGAAGATAGAACTTACACCAGAGCGTTCTATAGAAATCCAAAATAACCTAGGCTCAGATATTCTCATGATTTTTGATGATTGCACTTCCTATCCCGCTACCTATGAAGATGCAAAGACATCCATGGAGCTATCTTTAAGATGGGCAAAGCGCTCAAAGGATGCTCATCACTCTAAAAGCGCTCTCTTTGGGATCGTTCAAGGGGGCATGTATAAGGACTTACGGACACAATCATTGGAATCATTGATGGATCTTGATTTTGATGGCATGGCTGTCGGTGGCTTGAGTGTTGGCGAAACCCGTGAAGAAAGAGTGACCGTCCTTGAGCATCTTGCGCCAGAACTCCCAAAAACATTACCTCACTATTTGATGGGTGTTGGAAAGCCAGAAGATATTGTCGAAGCTGTTTATTATGGGATCGATATGTTTGATTGTGTGCTTCCAACACGTAATGCAAGAAACGGTCAATTAATTACCTCCTTTGGTGAATTGAATATTAGAAATGCTGAGCATAAAACTTCTTCAGAGCCAATCGATCCAGATTGTGCCTGCAAGGTGTGCAAAAATTATTCGAGAGCCTACCTTCATCATTTGGATAAAACTAAAGAGATTTTGGGATCAATTTTATCGAGTTATCACAATATCTTTTACTATCAAACTTTGATGTCGCAGATAAGGGAAGCCATCGAAACAGAATCATTCGCTAAGTTCATAAAAGACTTCTATAATAAGCGTCAAAAATTAGTTCCAAAGCACTTACAGTAAGGAGTTTTCATGGAAGAAACAGCAGTTCAAAGTCCGGGTTTTTTTGATCCAACTCTTTTTTTGCTAATCGGGATGTTGGCCATCGTTTATTTCATGCTAATACGCCCGCAAAATAAACGAGCTAAAGAACTTCAACAAATGCTGGGCGCACTCGAAAAAGGTGATGAAGTTGTTGCTGCGAGTGGAATTTTAGGCAAGATTAGAGACATTAAAGGAGATTATGTTTCTATAGAAGTTAGCCCAAGCATAACCTTTAAATTACAAAAGACAGCAATCTCTGGCACTTTGCCAAAAGGAACCATTGATTCAATCAATAAATAATTACAGTGAATAAGTTTTCTGTTTGGACCTATGGATTGATTCTCTCAGTCTTACTGTTGGGTATTCTCTATTCATTACCAAATATCTATCCTGCAAAACCATCCATTCAAATTGCTTATTCAGATTCAGGAATGTCTGCTGATCAGAGCTTGCTTGAAAGAGTTAGTCAGGCTCTTAATGCATCTGAAGTTGCGGCTACTGCCGTGAAGCTCGATGAAAATAACATCGTAGCTAACTTTAACTCCCTCGATGATCAGCTTAGAGCAAAGACCGTCCTGCAAAGAAGTTTATTGGATGATGCTGTTGTGGCTTTAAACCTTGAGCCATCAACGCCTGCGTGGTTGGAAGACATTGGAGGTTCGCCTCTAAAACTGGGTCTTGATTTATCTGGTGGAGTGCATTTTTTGCTCGAAGTAGATATCGAAAGTGCTGTTTCAAATCGACTTGAAGGAATTTTAAATTCTTTTCGACAACAATTTAGAGAGGAGGGCATTCGTTACTCTAACTCTGTTAATAATGGCTCCTCGATTAGATTTACTTTTAATAATGAAGAGGCGTATACCAAGGCTCGAGTAATTATAAACAATGAGAATGTTTCACCCAATGGTCTTATCTATGACTTAGTTTTAGATAATTTCTCTAACACAATCGAGCTAACTTATACCGATGTTGCAATCAGAGAAATCAGAGATTATGCAGTTGGACAAAACTTGATGACATTGAGAAACCGAGTTAATGAGCTTGGGGTATCTGAGCCCATCGTTCAACGACAGGGCAGAGACAGAATCGTTGTCCAATTACCTGGAGTCCAGGATACAACAGCAGCGAAAAAGATAATTGGTAAAACTGCAAACCTTGAGTTTCGCATGGAGGCTTCATCTACAGCATCTAGATTAAGAAAAGAGAGTTTCGTCTTTAAAGCCTCTGAATTACAGACTGCAGACCTAGAGAGAACTGTGATTGTTTCAGGTGACAGTGTGACCAATGCCAGCACAGGTTTTGATGAGAGCGGTTTTCCGCAAGTAAATATAACGCTTGATATGCAGGGGGGCAGATCTCTCCAAAAAGCAACCACAGGAAATATCGGCAGAAGATTAGGAGTTTTATTTGTCGAACAAAAATCTCGCTCTGAGATCGTCATCAACGATCAGGGAGAGGAGATTATTGAACAAACTCCATATATTGAAAAGAAAATTATTAGTTTAGCTACAGTTCAAGCTGTATTGGGCACGAGCTTTAGGATTACAGGAGTTGGAACGCCGCAAGAGGCAAGCGAATTGGCTTTACTATTAAGGGCGGGTGCTTTGGCAGCCCCAATGAAGTTTGTTGAGGAAAGGACGGTTGGCCCCAGCCTTGGAAAAGAAAATATTGAGCTAGGCATGCGTTCAATCATGATCGGTTTTCTTGCTGTAGTTATATTTATGTTCGCTTACTATAGATGGTTTGGACTGGCAGCTAACTTAGCCCTAATTTCTAATTTGGTACTAATTACGGGATTTATGTCACTGCTAGGTGCAACGCTGACGCTTCCAGGGATTGCTGGAATAGTGCTAACCGTTGGTATGGCAGTCGATGCAAACGTATTGATTTTTTCTAGAATTAAAGAGGAGCTTAGAGCTGGTCTAGGGCCACAAGAAGCTATCAAAGAAGGTTTCTCAAGAGCTTTTACAACCATTTTTGATGCCAACATAACAACACTCATTGCTGCTCTCGTTCTATATGCAATTGGAACCGGTCCCATCAAAGGATTTGCCATTACGCTATCGATTGGAATTGTTACCTCAATGTTTACAGCAATCATGGGTACGCGAGCTGTAGTGAATTTAATTTATGGAAATAAAAATATTAGGGAGTTAATGGTCTAGCATGGATTTTAATATCCCATTCATGAAGTATCGTAAGATTGCTGCTTATGCATCTCTTGCATTGTTCGTTATTTCAATTGTCTCTCTAAGCTTTAGAGGCTTGAGTTTGGGGCTTGATTTCAGTGGTGGAACTTTAGTTGAAGTTACCTATGAAGACTCAGTCAATCTTGAAGAGGTAAGAGGCATGCTTACCAATAATGGCTTTGATGATTATCAAGTTGTAAATTTTGGTTCTGATAGGGATGTGCTTATAAAAATTGCAGATCAGCCTGGCAACAGCCAACTGGGTGATGAAGTCTTTGCACTAGTTCAAGCTAATGATCCTGATACTGAATTAAAGCGGGTTGAGTTTGTTGGACCGCAAATTGGCTCAGAACTCCGTGACCAAGGAGGCTTAGGCATGTTAGTGGCTTTGGCAATGATCCTGCTTTACGTTGCTTTCCGTTTCCAATATAAATTTGCTCTTGGTGCTGTTACTGCACTTGCTCATGATGTCATTATCATCCTAGGATTATTTTCCTTATTTGCATGGGATTTTGATTTGACCGTAATGGCTGCACTCTTAGCGGTGATAGGCTATTCCCTGAATGACACGATAGTTGTCTCAGATAGAATCCGAGAGAATTTTAGATCTCAGCGAGGGATTGAGTCGATTGAGGTTGTTGATCTCTCGATCAATCAGATGCTTGCAAGGACTTTGATCACTTCATTGACAACGCTATTAGTTTTATTGGCTCTATATTTTCTTGGGGGTGAGCTAATAAGAGGTTTTGCTCTTGCACTGATCATTGGTGTAATTATTGGGACTTATTCTTCGATATATGTCGTTGCCAATATGCTCATTATGTTTGCAATTAAACAAGAGGATATGGCTATACCCGAGCCCGAGGGAGCTGAATTTGACGATATGCCTTAATTGGCAGTGAAGTTACCTTTGATTGTTTTAAGCATTGGCTTGAAACATTTAGGCGCCGCACATAAAAAGTGATCCCCATCCAAGCAATTAGGGTCTCCAGTAAAATCACTTACCAATGCTCCAGCTTCGGTTGCAATTAGAATACCTGCAGCAACATCCCAAATTCCCAAGCCATTCCCCCAAAAGCCATCCAGTCTGCCGGCGGCAACATAAGCGATATCCAATGCAGCACACCCTGATCGACGAATGGTCAAGCCATGGGTGTAGAGCTCCCTAAATGTAGCTATGTTTTCAAATGTATAGGTTTGTTCTGCTTTGCTGTGAGAGCTGTTAGCAATTAATGCATCCTTAAGGTTCATGCGCTGGCTAGCACGAATCCTTTCACCATTTAATTCAGCACCTTTACCTCTTGAAGCAGTAAATTCCTCTTGTCTTGATGGATCAATAATGATGCCATGCTCAATCTTGTCTCCAACTTTGCAGGCCAGTGAAATACAGTATTGCGGATAACCATGAATAAAATTAGTGGTACCATCGATCGGATCAAGAATCCAAGTGGTATCAGAATTATTGACCTCATGACCAAACTCTTCACCTAGAAAATTATGTTCAGGATAATATTTTTTAATCTCTTCAAAAACAAGGGTTTCAATTCTTCTATCCATTTCAGTGACATAATCAGTAGGACCCTTTTTTTGAACCGTCAACGAATGAACTTTTTTGACACCAAATTCTATCTCACGTGCGCCCATGCGTGCAGCAATTAATCCTACATTTAATAAAGCGGGTAAAGACATGTCGCATATTGTACTGGAAATGAAGATAATAGTTTCATGTTAGATAGCGCAAAACTTATAAACATAGTTTTGGTTGAAACCTCGCATCCTGGCAACATTGGATCAGCTGCAAGGGCAATGAAAAATATGGGACTTTCAAACTTAAACCTCATCAATCCAAAAAAATTTCCGCACGGTGATGCCAGAGCGCTTTCAGGTAACGCATTGGATTTACTTGAAATTGCAGAAGTTCATCAAAACATTCAAAGTGCAATTGCTAATTCAAAATACGTGTTGGCAACTTCTGCAAGAGAGCGAAGCATCGATTGGCCGATTGTGGAAGCAAGAGAAGCTTCAATTAAAATCAAAAGTTTAGTAGAGCAGGGAGATGAAATCTCAATTTTATTTGGTCGTGAGGATAGGGGGCTTACCAACGAGGAGCTTCAACTAGCAAATGAACATCTCATCATCCCCGCAGATACAGATTATCCTGTTTTAAATTTAGCTATGAGTGTGCAACTGGTTTGTTACGAAATACATATGGCATTGAAGTCCGATCAAAAATTTAGTTGGCAAGATTATCCTGAATACACACATCAAGAAACCGATAATCTGATTGAGCACTTTAATGAGACTGCTTTTAAGCTTGGCTTAGTAGATAAATCAAACCCCAAACAGATCCTGACTCGAATGGAGCGAATGTTTCGAAGACTCCATCCTGACAAGATGGAAGGGAACTTTTTAAGGGGTTTTTTAACGAAAGTGAATAAGCTTCTTAAATAGCTCTGCGCTATTTGATTTATCAATATAAACTTTTATAATTCCGCCATCTAGTCCCGTTCGTCTAGAGGCCTAGGACACCGGGTTTTCATCCCGGCAACAGGGGTTCGACTCCCCTACGGGATGCCAATTTCTTGGAAAACCCTATAGATATAATGTTTATAGGGTTTTATTTTTGTCTTTAGCTTCTTCCTCAAGATACTTTTTATAGTCTTCCCAGTCATGTGGTGTACCAGCATTGAGCTTATTGATTTTATTAGCTCTTTTCAGAGCCTTTGTAGATAGCTTGCTAGGAGTTTCTTTGATTATTTTTCTAAAAACTTTTTTTATTTGGTCCTTCATCGATTCAAGAAGTTTTTAAAATCTGCACGACTAATTTCAAAATGAAAGCTGTTGCAACCAATACACCAAATGTCCAGCCCAGTTTCATATATTCAATATTAAATATTGAGCTCGAAATAAGCAAACAAGAAAAAATCAAACTGACTTACAATACATCTTATTATGAAAATTGCTGTGGTGGGCTCAGGAATCTCTGGATTAGGAGCATCTTATTATTTAGGAAAAAGACATCACGTAGATTTATATGAAAGTGATACTCGTATAGGTGGTCATACACACACCCACAAAATACAGCTAGAGGAAGAAATCAACGTTGATTCTGGTTTTATTGTTTTTAACGACCTTAACTACCCTAACCTGATTCAATTTTTTAATGAGTTAGGAGTGGATACCGCTGACACTGATATGTCCTTTTCGGTGTCTTCAAAAAATAACTCTTGGTCATCAAATGAATTTAAAAAATTAAGTACTTTTCTCAAACCAGCAAAATTAATTTTTTTAAAAAATATCATTAAATTTAATCATGCTGCAAAACAAAATATTGCTGGCATAAGTTTTAGAGAGTGGTTAGAAAATAAAAATATCAAAAAAGAATTTGTAAATGATTATGTTTTGCCAATGGCAGCAGCCATTTGGTCTACACCCATGGATAAGATAGGAGAGTATCCAGTTGAATCAATGCTTGCCTTTCTAAAAAACCATGGTCTGCTAAAACTCATTAAGAGACCTCAATGGCACTTTGTTAAAAATGGGAGTGCTTCTTATATAGATGCAATCATAGAAACCTCTAACATTAATAATGTATTTACAGGAGAGTCTCCGATTATTAATAAGTCTAATCAACAATGGCGACTCAAAACGTCAAATCATGAACTTGATTATGATCAAGTAGTCATTGCTACGCATATCAATGATGTTCCAAAATTATTAGCAAATTATAAAGATTTTTCTTTTATGTCTGATTTTTCATACAACACCAATAAAACAATCCTTCACACTGATGAGAGCTTTATGCCTGTAAGAAAAAAGTTATGGTCGTCATGGAACTCATTTAAATATGATGATTACGAGTACGTTACCTATTGGATGAATAATCTTCAAAACATCAAATCTAAAACAAATTTGTTTGTAACTATTGGTAACTTTCCGCAAATACAAACACAAAAGATCATCAAAGTGATGCAATACGAGCATCCACTTTTTGATTTTACCTCTCAGGAAGTAAAGGATAAGGTGAGCGAGTTGCAGGGATTAGATAATTTATATTTTACTGGTGCATATCAAGGCTATGGTTTTCATGAGGACGGCCTTACCTCTGCATTAAATGTAGTCAGAATGATAGATCATGCAATTTAGTGTTTACGTCGGCAGTATTTTTCATCAAAGAGTTTTTGGAAAAAAGCATCAGTTTAGATACAAATTTTTTTCAGGTTACTTTAGTGACATTTATAACTTTAAAGATAGTGAATTTGTTACTAAAAAATTTAGCAAGATTTTTTCATTGGATTTTAATGATGATGGAACTAAAGCAACTATAAAAGCAATCAAGATTTTTTTAAATAAAAATCAAATTGATGCTCATGATTTAAAATTAGATTTACTTAAAAAACCAAATTCTATTTTTTTTAAGGCCTTCAATCCAGTTTGTTTTTGGTACCTAAAAAAGCATGATGAGGTCTTAGCTTTTATTGCAGATGTCACCAATACCTTTGGTGAAAAGCAAATCTATTTTATTGATAATTCGGGAAAGGATATTCGCTATGATATCTATTACAAGGCTACCAAAAAGATGTATGTATCACCCTTTGCAAAGAAAAGCGGAATATATAAATTTAAAATTTCAGATCAACCGAATCAAACTATCATCAAGGAATTTAATCATGATGAGGTATTGGAGATAAATACTGTCTTAAAAGGTGTTACCCATAAATTTAATGGCATGAAGAAGAGTTATTTTTATTTTAGAATAATAATATCAACTCTTTTTGTAGTTGCTAGAATACATTTACAAGCACTATTAATATGGCGAAAGGGCAATCAAGCCCACAGTCATAATGGAAATGGTTATGCTGAATCAAATTATAAAAAATTGGATTAATAAAAAACTTAAGACATTTGAAGACGGATCACTTCGATTATCAATACCTGGTTGTTCAGATATTATCATTGGCGATCATAATCAGCCTCAATTCAATATTACTTTTACCTCAATTCGTGGAATCTATTTAATTCTTCGAAGGGGTGTTTTAGGTTTTACCGAGGGTTTCATACAAGGTTACTGGATAACTGATAATTTACAAAAAACCATGACCTTTTTAGCAAAAAACTTAAGTAATGTTGAGAGCATCAAAAAGGGAAACTCTAGAAAATTTATCACTAAATTCCAACATTGGCTGAGAGAGAATACTCTTTCACGAAGTAAAAAAAATATTCATGCGCACTATGACTTAGGCAATGCTTTTTATGAATTATGGCTTGATTCCAGCATGACTTATTCATCAGCCATATTCCAAAATCTTAAAGAAGAACCTCTTGAATCTGCTCAAAAAAATAAATATCAAAAAATAATTGATAGCCTTAATCTAAAGCCTGGAGACAATATTTTGGAGATAGGTTGTGGATGGGGTGGCTTTATTGAGCATGCTTCTAAATTGGGAATAAATGTTACCGGTTTGACTATCTCAAAAGAGCAATTTGAGTATGCTTCATCAAGAATCACTAATTTAGGTGGTACACAAAAGATTCTTTATGAAGACTATCGAGTTCATGAAGGTTTATATGATGCTGTTGTCTCAATTGAAATGCTTGAAGCAGTTGGCTCAAAGTATTGGAATGAATACTTTGATTCGATCAAGCGATTTTTAAAGCCAGGATCATCAGCACTTGTTCAAGTTATTACTATGCATGATGAATACTTCAAAACTTACAATGTCGATCCAGACTTTATTCAAACCTATATATTCCCCGGTGGAGAACTTATTTCCGACGAAGCATTTTTTAATTGCGCCTCAACCATATCCTTAGAGTGCAAAAAAGTAAGAAGTTTTGGTGATTCCTATGCAAAAACATTAGAGCTTTGGAATGAGCAATTCCAAAAGCGATGGAATAGTGTCAGAGAACTAGGTTTTGATATTAAATTTAAACGAACATGGGAGATGTATTACGCTTATTGTATCGGTGGTTTTCTGAGTGATAGGTTGGATGTAACTCAATTTAAATTAACTTGTAATGATTAAGATTGGAATCTATTTAGCCGAGAAAGGCTTGGTCCCTGACTTTATTTTGAATTTTTTTATTCAGAGGATCAGTCTGGCTAGAGTAAGTTCTGCATCAATAGAAAATGAAAAAATAATGGTGATTAATAATCTTAAATCAGGGCCTATTGCAGAGAGGACATCTGATGCAAATGATCAACACTATGAGGTGCCCCCTGCGTTTTTTGAATTGGTTCTTGGAAAGTACATGAAATATTCATGTTCTCAATTTGACTCTAAGACTGATGATCTAGATAAAGCTGAAGAAAGCATGTTGCAACTATACATTGATCGTGCAGGTATTCAGGCAAATCAAAGCATTCTTGATTTAGGATGTGGCTGGGGAAGCTTTTCTTTATTTGCAGCTGCAAAATTCCCGTCATCAAAATTTACTGCAGTGAGTAATTCAAAAGATCAAATTAATTTTATTAATAATCAAGCTTCACTCAGAGGCTTGAGGAATTTAACTGCAGTCCAACAAAATATTAATGAGATGAATTTTAGCGAAACTTTCGACAAAGTTGTTTCAATAGAAATGTTTGAGCATATGAGAAATTATGAGTCTCTGCTCAGCAAAGTCTCTGATTTTCTGAATCCAGATGGAGAACTATTTGTTCATATTTTCTGTCATCGTTTTGCGTGCTACCTTTATGAAACAAAAAATGACTCTGATTGGATGACAAAAAACTTTTTTGAAGGTGGCATTATGCCTTCAGAAGATATTTTCAGTAATTTTGAGAATCATTTAAAAGTGGTGTCCTCTTGGAAGGTTAATGGTTCACACTATGGTCTTACCTCTCAAAAATGGTTAGAGAAACATGATAAAAATAAATCAAAAATAATATCCTTATTTGACCAACACTATGGCAATGGTAAAACTTGGTTTTTTAGGTGGAGAATGTTCTTCTTAACATGCGCAAAATTTTTTGCAATTAATGAAGGAAATGATTGGTATGTTTCTCATTATTTATTAAAAAAAAGGCCATAAGGCTAACCTTCAATTTTCTCTATATTCTTAATAAAGCAGTTCGACGGTGAATCAAAACCCCATCGATAGGACATGGGAACTATTGCATCGCCTACTGAAAGGTGAGTTCGATTACTCCACGATTGAAATTCTAACCTTTTTGCTGATTCTATATCCCAACATCGAGAACTAAATTGAATATCAAAATATTTTGAGCCAACCCGTAATACCAATGATTGGTTATTAGTATCCCATCTAAAACTTTGGATATCTGAAATTTTAATTGAAAAGGGTTCAGAAGCTGTTAAGTTCAATAAAAAGCTCATCAATGCTAGTAACTTAATGTTTGAAACTAATTTCATATTAATTAATCATAAACCAAGCAATAAGTTCTTTAAAAATTGAATATTTTTTCCCGTACCTGCAAGTAATTTTGTAATAAACTTAATTAATGCGACTAATATCTATATTTCTAGGCTTATTTTTATTGACGAATCTTTCTGCTGACATTGTTGGCGAAGCAGAAGTGACTGACGGTGACACAATAATCATAAATGACATTCGCATAAGGTTTACAGGAAGTGATGCACCCGAGAGTTATTTTTTTGGTAAAACTCAAAAGTGCCTCGATGGAAAAGGGCGTGAGTGGGAGTGCGGTAATGCAGCAACGCAAAAACTCAAAGAACTAATTAATAATCAAACAGTCAGATGTACTGATGAGGGTCAAGATAGGTACGGCAGAACTTTAGGTATTTGTTATGTTGGTGAAATGGATTTACAGGCTGAAATGGTGAAGTCTGGAATGGCGGTTGCTTATTTGAGATACTCAGATAGGTATGAGAAAGAACAAAATTATGCCAAAAAAGTAAAAGCTGGAATGTGGGCTGGAGAATTCAAGCAGCCCGAAGTCTGGAGAAGAGAAAATAGGGATTAAGTCTTAATTATTTAAACTGTGTCTTCTGGTATAAAAATATTTTCATATCTTCCAAACCCAAGAGTTTGGAAGTCACTCATTGCTGCAAACCTTTGCGGAGCTGAGGTTGAGGTTGTTGGAGACGAGCCAAAAAACTTACCAAATTGGTTGTGGGATTATGATGCAAGAGAACTTACCGAAGATGATAGAGCTAATTCGGCATTAATTAGGAAAGGAAGAAGGGGCTTTACCAATGATCTTTATAAAACTGATGAGTTTCTTTTTGCACATCCTTTTGGAACAGTGCCTGCTGCATTTGATCTAAAAACAAAGTCAGGTATCTTTGAATCGAATAGCATCATGCGTGCAGTTGCTAGATCCGGTAAACCAAATAATCTATTTGGAGGCAATGATCATGTCATGGCTTCAAGAATTGATAGTTTTTTAGATGTAAATTTGGTTTTCTCAAGAGAACATCAGGTTTATATATTAAGTGTCGAAAAAATGAACGAGGTTTTATATAACCGAATGAAGTCTGCTTATGAATTTTATTTAGATGGGATTGAATCAGCATTAAAGGTAAATAAATTTATTGCTGGAAACTTTATCTCTCTTGCTGATATATCTTTTGTTTGTGACGTTGGTTATTTTCTTAAAGAAGTTAATCAGAAGGATGTTATAAAAGCACAAGGATTTGAATTGATCTCAGCAAAATTTAAGGATGAATATCCGCAGAGCGCTGATCATCTAGTTGGGTTGTCTAGAAAAGAGGAATTTTCAACAGTTATAACAGATGGCTTTATAAGCCTTTAAATTTTGAAGGAACTATTCACCAAGCAGCACTTTTACTGCTAACTGAGTATCCATGTACTCTTTTAATTCAAGAATCTTACTGTCTTTGATCTTTATTAAAAAATGATATTTGTTGTTATACGGTTTGCCAGACACATGCATTGCTTCTCCTTCCACCTCAGCTGCAACATAATCATTTTCAGCAACTAAATTCACCACATTAAAAGTGATTCCTTTAGGAAACGAATCAAGAACGCTTTTGGCAAAGCCGACAACCTCACTTTTCGATCTTGAACCCCCAATAGCGTTTTCACCTGCTGTCCAGATCAATGATTCATCAGTGTAATAGTCTAAATATTCATCAGAACCAGAGCTTAAAAGATTAAAAAAATCTTGAACCAATTCTTTGTTTCCATCTATTTTTGACATTAGTTATATCTTACCTTCAACCTCAGGCCTCTCAAAATAAAAGATATTTGCTTTTCATTGGAGCATCAACATGAATATTTCTATTTAATTTAATTAAAGAATTTTCATAATTGTCACAATAGCTTTATGTAATAAATAATTTTTACTGTAAAGTAAATTATATTAATAGGAGAGGACTTATGAAAAAAACATTTATAGCGTTTGCTTTGGTTTTTGGTTTCCAGCTTAGTGCCGATGACCATCTGCCAGCAAACTATTCAATGTATCAAACTAACTTTTTATTTAATTGCCCGGTAGCAGAAAGATGCTTTGCGGCATTTGATAAATACATGAATTCCCCTGAAGTTTCTAAGGAAAAATTTGAAGTGGATTTTTTTGCGGTTCAACAAAACGGCTGGGATGATTCGACCCATGGCGTGAGCTGGTATTACAGAGATGCCGATCAATATGCTCGAGCTGGCCAAATATTCTCAACCTCAAAAGCAGGAAGAGAGTTTAGAAAGACCATGAATGATATTGGTGCTGAAATTATTTCTGACACCCTAACTGTTCACAGTGTAGGCGTAACTTTACGAGGTGAAACCACTGATAACAGAGTCAGCTTAAGGTGGAGCCTTGAAGTAACAGATCCAGGTAAGTTTGTCCCTTTATGGAAAAACTTCAGCAAAAGCATTGAGAAGTATGACTGGTCTTCGAATGCTTATGGATTGCAAAGCCACTATCTTGGCAATAATGGTAATGGGATTACCCACGAGATTTGGGCATCATTTAATACGCCTCAAGCTGCATTAGCATTCCTAACTGGCATGAATGCATCCAAAGAATTTGCTGCTTATGCTCCTGAATCAAGGAAGTACAGCAAGTTTAAAAGATCTTATATGGAAGTAAGTCTCAAGATGTACAATCCGGACTAGGATAATTTAAATCATTTATTTAATAAGGGGCTTGATGCCCCTTATTTATTTTTAAAAGATGAATTAAGATTTAAGAATGACTTGGAATAAAAAATACATTGATGTTTTAGGTAAGCAAATAGCTTACGTTGAGATGGGAGAGGGCGACCCAATCATTTTTCAACACGGTAATCCAACGTCCTCTTATCTTTGGAGAAATGTCATGCCTCAACTTCAGAGTCTTGGCAGGTGTATCGCAATGGATCTGATTGGTATGGGTGATAGTGAAAAGCTTAAAGATGAAGGGAACATGACGTATTCCTATGCTGTTCATAAAAAATATTTTGATGAGTTTTTAGCTGAATTAGGTATTAAAAATAATGCAACCCTTGTAATTCATGACTGGGGGTCCGCACTAGGTTTTAACTGGGCATATGATAATCCTGAAAAAGTAAAAGGCATTTGTTATATGGAAGCTATTGTTAAATCCATGCAGTGGGTGGATTGGAACGAGGATGCTAGAGGAATTTTTCAAGGCTTTAGATCTCCAGCTGGAGAAGAAATGATTCTAAAGAAAAACTTATTTATTGAGGCCGTTCTTCCCGGATCCATTTTAAGGAAATTATCTGACGAAGAGATGAATGAGTATAGAAGACCTTTTAATGATGAGATTGCTCGTCGACCGACACTTGATTGGCCTAGGCAAATCCCCTTAGAAAATGAGCCTCCCAATATATGTAAAATTGTGGAATCTTATTCTAAGTGGATGGTTGAAAACGAACTGCCAAAGTTATTTATCAATGCTGAACCAGGAGCTATCTTAATTGGAAAGCAAAGAGAGTTTTGCAGAACTTGGAAAAACCAAAAAGAGGTAACTGTAAGGGGCAGTCATTTTATCCAAGAGGACTCACCCGATGCAATTGGGAACGCAATCTTTGATTGGTTGAATGGTTTAAATTAATATAAAAAAATAGGAGAAAAACTATGTTGGTAGCTGTTAGAGCAGAAGTTGAAAATGTAGACCGCTGGAGGGAGGGATTTAAAACTCATGGTGATGTTTTTGCCAGTCAAAAAATCTCCATTGCATATTTAGGTGCAACCGACGATAACAAAGTCATTGCTGTTTGTGAGACCTCCGACCTTGATGAGTTTATGAAGGTTTTTAATGCGCCTGAAACCGCTGAAGCAATGCAGCACGATGGAATTACTGGTGGTGTGGAAGTATTTGTTTTGGATGACTCATTCAAACCATAAAAAGCACTACAAATTTTTTTAGGAGAGAATATGAAATCAAAACTTAGCTATTTATTTATTTTTTTGTTTGTTATTTCTTGCTCGCAAGAAAATACAACGGTCGGGGAGAATGATCTTTCATCAAGAACTTACTTTAATGAGTTTATGCCTTGTCAGGCTGGTCCAGACTATTCAGCAGAAAATATGGCAAAGATGATTGCTGATTGGCAACCTCTAATTACTGCCGATGAGTTAATGGGAGTTTGGGGGTATGCACCTGCATCAGAAAAAAATCTTTACCCTGAAACCGGTTGGTGGGAACTTCAATGGACCTCCAATGAAGCAGCGGATGCTGCATGGAGTCAATGGATTCAAAATGCTGAGGCTGCTGCCTGGCAAGAAAAATATGCCAATGTATTAGTTTGTGATGGGGAAGCTAGAAATGGTTTTGAGGGCGTCTTTCCTTTGGGTGCTGAAGAATTTGGTGAGTTACCGAAATCAGGATACTTTTTCAGTGCAGTATGGCTTTGCAAATACAATGAAGGCTCTGGGGTAGCAGATGCTAAAGAGTTCTTACCAAAATTTACTCAAACAGTTAGAAATAGCGATGGTTATGCCGGGACTTCTTACCATTTTGGAAACTATTACTCAGACTCAAATCCAGATGCGGATTTTCTATGGGGTGATTTTACAAATTCCCGTGAATCCATGATTCAAGCTACAACCGCATTTCAAGATGATGTTCAACCCACAATGTTTCCAATGTTTAGTGAGTTTGCTGCATGCGGTGATACACCAGATGAATATAATGGATGGATGTTGTATGACGCTGAAAACAAAGATTTCATGCCGAAATTTACAAATTAATATTTAGACATTCATGATTAAGCTAATCTTTTTTTTTACGATGAGCATAAGTTTGTCTGTTCAGTCTGACATATCAAATAATCCTCAAGACTGGTACGGAGTTACTGATAGGGTCATGGGTGGCAAATCAAATCTACAAGTTGAATTTGTTGAAGAAACCTTCATCTTGCGTGGTAATGTCACTACTCAAAATAACGGTGGTTTTGTTCGGCTTGTCCACGATATTAAACTTAACGACGATGCGTTAAGTGGGATCAGTTTCCTTGCCAGAGGAAATGACGAGGTTTATGAGATACACGCAACGCTCAAGGGGATGAAGATGCCACCTTGGTCCTACATGAGTCATTCTTTTCAAGTAACAGATGAGTGGAAAAGATATGAAATCTACTTTAAAGACCTCAAATCATCAGGGTATTCGGCCAGAAAAATGAAACCTAAAAATATCAACAATATTGCCTTTGCAGGTTACGGAAGAGATTTTAACGTTAATTTAATGATCAAAGACATTTCTATTTTTTAGAACATGATCATAAATTTGATCACTTTTTGATCAGTCTTTTATATTTTGATAATATAAATTTATCGTTCATCCCATTCTTGGGACGGAAGTAGTCAATTTAGACGAAGGAACGCATTATCATCGTTCATCCTCTTAGAGGACGGAAGTAGGTAATGATACCGAAGGAACGCTTCTTAAATAGGAGATGTTATGACTATATCTAAATTACACAACTTAGATAAATCTATCCACCAAAATCCTAGAAAGCTTATGGCATTGAACTATGCTATTAAGAAACTTAATGTGGAAATTGGTAAGCAAAATAAGAGAGAGAAGTCTGCTAAAAAAGACCTTTTCTTTCCTTACTACCTTTAGGATAGATAAAAAAAATGGTGGCCTTTTGCCCCCATCTACTAATTAGTCAAGATTTTACTCAATAATATCTTTGTCCAATTTTTTAGAAGCATCCTCGATGCCTCCTAAGTTTATTACATTGGTAAAACCATTTTCAATTAACAAATTTTTAGCACGTTCAGCTCTTTTGCCAGCCGCACAGTAGGTAAATACAGGTTGATCCTTAAATGCTTGAATTTCATTAAGTCTTTTTTTTAACTCACTGACCGGGATATGTTTTGCATTTTCAATGAAACCATTATTCCATTCATTGTCAGTTCTAACGTCTATAATTAAGGATTCTGTTGCGAACAAATCCTGCTGCACAATAAGTATTAAGATGAATAAGAAAATTTTTTTCATAGCATTAAAAATATATGTTCAAATTCCATTATGCAATTTTTAGATCGATTTAGAAATTTTTATCATTCTCTTAATCAATGGCAAGACCTTGTGTTTGATTTTCTTGTGCTTGCCCCGTTGATAGGAATTATTTTTTTAATTTCATTTAGGTTTGGATTATGGCTGGTTAAGAAAATATTCAATTTTAATTTTCAATTGAAACTATTTAAGTCAAAAACTCTAAATTATCTAGCATTAATTGTGATTGGCTTCTTTATATCAATTATTGTTGGGCTTGCGCCATGATTGCTGCCATGGGAAAAAAATTATTCTTTTATTTGCCAAAGAATTCATGATTGATGCAAGAATCAATGGCATCATTGAGGTAGTAAAGTGAATAACATATTCGTCTCCGCTTGGATCTAAGATTGATAAGGTTATAAAGAATAGAGTTAAAATAAAACCAGTCCAATGAACTATATAAAAACTTCTATCAATCATTTAAATATTTTTGATGAATAAAGAAGACATATCAAGGATTATTGAAATGGCATGGGAGGATCGCACGCCCTTTGATGCAATTAAATCGCAATTTGGGTTGGGTGAGCAAGCTGTCAAAGAGCTAATGCGAAAGCATATGAAATCATCATCTTATCGTCTATGGAGAAAGCGAATGTATGGCAGAAAAACAAAGCATCTTGGAAAAAGAGATTTCTTAATTGGCAGGCATAAATCCTCCGATCAGAATAAACTTTAAGTATAATTTTAGGGCTTCAAGGGGATCAATATGGAAAAAGTATTAGTTACGGGTGCAACAGGATTCATTGGTTTGCACTGCATTCATCAGTTAATTGAAAAAGGTTATTCAGTCAATGGAACGCTAAGATCAAAATCAAGAGAGGAAGAGGTTAGATCTTCTCTAAAGAAAGCTAATTTATCTGATGCAAGCTTAACTTTATATGAATGTGATTTATTAAGTGATGAGGGTTGGGAGAGAGCCATCGAAGGGTGTGATTATGTATTGCATGTTGCTTCACCATTTATAGCTGGATTACCTGATCATGAAGATGACTTGATTAAGCCCGCACTTGCTGGAACACAAAGAGTTTTGAAACTTTCTGCAAAAAATTCTCAAGTTAAAAAAGTAGTGATTACATCATCTTTTGCAGCTGTTGGTGATACTTTTGATGGGAAAATAGTTTTCAACGAATCGGATTGGTCTGATCCTACCAACCCGAAGATTTCCGCCTATAACAAAAGTAAAACATTGGCGGAAAAAAGTGCTTGGGAGTTCATGGAATCAAATCGCTCGTTTAAATTAACTGTTATCAATCCGGTTGCAGTTATTGGGCCCATGCTTTCAGATGACTTAGGAACATCCAACCTGTTCGTTAAAAAAATGCTTGACGGTTCAACACCAGGAAATCCAGGTCTTCACATCGGTTTTGTTGATGTTAGAGATGTTGCCAAGGCCCATATTGAATCAATTAAGAATGAAAAATCTGATAATAAAAGAATTATCCTTTCGAAGGATGAGCTTTGGGTCAGTGAATTGTCAGAAATTTTAAGAGACCTTGGTTATCAAGCGCCGACAAGAAATATTCCAAAATGGCTGATCAGTATTTTATCAATCTTCGATAAGGAGATTGGAGGATTAAAACCCATGATTGGCAAGGAACGAAATATTGAAAGTTCTGTTTTTCCAGAAGTCTTTGATTGGGAGTTAATCTCTGTGAAAGACTCTGCTCGAGTAACCGCAGAGCAACTAAAATCCATGAATCAAATATAGGAGTTAATATGTTTAGTCACATTATGTTGGGAGCAAATGATTTGGAAGCATCAAAATCTTTTTATGATGCGGTATTAGGAAAGTTAGGAGCAAAGCCCGGCGTCTTATCACCAAACTCTCATGGCCACAAAAGATATTTTTATTTTCTTAGCGGTTCCATTTTTATTATTACCGAACCTATCAACGATGAGCCTGCAACGCACGGCAATGGCAGCACCATTGGTTTCAAAGCTGAGAGTCCCGAAGATGCTGATGCATGGCATGCTGCTGGAGTAGCAAATGGCGGTAAAGCAATTGAGGATCCTCCAGGTATTCGCGAAGGCAATGGCATGCAATTATATTTAGCGTATTTACTTGATCCGGCTGGTAACAAAATATGCGCAATGCATACCGTTAGTTAGGCTTAATTAGGTCAATAGCAGGATGGCTATTTTCAGAATATGCTGTAGATGCAATTTGAATAAATATCAATAATGCCGATGCTATGACGCATCCAATAAAAATTTTTGTAAAAAAAGATTTCATTTTTAAATTTATTTAATATTAATATAAATGACTTATGAGATGTGTTTTTATTTTGAGTTTAGTTTTATTGATGGGCTGTCAGACCCGCGAGTATCAAGTGATAAATCATCAAGTGCATGAGACTGAAGGTCAGCTGGGAGTTGCCATGGGATCATGTATGCAATTAGCTAATTCAGGCAATAATATAACAACACCGGATAAAAAGGGTAGGATAGAAAATCATAGAGCTTCTGATGATTCTTTTATTGAGTGCGCACATAATGAATATCAGAAAATGGAAGAAAAAAGACTTAGAAAAAAAAGCCCAAAAAGAATTAAATGAATAAATCTTTATTACTAATAATTTTTATATTGGTTTCCTGTCAAGCAAGAGAATATCGACTCCTTAATCACCAAGTTGTTGGAGTGGAGGGTGAGCAAGGAGGGATCATGGGTGCTTGTGTAGGGATTACAAACACGGGTCCAAGAGGACCCATGCTGCCTGATTCTGCTGGAGATCGAGTGGATGATACATATTTTGAGTGCACGGAAAGAGAGATGATGGAATTAGAGCATCAGCGACATCAAAATAAAAAGGAAGATCAAAAAGAAAAAACTAAATAATCTTGCACCAATCTTCAATATTTTGGCGTTCTGTTCTGAACTGATTTATTGGAGCTTCTTGATCTTTGTAACCAATAGCCATACCACAAAAAATCATCTGATTATCATCGACATTTAAGAATTTAGAGACACTTTCTTGTTTCATAGACCAAATTTCTTGGGCACAAGTATCCAATCCATGTTCTTGCGCTAAAAGCATAAAAGTTTGCAAAAACATCCCCAAATCAGACCATTGAGGTGGACCCATTTGACGATCAACAAAACAAAATAATGCAGCTGGAGCACCGAAGAATTCATAATTCTTGAAGACTTGTTTCCATCGCGCCTCTTTATCTTCTCTGGCAATCCCAAGGCTGCCGTACATCTGTTCGCCCACTTTCTTACTAAAACTTTTGTAGGGCTCCTTGAGATCTCTTGGATAAATATCGTAAGCAGGAGTTTCCGGTTCACTCCATTTAGACTGAAATTTTAAGAAGTCTTTCATTGAATCTTCATTAATAACATAAATTTTCCATGGCTGGAGGTTTCCACCCGATGGGCATCTGGAAGATTGCTTGAGTAATTCTTTGATTAATTCTGTGGAGACAGGATTATTTAAAAATGCTCTAACGGAGTGTCTATTTTTGATTGCATCTGAAACTTTCATAATGAAATATTACACAAAATACTTTCTAGGGTTAAATTCTTTTAAGTGGAGTTTGCAGTGCCAATCTATCACGACAACGTTTGCACCATTTATCACCCTTATTAAATTCGTCGGGCAATGTCAGTCTTTTGCATTGCTTACACTTTCTGTATCGAGTTCTGTTGGCCATTAAGGAATTTTTCAAGGGTTGTTTATTTGTAAATCTATCCTAAACTAATTGCATTACTAATTTTTAATTATTTTATGACTGAATCAAAAGTAGCTGTAATAACTGGTGCTGGTAGTGGTATTGGTAGAGGGCTTGCACAATTTGCTGCAAGTAAAAAAATGCAATTAGTTTTGTGTGATGTAAATACTGTTGGGTTGGATGAAACACTGGATATTGTTACCGCAGAGGGAGTTGAAGCAATAGCGCGCTCAGTTGATGTAAGTGATATCAATGCGATGATGAATTTAGCTAGCGAAACCTATGAAACTTTTGGTGCTTGTCATTATCTATTTAATAATGCGGGAGTGTTGGGACCGGCTCCTGTGAAAGATGTCACTCGTGAAATGTACGATTGGTTAATGAATATCAATATGGGGGGATGTTTTAATGGAGTGAATGCATTTCTCCCTCGAATGCTTGAGAGTGGTGAAGAGGGCAACATAGTTGCAACCTGTTCCACATCTGGATTTATAAGCTACCCAATGCTGAGTCTTTATTCTGCTTCAAAGTTTGCAATTCGCGGATTCATGGCAACGCTCAGAGAAGAACTTAAAACCTCAAAAATCCAAGCAAGCATTGTATGTCCTGGGGAAGTGGATACCAATATTGTTAACAGTGTCTATCAAGGTGAATCAACAACTCCAAAGAAAGAACGAAAGGTCGAAGATAAAGATCCTCGTGAAATGCTAGAAGTAGCTGCGGATGATGCGCAAGGCAAATCATTTCCAATTTCACCACTTCAAGCTGCTGAAGCAATATTTCAAGGAATCGAGAATAACGATTTTTATATCTTTACACACAAGGGTTACGAGGAGCATATACAACAAATTGCTGATGAGTATATTGCTGCTTTTGATCAAGCAAAATATCAATAAAGTTAATGGATGATGAGTCTTAAGACAATCTTAATCTTAATTGGAATAGCTGTTGTTAGTTTGGCTCTAATTTACGGCCCCAAAGCCGTTAGAGTGAATAAAATGATTCATCTCTATGATAAAGACAAGATTGCTTTTAACTT
>CENJ01078506.1_pt1 | contig 25351 bp, 23 predicted proteins | sample 356161 | NCBI WGS metagenome assembly CENJ01 (sample SAMEA2619531, study PRJEB7988) | marine metagenome | biome: marine biome (ENVO:00000447); feature: surface water layer (ENVO:00002042); material: "saline water (ENVO:00002010), including plankton (ENVO:xxxxxxxx)" | depth 5 m | reverse complement strand
TCAATCCTAAGTTACCTGATCCTATAATCGCTATTTTCATTTTTCTTATCTTTTATTTTTAATATACACTGGCTTTAAGCTGAAGCCCCAAATCCTCCTCCCATCCCATGATGAGGTTCAAATTCTGAATCGCTTGTCCAGAAGCTCCTTTTAATAAATTATCAATCGCTGAAGTAATTAATAACTGATCTTCATACTTATGCAAATGTACCACACAATTATTGGTGTTGACTACCTGTTTCAAAGCGATTTCTTTAGCGGAAACGTTTGTAAAAAGATGGGAATCATAGTAATCTTTATACAAGTTTTCCGCTTGTTCTAGACTTCCCTCAAATGGCGTGTAGCAACTTGCAAAAATCCCTCTTGTAAAATTACCTCGCTGAGGTAAAAAGTAAATTTTAGGATCCTCTAGCGTCTCTCCAATTTCCCCTAAGTGTTGGTGTGTAAAAGGTTTATACCATGATACATTATTATTCCTCCAACTGAAATGCCCAGTAGGACTTAGTCCTACCCCTGCACCTGTACTTCCCGTAGTCGCATTTACATGAAGAGCATCTTTAATTAAATTTTCTTTTGCTAGGGGCAGAAGCGCTAACTGAATTGCAGTAGCAAAGCATCCAGGATTGGCAATTGCCTTTGCGCTTTCAATTTTAGTTTTCTGATATTCAGGTAACCCGTATACAAAGTCGTAATCTTGAAATTGTGCATCATTTTTTAACCTAAAATCGTTACTTAAGTCAATGATAATGGTTTGTTCAGAAAATTGATTTTTTTCCAAAAAACCAACTGATTTGCCATGTCCTACACAAAGAAAAACTACATCAACTTCAGGGTTTATGGTATCCGTAAAGTTCATTTCTGTGGAGCCCAACAAATCTACGTGCGTATGACACAGAGGTGTTTCCGGCCTGGTCGTACTAAAAACAAAATCCAATGCTAAAGCAGGATGACGAAGTACAAGTCGAATCAACTCTCCTCCAGTATATCCTGAACCACCAATGATGCCTACTTTTTTCATTTTTCGTTGTTTATGTGTTGGTAAATTTTATTCTGATTAGATAATATTTTAATGAAGCCTTTGGCATCATCTGCGGTCCAACCCTTATTCATTTCTCCATAACTTCCAAAAGAAGCGTTCATAAGGTCATGATCGGATTCAATACCATTCAGTTCAAATCGATAGGGGTGGAGACTGACGAATACCTTACCAGTAACTGTGTTTTGACTACTGTTCAAAAAAGCTTCTAAATCTCTCATTACAGGGTCTAAGTATTGTCCTTCATGGAGTAACATTCCGTAAAAGTTAGCCAACTGCTCTTTCTGAAATTGTTGCCATTTGCTCAGTGTATGTTTCTCCAGCAAGTGGTGTGCTTTAAGAATTATTAAGGGAGCAGCGGCTTCAAAACCAACTCTTCCCTTAATTCCAATAATGGTATCGCCCACATGAGTATCTCTTCCAATTCCAAACTTTTTGGCTTGGTCTTGTAGTTTTTGAATGTTGTTGATAGGCTCGTCTATTTCACCATCAATTCCCTTGAGTTCCCCTTTTTCAAAGTGTAAAACGACCGACTCAGTCGTTTCTTTTTCGATCTGGCTAGGGTAAGCAGATTCAGGAAGACTCTCATGAGAAGTTAAAGTTTCTTTACCGCCAACACTGGTTCCCCATAGTCCTTGATTGACAGAGTATTGGGCTTTTTCCCACGACAATTCTACTCCGTTTTCCTTCAGATATGCAATTTCATCTTCCCTCGATAACTTTAGGTCTCTGATGGGGGTAATGATTTCAATTTCTGGAGCCATTACCTGAAATATCAAATCGAACCTTACCTGGTCGTTACCTGCTCCTGTGCTTCCATGAGCAATGGCATTGGCACCAATCTTTTTTGCATATTGGATGATTTCGATAGCTTGAACAATTCTTTCTGCGCTAACGGAAAGGGGATAGGTGTTGTTTTTTAGAACATTGCCATAAATTAAATATTTTACAACTTTTTTGTAAAAGGAGGACAAAGCATTAATGGACTCATACGTATGAGCACCCATTTGCAGTGCTTTGGTTTTCATTTCTTTTACTTGATTGTGATCAAAACCACCTGTGTTGACACTTACTGCATGAACCTGGTAGCCTTCTTTGGATAATCTCATCAAACAGTAAGAAGTGTCCAAACCTCCGCTATAAGCCAATACTAATTTTTTAATTCCCATTTTAATTCAGTTTATTTTTTTGCCCTTTGTTGGGATCATATAACATGCCTGTGCACAAACACATACTTCGCTCTGTTCTGGTCAATACATCATAGTTTTTACAGGTTTGACAGCCTCTCCAAAATTCAGGGTCATCTGTCAATTCCGAAAAAGAAACGGGTTGATATCCGAGCTCAAAATTAATGCGCATGACGGCTTTTCCAGTAGTAATTCCGAAAATTTTTGCTTGGGGAAATTTTTTTTTAGATAGATCAAACACGCTTTGTTTGATCTGTTTGGCCAAACCCTTACCTCTGTGTTCAGGTGAGACAATTAATCCAGAGTGTGCGACGTATTTGCCGTGTCCCCATACTTCAATGTAGCAAAAACCTGCAAATTCATTGTTTTCTATGGCGATTACTGCATTACCAGATTCCATTTTTTTACTGATATATTCTGGTGTTCTTCTTGCAATTCCAGTGCCTCTCATCTTAGCTGATTCATCAATACAGCTACAGATGGCCTTGGCATAAATGATATGTTTTGAATTGGCAATAATAATTTCCATTATTGACAAATGATATTAAAATTAAAAAATAGGTTAAAAACTTTGGAAAAAGAGACTGGACGCACCTGAGTCTCATATAGAGAAAAATACCCGCTAGGGGCGGCGTGGACGTAACGGAGTCTGGCTAATTGCCAATAAGCTTCCCAAGTAGTATGTCGTTGCATCTTTCATTTGAAGTGCAAATATCTGAATTTTATTTTTTTTAGCAAAAAAAGTCGGCAATGAAGTCACCATTTAGTTATTGAGTCCAATTTCAAAATCCTTAATTTTGCCTATGTTTCAAAAGTTCCAAAATCATTTGTTGGAAGAATTTCCTGACTTAAGGCAGCAAAAAATTTTATTAGCACTAAGTGGAGGATTAGACAGTTGTGTGTTGTTAGCCCTTTGTATGAGAGAAGGTTTGCAGGTTGCTATAGCTCATTGTAATTTTCAATTAAGAGGTGAACAGAGTGATGAAGACGCCCTTTGGATTAAAAAATTAGCAGCTGAGCGAAGCCTAGAATGTCATATCAAAAAATTTGACACCATAAACTATGCAGAAAAAGAAAAACTATCTGTTCAAATGGCTGCAAGAAACTTGAGGTATGAGTGGTTTGATGCCCTATCAGCAAAGTTTAGTTATGATGCGGTCTTGGTTGCACATCATGCTGATGATGCATTAGAGACATTTATGATCAATACAATGCGTGGTTCGGGATTAAAAGGCTTGTTGGGAATTCCTCAAACTAGGGGAAAAATTATTCGCCCTCTTTTACCTTTCACAAGAACAGATGTAATCAATTATGCCAATAAACATAAAATCGATTGGAGAGAAGATGCATCTAATGCCAAAACAGATTACTTACGCAATGTTTTAAGGCATAAAGTAATTCCAAATTGGAAGGCAACAGATGCTAACTTACAAGATCAATTTAGAACGACGTTAGAACATTTGGGACAGGCCCAAATGGCGCTGGATTTTGTGATCCAGGATTTTAAAACCAAGTATTTCTTCGAGGCGGAACAACAAATTAAAATTTCGATTGATGGGCTAAAATCGCTTAGACCTATTGACTTTTTCTTACACGCTTTGTTTAAGACTTATGGATTTGATCATGTTGCTGATTTAAATCAATTATTGGACGCACAAAGTGGAAAACAATTGTTTTCCAAAACCCACCGACTGGTTAAAGATCGTGCTTATTGGTTGCTTACCAAACATCATGATGTAATCCATGAGACCTATTCAATCAATAAAAATGTTAAGAGAATTCAAACGCCAATAACATTGAAATTTGGTTTAAATACCAAAATGAAATGTGCTGATAGTAACATCGCTTGTTTCAATAAAAAATTATTAAAGTTTCCATTAACCTTAAGGAAGTGGGAGGAAAGTGACTACTTTTATCCTAAAGGACTCAACGGTAAAAAAAAGTTAAGTAAATATTTTAAAGACGAAAAATTCTCTCTTCTAGACAAAGAAAATCAGTGGTTGCTTTGCTCAGGAGAGGACATTATTTGGGTGGTAGGGAAACGAGCTGATGGAAGGTTCGCTATGGATGACAATACAGAAGAAAATACGGAAGACAAATGGTTAGTTGGTTACTATGATTAGAAAGTGGTTCTTATTGCAGTTTTTTTGGGTACTGGCGATTCAATCGCAAGAACCAATCGTTTGGACAACAGATTTAGAAAAGGTTTCCGATTCCACTTATCTGCTAAAGTTTAAAGCAAAAATCCAATCCAAGTGGCACCTGTATTCTCAAAACCTTCCCGAGAATGGCCCCTTGCCTACTGAATTTATTTTTAAGGGGGCAGGGAAGCAGTTTGATTTAATAGGAAAGACCCAAGAGGGTAAAACCAAAACAGCCTTTGATCCAATTTTTGAAATGCAATTGTCTTGGTTTGATTATGAAGGTGACTTTGTGCAAAAAATAAAACTGAATAATCCAGATTTGGCATTGATAGAAGGAGAAATCAATTATCAGGCTTGTGATGACAAGCTCTGTATATTCAGAAACGAAGCTTTTCGTTTTGTATTGGATCAATCAAAAGCGGTTCCTGAAGATAAAAGGGTGATTGATGCAGGGAGTAAAGAAAAGACCACAGCGCTCAAACTCGATTTAAAGAATAAAAACTTACTAGTTCAAGATGAACAAAAAACGAGTGATAATCCACTTTTTAATTTATTTTTATTAGGGTTTCTAGGAGGAATTATTGCCTTGTTGACTCCCTGTGTTTTTCCCATGATACCGTTAACGGTTTCTTTTTTTCTGAAACAAAGCGGAAGCAAAGGTAAGGGGGTTGGTCGTGCTTTACTTTACGGTTTTTTCATTCTTATCATATACATACTGTTGAGTTTACCTTTTCATTTTTTGGATGCGGTCGATCCACAAATTCTCAATACCATTTCCACTAATATTGCGATGAATTTGATCTTTTTTGGGGTATTTGTATTTTTTGCTTTCTCCTTTTTCGGATATTATGAATTGACTTTACCCAGCAGTTGGGGAAATCGTTCAGATAGCGCTTCAACAACAGGCGGCGTTCTGGGTGTATTTTTTATGGCATTAACCCTAGCAATTGTGTCCTTTTCATGCACTGGACCTATTTTGGGATCCCTTTTGGCGGGTTCTTTGACGGCTGAGGGGGGAGCAACCCAATTAACTTTTGGAATGGCAGGATTTGGTTTTGCTTTAGCCTTGCCTTTTGGACTGCTAGCTCTTTTTCCCAGTGCCCTAAAGTCTATACCTAAATCGGGTGGATGGATGACTAAGGTAAAAGTGACTCTGGGTTTTCTCGAATTAGCTTTGGCGTTGAAGTTCCTCTCTAATGCGGATTTAGTCGCCCATTGGGGGATTTTAAAGCGGGAAGTTTTTGTAGCGATTTGGCTGATTATTTCTCTTTTATTATTTGTCTATCTGATGGGTTGGTTGCGTTTTCCCCATGACATAAAAAACACTAAAATCAGTAAGTTCCAACGTTTTGTCGCTTTTTTGATTTTTTTGTTTTCAATCTACCTGATTCCAGGATTAGGAAAGAATCAAACAGGACAATTGACTTTACTTAGTGGTTTTCCACCACCAGTTTTTTATAGTATTTACCCTTCGGATTCTGAGTGTCCACTGGGGTTAAACTGCTTTAAAGATTTTGATGAGGGTAGGGCATATGCAGAGGCCAATGATAAACCTATCTTATTAGACTTTACGGGATGGGCATGTGTAAACTGTAGGAAGATGGAAGAAAATATTTGGTCACAACCTGAGGTTTTTCGGTTGCTAAATGAGGAATATGTTATTATTTCTCTTTATGTAGATGATAGAAAGCTGTTGCCCGAGGAGGATCAATTTGATTTTAAATATTCTAACGGAAGAATTAAAAGAATTAAAACAATAGGAGAAAAATGGGCCACTTTCCAAAGCCTGAATTTCGAAGTTGCCTCTCAACCCTATTATATCTTGATGACTGCTGATAAAACTTTACTTAACACTCCGATTCAATATACAGATGAGGCCACTTATAGTAATTGGTTAAAAATCGGTTTAGAAAATTTCAGACTTTTAAAGTAAGCGCATCTGTGCTTGCCATTATTTTCTCAAAAAACGAAAACTATATTATCATTTAGATAAAAATCAAATAAGATATTTATCAGTTTCTTAAAAATTATTAGCTCAAAGTATTTAACAAAAGTTGTCGTTATATTTGTTAGGGTATAACGCTTGATTATTATGATTTCAGTTAACGAGGCCTTAAGTATTGTAGCAAATGTTTCAAAAAATCATGCATATAAAACATTGTCTCTCGGAGATGCACTAAATTATATTTTATATGAAGATGTGATATCACCAATTGACATGCCACCCTTCAGACAATCAGCAATGGACGGTTATGCCATCAAATGGAGTGAGGATGACTTGTTTAGTATCGCTGGAGAAACTAAAGCAGGGGATTCGCATAAATTCACACAAGAAGAGGGGGAGGCCATACGTATTTTTACAGGGGCATTGGTACCTGACACAGCAGATACTGTTATCATACAGGAGCACGTCAAAAGGTTCAAAGACAATATTTTGATAAAAAAAATGCCAGCAAAATATGCAAATATTCGCCAGAGAGGTGAGCAAATTAGTGTTGGAAATACTGCTTTAAAAAAAGGAATTAAGTTAAACGAGGCAGCGATTGGTTTTTTAGCCTGTTTGGGCATCGTTCAGGTTAAGGTTTATAAACTCCCTAGCGTTAGTATTTTGGTTACAGGTAGTGAGCTACAAGTGGGTGGAAGTCCACTCAAGCCTGGCGGTATATATGAGAGTAATTCGATTATGCTTAAGGCAGCATTGTATCAAATAGGCATAAAGAATATTCAAATCAAAAAAATTAAAGATGACTATAACACAACTGAAGAGGGAATTGAAAATGCCTTGTGTGATAGTGATTTGGTTTTGATTTCAGGAGGTATATCGGTAGGTGATTATGATTTTGTCAAAAAGGCCTTGTTGGCCAATCAAGTTGAGGAATTGTTTTATCGGGTGAATCAAAAACCAGGAAAACCATTATGGTTTGGAAAGAAAGATGATGCTTTTGTTTTTGCGCTACCGGGAAACCCTGCATCGGTATTGACTTGCTTCTATGTTTATGTTTTACCTCTTATCAGGGAAATAGCTGGTTTTAAAAATTACCATTTGAAAAAAGTGTCTGCGAAAAGCATTTCCAATTTTAAGAATACTTCTGGAAAAACTCTTTTTTTGAAGGCCAAACTTCAAAATAAAAAAGCTGAATTATTAACTGGACAAAGTTCATCTATGTTAAATTCTTTTGCATTGAGCAATGCAATTGTTGTTATTGACGAAAGTACTGTTGATGTTAAAGTAGGAGATCAAGTTCAATGTTTACTATTGGAAAACTGATGGAGATTAAAAGTAGGTTGTGGGTTGAAGAACAGGGAAAACCATTTATTGGATATGGACGCATAAAATTATTAAAAACTGTCGCTAGAACCAGATCGATTAGTGCTGCTGCAAAAGAATTAAACATGTCCTATAAAAAAGCTTGGAACTTACTTAATCAAATCAATAAGCTTGCAAAAGAACCTGTGCTGATAAAAAATATAGGAGGAAAAAACGGAGGTGGTACTGAAGTTACGCCTTATGGAAAGGGGTTGATTTCTAAGTTTGAACAATTGAATACAACTTGTATTCATTTTTTAGAAAAAGAATTCAAAAAAATTGGATTGTGATGCATTTGGAAACTGAAATATTTATTTTCTTCTCAATTGCGCTAATTGGCATTGCCTTCTTATATTCAAGTGTTGGTCATGGGGGCGCTAGTGGATATATTGCGTTGATGGCAGCATTTTCTTTTCCCCTGGCTTACATCAGACCAACTGCATTGCTATTAAATATTTTTATATCAGGAATTTCATTTTGGTATTTTAAAAAATACAATCATTTTAAATGGGATTTATTCTTTCCTTTTTCCTTGACCTCGGTTCCAGCAGCTTTTTTGGGCGGTTATATAACGATTGATCCCAAACTTTATAAAATTATCTTAGCAATCTTTTTGGGCATTGCAGTTTTCAGAATTTTACTGAATTCAACTAAAGAAATTGACAACCAAAGACCATTCAACACCTATATAGCCTTATTGATGGGATTTGTCATTGGATTGTTTTCAGGTATGATCGGCATAGGTGGAGGAATAATTTTAAGCCCTCTAATTGTTATTATGGGTTGGGGAAACATGAAAACAGCAGCAGCGGTTTCTGCCTTATTTATTTTCTTTAATTCCATTGCTGGAATTATTGGATATACCCTGAATCATACGATAACTGCAGGTTCTTTTAACCTTTTACCCATTGCTTTTTTTGGCGGAATTTTGGGTGCCATTTATGGTAGTCATAAGCTTTCAGGTGCTGTCCTAAAATATATTCTTTCGGTGGTTTTAGTAATTGCATGTATTAAGTTAACCCTACCATAAATGAATTCAAAGCGCAACATATCAGCTTATATTTTATGCGGAGGATTAAGTTCACGTATGCATCAGGAAAAAGGCTTGGTTCTTTTTAAAGAAAAACCCTTCATGGCACATGTGATAGCGGCGGTTACCCCAATAACAAATGATATTTATTTGGTGACTAAAAATTTAGACTATGAGGTTTTTGGCTATCCTTTGGTCTCAGATATTTATGAAAATAAAGGCCCTGTTGGTGGTATTTATACCGCCTTAAATCACAGTAAAACCCAATATAATTTAATATTGAGTTGTGATATTCCTAACATCAATACCTCTGTCTTACAAACCTATTTATTGAATCAATCTTTTGAACAGGAAGAGGTGATTTATTTGAGAGACGAAATAAGTGAATACCCTCTAATTGGTTTGTATTCTAAAGCGGTTGAATCAAAATTTCATGATGCTATTAAAAGGGAAGATCTAAAACTTTTAAGTCTGACAAAATCATTAATCAACAAAGCTATTACGGTCGAATTTGAGGACCGATATGCACTAAAAAATATCAACACAAAAGAAGATTTAACTTCTTTAACATTTTTAGGGAAATGACAATTAACAAAACAAGTGATCCAAAAGTAGTATTGGTAGGAGCAGGTCCAGGAGACCCTGAGCTTTTAACATTAAAAGCGGTTAAAGTTTTAAAAAAAGCAAAGGCGATTTTGTACGATGCATTAGTTAACGAATCTATACTAGCCTATGCGCCAGATGCTGTTAAGTTATATGTCGGTAAGCGACGTGATTCACACGCATTTAACCAAGACAAGATTAACAGTCTACTTTTGGAATATGCAAAAAAATATGGAAATGTGGTGCGTTTAAAAGGGGGCGATCCTTTTGTTTTCGGTCGCGGAAAAGAAGAAATGGATTATCTGGAATCCTTTGGTGTTAAGACAGCAATAGTTCCAGGAATTACCTCAGCTATAGCAGTTCCAGCATCCATTGGTATTCCAGTTACTCAGCGCAAAATGTCAGAAAGTTTTTGGGTGATTACGGGTACAACCTCTAATAGAAAACTATCACAGGATATTGAGTTAGCTGCAAAATCTACAGCAACTGTTGTCATTTTGATGGGAATGGGTAAACTTTCGGAAATCGTTTCCATATACAAATATCATAATCGTAAAAATTTGCCAGTTGCTATCATTCAGAATGGCACAAAGGAGGAAGAGAAATCTGGCGTAGGAACTATTGCAAGCATTGAAAAAATCGTTGAAGAGAAGGGCTTGTCATCCCCTGCAATAATCATTATAGGTGAAGTGGTTAATGGTCACGAAAGTATATTATCATATTTCAATGAGTCATTTTTAGAAAACGATTTTATTTATCAAAATTTAGATATAAACCCTTAATAATGGAAAGGAATAAATCACAATAAATTTTTAAAAACTAAATCCTATTACAGGGTAATAAAAAAAAATACAAATATGGCTACAATTAGATATTTTGGGATAGTTGCAGAAGTAACTCAACGCAATGAAGAATATATTGAAATTGAAAACATGAATGTTTCGGAAGTTTGGAATTTACTGTATGCGAAATACGATTTAAGCACGCTAAATGCAAGGGTGGCATTAAATCAGCGCTTGGTAGATTTAAATAGTTCGATAACAGTTAATAATAATGATGAATTGGCATTATTGCCACCTTTTGCAGGCGGTTGATTATGGAAAGATATAAAAGACAAATGCAATTGTCAGAAGTTGGCAAAAGTGGGCAACAAAAACTTACCAGTGCAAAGGTATTGGTAATTGGAGCAGGGGGTTTAGGGTGTGCGATTCTTCCTTATTTAGCGTCTTCAGGTATTGGAAATATTGGAATCATGGATGGAGATACCATTGGGGAAAGTAACTTACATCGCCAAATTTTGTATTCCAAAAAAAACCTTGGTCAATCTAAGGTGAAGTTTGCCAAAAAGCATTTAGAACACTTAAACTCCGATATTAAAGTTCATGCTTTTAATCATTATTTAAGCGGAAAAAACGCTATTAAAATTTTTAATGATTACGATATAATTGTGGATGCTACAGACAACTTACCAACCAGATACCTTATCAATGACGCCTGCATAATTGCTAACAAACCATTTGTATATGGGTCTGTTTATAAATTTGAAGGCCAAGTTGCTGTTTTTAATTATAAAAATGGACCGACCTACCGCTGTCTTTTTGAAAGCAATGAAACAGAAGTACCTAACTGTGAGACTTCAGGTGTTTTAGGAACAACCGTAGGACTTATTGGAATGCTTCAGGCTAATGAAACCATGAAACTGATTTTGGAAACGGGCGGTATGCTTTCAGGAAAATTGTTAATCTACAATACCCTTAATAACAGTCAAAGCTGTATTGAATTTGCTAAAAATGATAAAATTCGAGTAGATGAATCTTTCTTTAGCGCAGTGCATCTACAAACTGAAATTGCTGAAATCTCTTTGGTTAAAGCCTTGGAAAATAAGCTAGTTTTTTTGGATGTTCGAGAATACGGCGAACTACCGAAAGTCGACTTACCCAATACCATTCAGCTTCCACTATCAGTTATTGAAAAAAATATATCGGGTATGGATAAAGATACCAGTTATGCGGTTTTTTGTCAAAGCGGAAAACGAAGCCGTCAAGCCGTTAAACTATTTAAAGAGTCAGAATTTAAAAACGTTTTCAATATAAATGGAGGCGTGAAATCAATCAAAAAAAACAATATAAATGAAACAAGTTTTTGTTAAAGGTCCAATAACACCGGACTTTATAGCTACCTCAATAGCGAAGCATCAGAGTAAATATGAAATTGGAGCTCACAATATTTTTCTTGGTCAGGTTAGAGCAGATGAAGTTAGAAATAGAAAGGTCGCGGCAATTGACTTCACCTGCTATGAAAAAATGGCGAATGAGGTTTTGCACGATATCAGAGAAAAAGCGTTCAGAACGTTCGACCTTACCTGTTTGCACATTTATCATAGTATAGGAGAAATAAAAGTGGGTGAGGTGTGCTTTTTTGTTTTCGTATCAGCAAAACACAGTAAAGATGTTTATGAAGCAACCGAATATTTGGTAAATGCAGTTAAGAAAAAAGCACCCATTTTTGGTAAAGAGCTATTTGAGGATGAAACTCACCAGTGGAAAGTAAATAAGACATGGTAGATATAACTGGAAAAGTTAAAACGCTTCGGGTTGCTGTTGCAGAAGCGATAGTAAAAGTAAGCAAGCAAGAGACCATAAATGCTTTACAAAACAATTTAGTGCCTAAAGGAAATGTTTTTGAGATGGCAAAGACTGCTGGATTGTTTGCCGTAAAAAATACCGCTGCTGTAATACCTGATTGTCACCCTTTACCCATAGAGTTTACATCCATAACATATGTAGTTGAGGGTTTGGATATTAAAATCAGCATGAAGGTAAAGACGATATACAAGACTGGTGTTGAGGTTGAGGCAATGCACGGCGTATCTGTGGTTGCCTTGACAATGTATGATATGTTAAAGCCCATTGATAAGCAAATAGAAATCTGCGCGATTCGTTTGGTAGAAAAAAGTGGAGGTAAAAGTAGCTTCAAAATTAAGCACCGTTCTCAATTGAAGGCCAGTGTAATAGTTTGTTCAGATTCTATTTCTCAGGGTAAGAAAGCGGATAAAGCAGGTAAGGCAATTATTGAAAAACTAGAGCAAAATGAGGTGGAAATAGCCAACTATGATGTTATTCCCGATGAAATAGAAGCCATAAGAAATAAGGCTGTTTTATATTCAGAAACTTCTAATCTTATAATCTTCACTGGAGGAACAGGCCTATCATATAGAGATGTTACCCCTGAAGCTCTGGAACCTATACTAGAAAGACGAATTCCAGGTGTGGAAGAAGCCATAAGAGTCTATGGACAAGAACGTATGCCCTATGCAATGTTATCAAGAAGTGTAGTTGGGACTTTGGGTGATAGCCTAATACTTGCCTTACCAGGTTCCACCAATGGTGCTGCTGAATCAATGGATGCTGTGTTCCCCCATTTGCTTCATGTTTTTAAAATACTAAAAGGTCAGCAGCATGATTAATACAGTAGAACAAAAAAATATCTTGACCGATAAGATGTTAAGAAAACATAATTACCTCAGAATTTCTCTAACCGAAAAATGTAATTTGCGTTGTACTTACTGCATGCCAGCAGATGGTGTTCAATTAACACCAAAAAACAGCTTGATGAATGTTGACGAAATTTTTAGTATTGCAAAAATATTTGTTGACCATGGCGTAAATAAAATTAGATTGACTGGAGGGGAGCCATTGGTTCGAAAAGACTTTAGCGAGATTTTGAAAAGACTAAATTCATTAAATGCGGATTTATCTTTGACCACAAATGGTATTCTTGTGGATAGATTTATTGATGATTTTAAAGCTTACAACTTAAGGTCAATAAACGTGAGTTTGGATACTTTACAAGCAGATAAATTCAAGTTTATTACTCGAAGAGATCAGTTTTTAAAGGCCTATGAAAATATAAGTTTACTTGTTCAAAATGGTTTTAATATAAAACTCAATGTGGTATTGATAAAAAATTTCAATGATGATGAGATTAAGAGCTTTATTAACTTAACTAAGGATTTACCAATAGTTGTAAGGTTTATCGAGTTTATGCCATTTAATGGTAATAATTGGGACAAGTCTAAATTGGTTACTCAAAAAGATATCTTACATGATGTAGTGTCCTATTTTGGATCAGATAAGCTTGTGAAGCTTGAGGACAATTTAAATTTTATTTCAAGAGATTATCAAATATCAGGTTTTATGGGCAGCTTTGGTATAATTAGTTCCGTCAGCAATCCATTCTGTGATGGGTGTAATCGTATTCGATTAACGGCAAATGGCAAACTAAAAAACTGTCTATTTTCAAATGATGAAACGGATATTCTTTCAAGTTTAAGAAATAATGAAACAATTGAACCATTGATTGCAAAAACCGTTTACAAAAAGTTTGCTATCAGGGCGAATATGGATACTTTTAAAAAATTAAACAACCCTGAATTGCATTCAAAAAATAGAAGTATGCTAACTATTGGTGGTTGATTGTAGCACTAACCTTCTGAATAAATATTTTTTTCTCAAAATCCGATTTGGGCGCATCACAAATGGAACATCTATAGTTATCATTCAACTCTTCGAAAGGGGTGTTTTCAGCAATATTTTGGGTTAAATCTCCATAAACTTCATTGTAAACGGTTAGGCAGTTTTTACATTGATATACTTCTACTTCAGTAGTCTCCTCAATGGTTTTTTTCACTGTAGTTTCCTCGTTTTCCGCGCCTAATTGCTCAAAATATAATTTACTCAACTCGATAAGTAAGTCTGATAATTCGTTTTTATCGATGTCTTGAACATAGATGATGTACTCCCTCGTGTTTGGGTCGAAATTTTTTGCGTGTAATATGTTGTAGGTGTCTCTGGTCTTGAAACCCGCATAGTCATCTGGTGGGTTGTTTTTTTCAATGACAATTGAGGTAAAGTAATAGGCCTTTTTAACGTAATCTGTGATTCCGAATGTTAAACCATAAGTACTGATATCATTTTCATCGAAGTTTTTAACAAGGTATTTTTTTAATTGGTAAGCGGCGTCATTTCCAACTGGTATGTGCCAGTTTAACTCAAGCATGGAGTGCCTTACATTAATCCCAAATTTTCCAAGAAATTTTTCCCATTGTACTTTTGCATTAGCTGGAATACCTTTAACAATAAACGATTTCCAGGGGGTAATCTGGATTTTTCCTATTTTACATTCAACACATAAAGCACACATTGCTTTTAAAAAGTTAAGGTCATAACGGTTATTTCGCCAGTATAATCCTAACCAATATCTATCGTTTCCTATACGGTTCATGCCTTCGTAGTAGGGGAAGGGATGAAAGGGTAAAAAAAGAGGTTTGTCAATGGTTATGTTGTTGGTGTCAATTGCATCATTGACTAGTTCGAAGATCATATCTACCGAGTCGGGTTCTTCTTTTAATATTGATTCGATGGTTGAAGTGATCTTAGCCATATCCCAGCTAAAAACCAGTGCGGGATAAGCCACGGTTTTGCTCCAGTCTGGCAAGCGAACATATAAAAACCAATAGTCCTCATGATCGGAGGCAATAAAGTTAAGGTGACCAGTAAATAACGGAACTAGACGTTGTTTGGGATCAGTAATATTTACTTTTAAAGCGGTAGGTTTTCTAAACTGTTCCAAAAGGTAGAGATACTTATCTCCTGTTAGCCAAAGTGTGCTGGGAAAAATATCGGAACAAACATAGGAGGACATAATATTTTCCACCCTGTCAGTTTGTGATGTTACCAAATCAAAATTTCCAATCTTTTTTAGATTTAGATTATCTACTTGATCGGGCAATAAAATATCCTGTCTCGATCCAAAAGAAATTGCATCCATGTCTAATTCTTCAACAGTATGACAGATCACTTTCAGTTCACCGGGGGACAAAACACCACCTTTTATAATTAATCGTGCTAAATTGTTCACAATACAGGTTGTTTTAGAGCGTTAAAAATTTCCCTTACTTCAGTTTTACAACTACCACAACCTAGTCCAGCTCCAGTTTGTTTACAAAGTTCTGTATAGTTTGTGCAACCTTTGTTTATCGCTTCTTCAATATTTCCTTCTCCTACTTGGCTACAAGAGCATACTAGTTTTCCTAAAATAGGTTTATCATTTGAAGCGCCTCTGAGAAGCGTATCGCGTTTGTCAGATAATTCGACCTTACTCTCAATCAAGTTTTTAAATTCGGCAAACTCGTTTTTATCTCCAACTAAAACGGCTCCCACTAACAAATCGTCTTTAACAATACATTTTTTATAGTAGCGTTGGCTCATATCAGTAAAGATGATTTCTTCATAATCCGTATCATTTTCTGGTATGAAAATATTACCAACACTACATAAGTCCAAGTCGCTAAACTTGAGAATATTCATAGCTACAGATCCCTTGTAGGTACTACTAATATCCCCTAAAATGAAATTAGCTAAAATCGATGCTTGTTCCTCTGCTGCTGAGGTTATCCCTAACATTTTATTGTTGAATTCGGCAATTTCTCCAATCGCAAAAATATCCTGGCTAGAGGTTTGTAAATGCTGATTGACGGTTACCCCTCGACCGCATTTAATCCCAGACTCCTTTGCAATTTCAATATTGGGACGTGTTCCGATAGCATAAACAATGGCATGGGATTTAAATGATTTACCACTTTTTAGCGTGATATTCAGTTCGTCTGTTTCTTCATTACTGAAAACAGTGCTTACTTCATTTGAGAAATAGACCTGAATACCCAAGTCCTGAACATGCATGGCCAGTAATTTACTAGATAAATCATCCAGCTGTCGCTCCATTAACCTAGAGCTTCTTTGTACGATAGTAATATTTATATTTTGATGCTTTAATGCTGAGGCCAATTCTAATCCCAAAAGTCCACCCCCAACAATGGTTACATGCTGTGACTGGGGAGGGAGGTTTTTATCATTCAAATAATTTTTAAATCGGTCAGCATCTATTTTACTTCTCAATGTAAAATGCCCTGCAGAATTTAAATTGACATTATTGGGAACAAATGTTCGGCTGCCAGTAGCTAGAATCAGCTTGTCGTATTCATGTATCTTACCAGTATTGTCTGTGATACGCTTATTTTGACTGTCGATAGCTGTAATGTAGGTGCTTGGATAAAGGTCTAATTTTAGTTTTTTTAATGCATCAGCTTTAATTTTCTGAAGTTTTTCCCAAGACAATTCCTCAGTAACATATTCTGGAAGTAATACCCGATTGTAGAAGGGGTCTGCTTCTTTGGAAAATACCCTAATACTATCTCTCTCATTGTGGTCACGGTAATTTTGAACAAATCTAAAGGCAGCCGCACCTGCCCCCACCACAACTATATTTTCTTTCGATTTTTTGTATTTTGAAACGGAAACCCGAGTGTATTTAAAATCAGGTTCTTTCGATATTGGATCTACGATGGTATTGGTGAGATTATTTGCTCTGTTGAGATCATTTTGCAATTGTTTACCCCAATGCATCGGCAGAAAAACGACTCCACGTTTAATATTTTCCGAAATTTTAGCACGAACCCTGACCACACCTTTTTTACTTTTGACCTCAACCACATCGCCATCCTTTATTTTTTTTAAGTAAGCGTCCACGTGGTTTAGGTCTAAAACAGGACTTGAATAATGTGTTTTTAATCTGGAGACTTTACCGGTTTTGGTCATCGTATGCCATTGATCCCTGATTCTTCCTGTTGTTAATATAAAAGGAAAATCTGAATTGGGAGCGTCAGAAACATTATTGACAAATTTGGGAATATTAAAAATCGCCTTTTTAGACGGTGTATGGAATTTTTTATCCTCAAAAAGCCTTGGGGTTCCTTGATGTCTGTAAGATGGAACGGGCCATTGGAATGTACCTTCGTTTTGTAGTCTTTCATAGCTTAAATAAGAAACGTCAATGTTGGTTCCCTTTGTCATGGTACAGTACTCTTTGTAAATCTCGGAGGTTGAATTATATTTAAAACCTTTAAAGCCCATTCTGTTGGCAAAGTCACAAAGAATCTCAACATCTGGTCGGGCTTCACCAGGCGCTTCGATAGCCTTGGGTAAATATGAAATACGGCGTTCGGAATTTGTCATTGTACCTTCCTTTTCTAACCAAGCAGCAGCTGGAAGTACCAAATCGGCATAAGCAACCGTATCAGCATTTTTTGAAATATCCTGAACTACAACAAACTTGGCATTTTTCAATGCTTTTTCAATACGATGAGCATTTGGCATACTTACCATTGGATTAGTACAAACAATCCAAATGGCTTTCATTTTTCCACTTTCCAAAGCATCAAACATCTCTGTGGCAGTATAGCCAGGCTCTGGAGAAATTTTATCAACGTTCCAAAATTCGGCTACTTCTTTTCTATGGGTTTCGTTGAGTAAATCTTTGTGAACAGCCAAAAGGTTGGCCATGCCTCCAACTTCGCGCCCTCCCATGGCATTTGGCTGACCCGTTAGGGAAAAAGGACCCGAACCTGGTTTACCTATTTGACCGGTAATTAGTGATAAATTTAATAACGAATAATTTTTATTACTACCAATGGCACTTTGATTAAGCCCCATAGCCCACATACTTATAAAAGCCTTTGATCGGCCAATCAAAATTGCCGCTCTTTTAATCTCTTCAACAGTTATGCCACATATTTTTGCAGCCTCTTTGAGTGATATTGACTGTACTTGTTTTTTGTACTGCTCAAAGTTTTCTGTATGATTTTTGATGAAATTTCTATCGATCAACTTTCGATCGATTATATATTTTCCAATTGCATTATTCAGGATTACGTCAGTTCCAGGAGTAATTTGCAAGTGTAGGTCAGCGAAATTGGCAGAATCCGTTTTTCTTGGGTCTACGACAATGATTTTTACATTTGGATTATTCTCTTTGTGCTTTTCAATTCTTCTGAACAGAATAGGGTGACACCACGCAGGATTAGCACCAGTAATCAAAAAGCAGTCTGCAAGTTCTATATCTTCGTAGGACACTGGAACAGAATCCTCACCAAAGGTTTTTTTATAGCCCACTACTGCTGAGCTCATGCATAATCTCGAATTGGTGTCAATGTTATTGGTGCCTAAAAATCCTTTGGTCAGTTTGTTAGCGATGTAGTATTCCTCCGTAAGGCATTGTCCAGATACATAGAAACCAACACTATCAGGACCATGTTTTTTAATAATCGATTTAAAAACATTAGCAGCCCTATTCAAAGCAGTATTCCAGCTCACACGTTCTAGCGGATGAGAACGACTCCATTTCATTTCAGGATAAAGAAGACGATCAGAAACATCATTGGCAACATAATGCAGGTTCATTCCCTTAGAGCATAACATACCTTTGTTTACTGGATGATCCTTATCACCCTCAACCGTTACTTTATTTTTATTAAGATCTTTTTTAACTACAATACCACAACCCACACCACAATAAGAGCATGTAGTTTTAATTTGTTTCTGTTGCACTAATTTATCCTTTAGAAGCCATGTTGATTATAAACAATAAACAAAATAAGTATTTATACTTAATTTTTGTGTACAAATTTTGGGTTTTTATGAGATTTGTTAGATTGACAATTTAGCTCCAATATTTTTCAATTATTTAATATATCTGAGGGATATATTAAATAAACTTAAACTATAAAATCATTTAAAAATTGAATTCAGAGGCCTTTTTCGATAGTTCAATGAGGTTTTTAACATTCAATTTTTTCATAAGATTGAATCGGTGAACTTCCGTGGTACGCTTACTCACTTCTAATTCAATAGCAATTTCTTTATTGCTTTTTCCATCAAGAACTAATTTAAGAATTTGCTTTTCTCTTTTTGTCAGGTGATAGGGGTTGTCACCAACTTTAATGGATTCACTGTCCGTATTTTTATTATTAGTGAGATTGTTAACAATTACCGACGAAATATCTCCAGAAAAATATTTCCCCCCCGATGCAATTGTGTTTAAAGCTTTAAGAAACTCAGCCTTACTTGCACCTTTTAGTAAGTAGCCGTCAGTTCCAGCTTCAATTGAGTCAAGAACATATTCCTCAGCATCATGCATTGAAAGCACAAGTGTTTTAATATTATTATTTATTTTTTTTATTTTTTTCACCACTTCAATACCACTCATATCTGGCATTCTTATGTCAACGATCAACACATTTGGCCGATGCGTTTGTAATTCTTCCAGAGCCTCAATTCCATTGGAAGCTTCTGCGATAACCCTGATATCCTCTTCTTCCTCTAAGAGTGCTTTTATTCCATCTCTTACTAGAATATGATCATCTACTAAAACAATATTTATCATTATTTAAAAATTTCTCTTTATAAAAATATCTTTTTTAAATGACTGGCGCTAACTCTTCAAAAGGTATATTTATAGTGATCCTGGTGCCATTCTTTGGTGATGAGTTAACAAAAAATCTACCATTAATATATGAAATACGTTCTTTCATAAACATCATTCCCATTCCTTCAGTTCCTTTTTTTCCATTCTTCAAGCTCATTGGCTCAAAACCGATACCATTATCATCAATAGTAATACTGAGTAATGAATCTCTGTGTGATAACCTCACGATAATATGGCTGGATTGAGCATATTTTATGGCATTATTGATGGCTTCTTGTGTAATTCTGTAAATGTTAATTTCCACCAAGGAATCTAGCCGTTTATTAAAGTTTGTTTTGTTAAAAAATTCTATTTTTTCGTCTGTGTATTTGTTGAGTTCTTGAGTGAGGTTTGTCAGAGCGGGAACGATTCCATAGTCGCCCAATTCAGGGGGAGCTAGATTGAAAGTAGCTGTTCTTACCCCTAGAATAATATTCGCCACAAGTGTTTTTAAAAACTCTACTTTAACCGTAGTCTTTTCTACATCCTGTGGATTGACACTTTCTAAATTAAATTTTAAGCCGGTGAGCATTTGTCCAATACCATCGTGTATATCTTTTGCGATCCGGTTTTGTTCTTTTTCTTGATTCTCTACAATTTTACTGGAAATCACCTTTTGTTGACTCATTTTTTCTTGATAACGTTCTTCAGTTAAGTTCTCAAGTTCTAGTTGAGTTTGTTTACGCTTGGTGATATCAGAGGAAATAATCAACAATTCAAGTCGCTCATTTTCTCCGTAAAAAGGAATAATATACATTTCCAGCCAAATACTTTCTTTATTGGTTTTCGTGCCTTTAACCTCGCCTTGCCATCCGATTTTACTGTAACTGGTAATTAAATCCTCGATAATTTCCTGCTCGTTCTTATTAATGGAAATAATTTCAGAAAATTTTAAATTTTTCTGAAGGTGTGATACGTTGAATAAACGTGAAAATTTTTCCCCAATATGGATGATCGAACCATCAGCTAGAATTCTGGTAAATAACAATGAACGATCCATAACTTGATTTAGCGTCCGAAGTTCTTTGACTGATTTTTCATTATTCTCTCTCAGTAAATCTGCATCATAAGCAGATTTCAAAGCACGTTTTTCGGAATTCAAAAGCTTCCTGATGGTGCTTTTAACAAATTTTGCTGATGGCCAGAAAATAAAGATAAATTCTCCAAGAAGAACAACCAATGTTAACGCCATCAATATAAGTTCCAAATTCCGTAAGCGGTCAACTTTTTTACTCGCTTCAAAATTGTATTGGTTAACAATGGCATCCATTAAGAGTAGAAAATAATTTTCATTCTTGTTAATCAATTCAATAGCTTGTTCCAACTCAGATTTGTTTATCTCCTCATTGGTCTCAATCTTTTCTATTATGGTATTCGAAGCATTTAAAATTGATTCATAATAGGATTCAATTTTTTGGTACATCGCAATAACAGTTGCGCTATTATTTCCTGGAAGACCTAATGAGTTATTACCCCTAAGTAATCCATTGTGAGAAGTTTCCCATAGGTCTAATGTTTCACGTAAATTATTTTTTAATTGTATTTTTTTGAAAGGGTTAATTTCTTCTGAAAGTAATAAAACTTGTTTGGTAAGTTTTTGACTTAACATACGTTGCCTTCCAGCAATATTAATTATCGTAGAGTCGTTTTGTTGATCGTTTAAGAAGTTTCTGATGATTACCTGACTGATCACTACTGAAATTGCAATAGTGCTCAAAGCAAAGATGTATAACTTTCTTAGCTTGTCAAAAGTGCGATTGTCTAATGAACTTAAATAATCTGTCATTTTTCTTTCAATAATCCAGTTTTAAATCTAAAAGGATAACTTATTTTATTTTTTAATTTTTTTCAAGTGCTTTTTTAACCAAATTTAGACCGTCCTCAGATAAATTTAATTTTAATGCCAGTTCTTGTCCTTCGTCTGACATTTTTACCCAAGTTTTTCTTAAAATATCGATGATTTTTTCATCGGTGTGTTTAACCATAAATGCTTCAAAATAATACTCTAAGAATACCAAACATACAATATCCTCTAAAAGTTGTATTTCCGGATCCCTCTTTATTAATTTCTTGTTGATTAAAAAAGCAACTCTATCAATAAACGCTTTCTCATAGCTTAAACCCTCAAGTAGGTTACTTGTAATTTCGGCGTGCATTTTTTTTAGGTCATTTCTCCATTTAAAATAACCAATTCTATCCATTGGATATTTTTTTCTAGGGATTTCCCAACGACAGATATGTTGCGCTCTTATTGCGATTTGTAAAGCTTCCGATGCCTTGGGTCGAACCGTCAAAAGTTTAGCCGTCATTCGCATGGAATACAATAGTTCTTTTGGGTAACTTTTTCCTTCAAAGACCTCTATATTAGGGTCATCATTATTTTTCTTATCAATAAGCGCAATTGCTTTTTCTAATTTGGTCTCCACAGATATATAGTTATGAATACATTTTAAAATTAAATTAATGATGTATTCGTTTAACCTTTAAATCTATTCAGAGAATCCAACATAAACAAAGTTATCTTCAATTTTTATGGGATAAACAGCAATTTCATTTAAATCCCCATTAAGATTTTCTCCTGTTTCGAGCGAAAAAGTTTTCTTGTGCATTGGACAAGCAACTTTTGGAATACCCTTCTCATCCCCAATCATACCTCTTGATAACACCATCTCCATTTGATGCGGACATAAATTCTGACATGCGTACCAACTATTGGTTCTTGTAAAATTGTAAATGGCAATTTGCTTGTCTTTATACTTTATACAGGCACCGCCATCTTGTGGAAAATCATTGACGTGCGCTGCTTTAAACCAAACCTTCACTTGCTCCTCCGTTACCGTTTTATATTTTGATAGAATTGTTTCCAATAGTATTTAATTTTTCCAAGGTTCAGGCATTACTTGCTCTCGCATGGGTACAAAAGTCAAATTATCATCTCTTTCCTCAGAATTCACAAAATGGCTAAAACGTTTTTTAGAGGCTTCATTTTCAATTGCCTGCTTCCATTCACACTCATAAGCAGCTACCAAAAATTCCATTTCACTTTCCAGTTCGGACGCGATATTCAAACTATCCTCAACGACAATTTTTTTCAATTGCTCAATGCCACCTTCTAATTTTTCAAGCCAAGCAGCAGTTCGCATTAGTGGAGCAGCAGTGTGTATGTAATACATCAAAAAGCGATCTAAATATTTTATTACACTTTCATTATCAATTTTTTCGGCCAAAAGTAGTGCGTGTTTAGGTGTTGCTCCGCCATTTCCACATACATATAAATTCCATCCACCCTCAACGGCAATCACCCCAAAATCTTTTCCTCTTGCCTCTGCGCATTCTCTTATACAACCTGAAACACCTCCCTTGAGTTTGTGTGGTGAACGCAGTCCTTTGTATCTGTTTTCCAATTCGATTGCAAAACTCACACTTTCATCCAATCCATATCGACACCAAGTTGATCCGACACAACTTTTTACAGTTCTAAGTGATTTTCCATAAGCATGACCACTTTCAAATCCAGCATCAATTAATTCTTTCCATATAGCAGGTAAATCGTTCAATTGAGCGCCAAACATATCGATACGTTGACCCCCAGTAATTTTTGTGTAGAGTTTATATTTTTGGCCTACTTGACCAATCGCAATTAACTTTTCTGGAGTTACTTCCCCTCCCGGAATTCTTGGTACAACAGAGTAAGTTCCGTTGCGTTGGATGTTTGCTAAAAACCTGTCATTTGTGTCCTGCATTACAGCTTCTTTATTGGGGGTATCATTATAAATACTAGCCAAAATTGAGGAAACAGCTGGTTTACAAATTTCACAGCCGTGCCCAGTGCCGCATGAGTCTAAAACTTCATTGAACGAAATAAGTTTTTTGGCTTTTATAATACCGAAAAGTTCCTGACGGCTATAATCAAAATGCTCACAAATAACATTTTTAACAGATTTTCCAATTGACTTTAAGGTTTCGTTAACCAAGTCAATTACCATGGGTTTGCAACCACCACAGCTAGTACTCGCTTTAGTAGAAGCGATAACGCTTGATAAATTTTCACAACCCTGATCTGTGATGGCACCGCAAATTACTCCTTTGCTTACGTTTTCACAGGAACATATTTGTGCCGTGTCTGGTAAATCTAAAACACTTCCTAAAGCTGCTTTACCATCACTAGCAGGCATTATTAATTGAGATGGATCCTTTGGAATAGACATTCCATTCAGGTAAATTTGATGGAGCAAATTATAATCTGAAGCATCTCCAACCAGAATACCACCCAACAATGACTTACCGTCCAAACTAATGTTTATACGTTTATAGAGGTGCTGTGTTTTATTTTCAAAAATAATCGAGTGCCCTTTGGAGGCTGGCATAAATGGCTCTCCAAAACTGGCAACATCCACGCCTATTAATTTTAATTTAGTGGACATGTCAATCTCATCATTCATGATTGAATCATCACCAGTTATTTGTTGTACCGCAATTTCGGCCATTTCATACCCAGGGGCTACTAAACCATAAATCATTTGATTGTAAAGCGCAACCTCACCAATTGCAAAAATATTTGGGTCAGAGGTTTGCATCTTATTGTTTACTACAATACCCCCGCGAACTCCCATTTCGAGGTTACATGACTTGGCAAGTTCATCTCTTGGGCGAATACCCGCTGAAATAATTAGCATATCTGTTTCCAAGCGATCATCTTCACCAAACTCCATTCCAGTAATGGCGCCGTTTCCTAAAATCCTATTGGTAGCTTTACTAAGGTGAATATTCAATCCGATAGTTTCTAACTTTAATTTTAAAACCTGACTGCTTCTTGAGTCGAGTTGTCTGGGCATTAATTTAGAGGCAAATTCTACGATATGAGGTTCTAACCCCATATCTAAAACTGCTTTACCCGCTTCTAAACCCAAAAGTCCTCCTCCCAGAACAGCCGCTTTTGCATCGGGCTTTTGTTTTTTTATTTTGGCTGCATAAGCAAGCATTCCTTCCAAGTCCTCAATTGTTCTGTAGACAAAAACACCTTCCTTTTCAACCCCCTTAATCGGAGGGACGAATGGCACCGAACCCGTTGCTAATATTAGATAATCATATGAATACTCTCGATCTTTAATGGTAGTAATAGTTTTGGATTCCCTGTGAATATCTGTAACTCGTTCATCAATAATCAAAGCTATGCCATTGTCGGAATACCATTCTTTGGGTGCCATTTCAAGTGCCTTGGCGTCCTGATTTTCGAAGTACTCACTTAGATGAACACGGTCATAAGCTGGTCTAGGCTCCTCTCCAAATACAACAATCTTAAATTCTTCTTTTTTGTTTTTGGCTACTAACTTTTCACAAAATTTGTAACCTACCATACCATTACCAATAACTACTATTGTTTTCATAAACAGCTCAATAATTGTAAAAAAATATACTCAAATATAAGTATTGATACTTATTTATTAAAAAATGAAAGTGCGTGTGAGAGGTTTTTTATCAAATCCTAAAAAAATCGTTTTTAAAAAAATTAATTTCCTTTTTTTACAGGTAAATTAATGTGAAAATCATATCTAAAAACTTAACCTCGGTTAATTAATACAGTTTAAAATTAATAAATTTTAAAAAAAATATTTATCCTAAGTACCTAATTTTATTGATATCCTTTGATTTATAAGTTATTTTAAATTATGAATTCAGAATTTT
>CENJ01173521.1_pt1 | contig 25357 bp, 21 predicted proteins | sample 356161 | NCBI WGS metagenome assembly CENJ01 (sample SAMEA2619531, study PRJEB7988) | marine metagenome | biome: marine biome (ENVO:00000447); feature: surface water layer (ENVO:00002042); material: "saline water (ENVO:00002010), including plankton (ENVO:xxxxxxxx)" | depth 5 m | reverse complement strand
ATGGTGGAATTGGTAGACACGCAGGACTTAAAATCCTGTGGACCTTAAAGTCCGTGTGGGTTCAAGTCCCACTCCGGGTACTCTCATTTGTCTTAAATCCAATTTTATAATTATTATATTTAGATATGTTTTTAGAAAGATCTATAGATAGGGCAGACCGTGTAGGGTGGATAGAAGTGATATGTGGCTCTATGTTCTCTGGTAAGACGGAAGAATTAATAAGGAGAGTTAAAAGAGCAAAGTTAGCCAAGCAAAAAATTAAAATATTTAAACCAAAAAAAGATCTCAGGTACGATAAAAAGAAAGTAATTTCACATGACAAAAATTCCATTAAATCTAAACCTGTATCTAAACCTTTAAAAATTATAAAGTTATCAGAGAAATTTGAGGTAATAGGAATTGATGAGGCGCAGTTTTTTGATGATTCTATTGTCGAGGTGTGTAATGAGCTTGCAAATTCAGGTAAGAGGGTAATTGTTGCTGGTTTGGATATGGATTACATGGGGAAACCTTTTGGTCCAATGCCTAATCTTATGGCGATTGCTGAGTACGTGACAAAGGTACATGCTGTATGTTCAAAAAGCGGGAAGATGGCATCTTATACTGACAGGATAGTTGATAACGATGAGTTAATTCTTCTCGGAGACACAAGAAAATATCAGGCTCTCAGCAGGAAAGAGTTTATTAAATCCAATACACCTAAGAAGATCTAACTGATCTAGTAGACCTTTCCTCCAGGCTCACAATATTTCCTAAGAAAGTCAGTAAACATTAACTTCACGTGAGGGTAGGCGTCGTCTTCCCTTATGCCGTGGGATCTGTTTGGGTAAGACATCATGTAGAAAACTTTTTTATGTTTAATTAGTTCGTTTGCTAGCATCTCAGCATTTTGGTAGTGGACGTTATCATCACCTGTTCCGTGGATATAAAGTAAATTCCCTTGAAGGTTCTTAGCGTATTTTATTGGTGATCCGTCTACATAATCTTGATAAGATTCCTTAGGGTCTCCCATGTATCTCTCCTGGTATATGTTATCATATGTTAGTTGATTAGCTACAGCAGCTGCGGCTATTCCTGTGTGAAAAATTTCTGGGTATTGGAATAGGCAGTTAAGTGTTGCTGTCCCACCTCCGCTCCATCCGTGTACGGCGACCCTCTTAGTATCAATAAAATCATACTTTTCAAATACGGCTTTTGCTCCCATTGCCATATCCCTTACATTGATTATTCCTATTTTTCTGTATATAGCTTTCCTCCATTTTCTTCCCTTTGGTGAGGGAGTTCCCCTACCGTCGAATGTCACATAAACGTAGCCATCTTCTCCTAATCTCCCATCGTATAGCCCGTTTCTTCCGGCGCCGAACCTATTGACACCAGTCTGTCCAGCAGGTTCGCTGTAAAAGTAAAATAGGACAGGATACTTCTTATCTGGATCCATGTTGTCAGGTTTTACAATCCATCCCTCCATGGTAACATCGTCTACTGTCGTTATCTGAAAAAACTCTAATGGATTCTCTTCTTTTTTTGATGGATCATATTTGTTAATCATATCATTATCTTTATTTATATAGTTATGATTTGGGAGAGTAATTATCCCTTGCATAGGACTAGTATAATAGTTTGAGAAGGAGTGGAATGCGTACCTAGACTTTGTGCTTATTTGGTAGTTATGAGTACCCTCTAAAACTTTTGGAGTTATTAATTCTATTTCCTTGTTCTCGGAAGTCTTATAGAGATATCTCTCTGTGGGGTCTTCTGGTGAAGCAATAAAATATATATCGCCTTTTTCCTCATCGTATGAAAGTGGCCTTATTACATCATAATCTCCCTTTGTTACCAAGAACTCTTCTCTCTTCTCGATATCGTACCTGTAAACGTGAGACCATCCATCTTTCTCAGTGGTGTAGAGAAACTCTTTACCGCTATTAATAAATTTCCACCCAGCCTTATCTTGGTAAGGCCACGTATTCCTCACGTCAATCCACGCGTCATCTTTGTCTTCCATCAAAAGTGTTGTTGAACCAGTCTTTGCGTCGGCAATAAAGTATTTACTATGGTTCTGCTTCCTGTTCAGCTGCTGTATCATGAGCTTATCTTTGTTCGGTACCCACGTCATCCTTGGCAGATAAAATTCATTTGAGGCTCCAGGAATTTTAATCCAAATCAGCTCATTCGTATTTAGGTCAATAACTCCAATTCTTGCAGCTGTTAAGTCTTCTCCTACTTTTGGGTACTCTACAGGGACGTTAAATGGATATATTGAGTCGGTATTATTTATCATCAAGAAGTCTTTTACCCCGTTTGCGTCTATCTGCCAGAAAGCTATTTTATTGCTTTTGTCATTGAACATAAAACCGTCTCTACAAGAGAACTCCTCTTCGTAGACCCAGTCAAAAGTACCATTAATTATTTTCCCATTATCATCAGATTCAGTGAGTTTAGTTACTTTTTTGTCAACAATATTTTCTATATAAATATTTGCTCTTGTGCTACTATTTCTGAAACTATTTGGGATTATTTCTTTAGATACATAGGCGACGCTTCTACTGTTAGGTGAAAATTTAGCAAACATCAGACTTTTTTCAGGAAGCGATGAACCTAGTCTGTGTCCATCCTTAGATTTTAGGTCGTAGACAAAGTAGTCGCCCCTCGTATTATATCTCCAAACCCTTACAGAATTTGTAAAAATTAAAACCTTTTTCTTGTCTTGAGAGAAGAAAAAAGATTCTATTTCTATGCCACTAACATCAGATGACGTTAGAATATCTTTATCCTTTTTGCCAACTGTACTTACTAAAACAATGGAGTTATTTTTTATCGTGTAGTACCCTGACTCATCGCTATTCCATATTACATCTTGGGGTAAGACACGAGCACTTAGTGATAAGACAAAAAGTATTGAAATTACATTGATGGTGAGTATAGCTTTTTTCATTGGTTTGAAATATTTAAATTAGATAACATAAATTATAATAAATTGTATTTAAAAGCAATTGTCTATGAGTAGAATTGGGTTCCAGATTAATAATGATGACGAAGAAAATATATTTGAGGTTTTTGATAAATATGTTGACTCAAGTAAAGAGAAGCTAACCAAGGCTGCAGATAAACTTCTTAAACTTTATAAGTCTAAAAACGTGAGTGAGCAAGATAGAAAAAAACTTATTGAGCTTGAGAAGAGATTGAGATTAGTCTTTATGGAAGTGGATCAGATCGATAAAGCAGTCGAAGAGATGGCAAGAGAGGATAGGCTTAAAAAAGAATAACATATCATACAAACCTTTTCTCAGCGTATGTCAAATACCCTGTCTTTATTGGGCTTTTTATCACAAAAACTTTTGAAGCTGATAATGACTGCAAAATTACTTTTTCGTCAGCTTGAACCTTGAAGAAGTCTCCCTTTTCGATTTTCTTATTATTGATTTTTAAATTTCCCTCAATTAGAAAGTAGGAGTATATAAATTTTTTTTCTTGCAAAAGGTCCACACTCTTGTACTCAGGTATTTTATACTCAAATATTTCTACTCCCTCGGAATCCATTTTCATTTTTGAGCCTGTCCCAACAATGGTTTTCTTATAAAACTCTTCACCATTCTCATTATAAAAATCTTCGGGTTTATAATCGTCATAACTAGCTTCTTGCGATAGTGACCATGAAATGTCAGGGTCAAACCATATCTGAAAAATTTCAGATTTTTCAAGTAACTCCTCTGAGTGAGATATTCCGCTTCCAGATCTTATTATCTGAACATCTCCTTTCTCAAGTGTTATCCATCTCTCCTGTTTTGTGTCGTAATGATTTATCTTACCATTCAGGATAAAACTACAAATTTCAAATCCCTGGTGGGGATGTAGGCCAATTGTACTTTTCTTTTCATTTGTCCACGCATGTGCCCAGTAGAAGATATTGGAGTAGGGTCTCGACTTTCCTCCGTCTTGTGGGAACCCTATAGGTTTTTTTTCTAAGATCTCGCCATTATTAAAATTTCCCTCAGCCTGTTCACTCCTCTTAATTATTTCAATGTCTGTCATCTATTGGAAATCATTTCATCAATATGTGACCACAATAGAATCCTCATTTCAATAGATTTTTTTGCAATCTTCATTACATCCTCCCACTTCTTTTCATCGTCACCACATAGATTTTCTATCATACTTAGCGCGATTGGACCGTGGTCATCTCCATCTAGCTCTATGTGTCTTTCAAGATAGAATACAAACATATCTGCGATAGAGCTGTTCTCTTTATTTAGGCCTTTAACAATCTCAATAAACATATCTGGGATAACATTCTCTCTTCCAAATGTGAATGCAGCTGCAATTTTATGAACTTCGCCACTCTCTATTACATCAAATGTAAAACCCATGAAAGATTTTAAATTTATATGAATATCGTAATTATCAATAGTTTCTCTGTAGTCGGAGGAATTTTTGATATCTACTATAAATTGTTCAATTTCAGAGGTATCTGCCCCTATCTCTTGCATCGACTCTAGATACAGCTCAAAGTGACTTGTGATGTTATTTTCTTTCACTTCGTCAGTCTCTTCTTCTAGAACTATTTCGTTAATAAATCTAGCAGCTTCGGTATTATCAACAGGGGTCCACGGGTTAGTGGTGCATGTTAGATTTATTTGGAGTCCCTTAAGGAGAGACATAAAGTCCCAGACTGCGAAGACATGATTCTCCATAAAAACTTTTAAGTCATCAATTGTTTTTATGTTATCGTAGATCTTATGATTAACGAGATTTAATTGGTGCTCTTTAATGTGATATTTGACTGTATTTATATTCATGATTTTAAAATTACGATAAAAGCGTTAAATTGTTTTAAAATATTATCATGAGTGAAAATAAAATTAATTATCAGGAGGAAGTACTGAAGGCCGGTCTTCTTCTTGGGTTTGTATCGGTTTTTATAACACTGATCACATATATTATAAGTATTGAGATGATGACAGAGTGGTGGTTTGGTCTATTATCTTTAGCTATTAACATATCTCTTATAATTTATCTAGGGATTACATTTAGAAAAAATATTGGAGGTTACATGACTTTCAAAGAATCCTTTAAATTTAGTTTCATAGCCATGGCAGTGTCTTATGCTGTTGGCATAATATTTCAAATTATATTATATAATGTAATAGATCCAGGCTTGCCCGAGGTAATTAAGCAGATCACAGTTGAGAAAACTGTAGAATTTATGGAGGGTTTTGGTTCCTCTGATGAGGTGATCGACGCCACAATAGAAGGTGTCGAGAAAGGCATTGAAGATAGCACATCTCCATTAGGCCTAATAAAATCGTCGCCTTGGGGACTACTATTTATTGCTTTGTTATCTCTCTTGACAGCTGCCTTTATTAAAAAGAATAAAGAAATTTCAGACAGGATCAACTAGTAACTTAAATATCACATTTAATTCTGAGGCTATAAGCCTACACGTTCTATCGTATTCATCTGACTCCTTAGTTGTTCCATCATATTTTTTTGGGTCATCGTAAAATAATTTTATATTTTTTTTTGATCTTGGATCTAAAGGGCAATGTTTTTCTGCATCTGAACAGTTCATTATGCCAATGAATTTATCTTCTTTGATTTCATCAAGTGTTTTTGAGTATATGTTTATTGTATTACCTGTAAGATTTAACTTCCCCTCCTTATTGATATCAACACCCACCCTACATAATGTCTCTATTACTTCTTTATAAACCTCTGTTTTCTCAGTTCCAGCAGAGAAAAAAGATAGTCTTAAATTGAGTCTATTTGATAATATGTTGGCCCAAACTTCACATAACTGACTTCTTCTTGAGTTATGGGTACACATAAAAACTATTTTATTGCATGAATTAATTATACCACTCAGCTCCTCAGATATCTTTTTAACTCTACTCCTTTGGTAATCTTGAAGTATGACTTCGTCCAAATTATCTATGTATTTATCCAAACTTGACATATGTAATATAATTTTAACATTTTTTTACATTGGAATGATATAATCTAAGATTATTTAATAGTTAAATTTGTAAAAATTTTTTATGAAGGATAATTATTTAAAGGTTCAGAGTGTGATGAGTGAGGTTGGAAAGGTTGTCGTCGGACAAGACAAGATGATTATGAGACTTTTGATGGGACTCTTCACGAACGGACACATTCTCTTGGAAGGTGTACCAGGCCTTGCAAAAACCTTAACTGTAAATACTTTAGCAAACGTCTTAAGACTTAATTTTAATAGAATTCAGTTCACCCCAGATTTATTACCTTCAGATGTCATAGGTACGATGATATATAACCAGAAAAAGAGTTCTTTTGAAGTGAAAAAAGGACCTGTTTTCTCTAATATAGTCCTTGCAGATGAAATTAATAGGTCTCCGGCCAAAGTCCAGTCTGCTCTTCTTGAGTCTATGCAGGAGAGGCAAGTCACAATAGGAGATGACACATTTAAATTAGACACACCTTTTCTGGTATTGGCAACACAGAACCCTATCGATCAGGAGGGGACATACCCACTACCCGAGGCGCAGAGAGACAGGTTTATGATGAAACTAAATATCGATTATCCCTCTCAGGAGGAAGAACTAAAGATAATGCAGAGGATGACTGACTTAAACTTTAAGGGCAAAGTCAAAACTATTTTATCAAAAAAAGATATAACATCTATCAAAAACTCTATCAATGACATAACTCTCTCAGAATCAGTAGAGAAATATATTGTTCAAATTATATTTGCGTCAAGGGACCCTTCATCTGTGAATTTGGATGAGATTAAAGAATATATATCTTTTGGGGCATCACCAAGAGCAAGTATTAACCTTTCTTTGGCGGGTAAGGCAAATGCTTTTATGAATAACAGAGATTACGTTACACCTGATGACATTAAAGAAGTTGCCCAAGATGTTTTAAACCACAGGATAATTTTAAATTTTGAAGCTGAGGCTGATGGCATAAGTTCTTCAGAAATCATATCTCAAATCTTAGAGAAAGTAGAGGTTAATTCTTAATTTATTTTATTGAATTAAACTGATTTTTTACTTTATCAAGCTCCTCATATAGAGACTCTAGGCTTGCTTTTAATCTTATTTTTTTTGACTCGTTTCTCTGATATATGTTATAAAGTATTCCAATATTCATTTCTAATTTTTTTGGATTATTTCTGATAATTCTATTTTGTGTCTTATCAGTTTTTGAAATATCATCCTCTATTTTTTTGATGTAATCATTCAGGAATCTTCTCATCAGAATTTTTTTAAATGAATCTAATACGTTAGCTAATGAAACTCTATTAATTAATTCCTCACCATCTGAAACATTAAGCACAACTTTTTTCTTATTTTTTTCTATGGTAGAAAAAAAAGATAGTGACTCACCTTTAGATCTAACTTCACATGTAATTACTTTTTTTTCTTTCTTAAATTTCCCTATTTTATTGTATAACTTTTCAAGTTCATTTTGAACAATTTTTTTTGGGAGTAATATTTCTAAAGATAAAGCAAGGTATGAGACTTCATCTATCTCAATTTTTTTTTCTTTGATATTTGAGAAGATTAAACTTGATATTTGTGAATTATCATTTGATATATTTCCAAGGGCATTGTTAGAAATAATTATTAAAATGGGAATTAGTTTCTTAATTGAAATCATATCCTAGGTGATCTACGTAGTAAAGTTATTTGCAATAATATGAAATCTATTTTAATTACAGGAGGAACAGGACTCATTGGAAAAAGTTTAATTCAGTCTATCTCAAAAAAAGAATTTGTGATTTATGTCCTTACAAGATCTAGCTCTAGGACTCACAACAATATTAATTATATAAATTGGGATCCAAATGAAGGAAAACTGAACCTATCTACAATCCCCAGAATCAGTTATGTTATTAACCTGGCTGGGGCGTCTATAGATGGTTCAAGGTGGACGGTTTCATACAAAAATAAAATTTTGGATAGTAGAGTTAACTCAACAAAATTATTATTAGATCATATAAAAACCTTGAAACATAAGCCAGAGGTATATGTCGGGGCGTCAGCATCTGGATACTACAAGAAAAATACTAAATCTAAGCAGATTGAAGAAGATAAAATGGGAGAGGATTTTTTATCTGAAGTTGTAGAGAAATGGGAAAAAGAATCTATGGAATTTCAAAAATTAGGGATAAGATCAGTTATCCTTAGAATTGGATTAGTCCTCTCAAAGGAGGGTGGAGTTTTAAAAAAATTATACCCGATTTTTAAATTATTTATGGGTGTACCAATCGGAAGTGGTTCACAGTTGATAAGTTGGATTCACATAAATGATATGGTTAATATTATTAAGAGCTCTATCAAAGATAAGAAAATGCAGGGTGTCTTCAATGCAGTCACTCCTCAGGTAATATCTAACAGGGAGTTTACTAAAGAGTTAGCCTCTGTATTATATAGACCCCTATACCCTACATTCCTTATTGCCCCTTCATTTATAGTAAGGCTTCTATTTGGAGAACAATCTTCTCTCGTCTTGAATGGATTAAATATTTCATCAAAAAAAATTATTGACAGCGGCTTTAAGTTTTCTTTTTCAAATATTAATAAAGCTCTCAAAGATATTTACTCTTAATAATGAAAAACACTATTCAAATTCTAGGGGCAAGAGAGAATAATCTTAAAAACATAGACCTTTCTTTCGAGAAGAACAAACTTATTGTGATTACGGGTGTATCAGGTAGTGGAAAAAGTTCTCTAGCTTTTAATACTATATATGCTGAAGGCCAAAGAAGATACATGGAAAGTTTTTCTGCATATGCCCGTTCCTTCATAGGTACTCTTGAAAGACCAGATGTAGATAAAATCAATGGACTATCTCCTGTTATATCAATTGAGCAGAAGACTACATCAAAAAACCCAAGATCAACAGTGGGAACACTTACTGAGATATATGATTTTCTAAGGTTGCTTTATGCTCGCGCTTCAGTAGCATATTCCTATTTGACAGGAGCAAAAATGGTTATTCAGACAATGGATCAGATTGTAGAAAATGTTATCAAAAAATTTAATAATAAAAAGGTAATATTAACTGCCCCGGTTGTAAAGGGAAGAAAAGGCCACTACAAAGAGCTTTTCATTCAGATTAGGAGAAGAGGGTTTGCTAATGTGAGGGTAGATGGAGAGGTAATAGAGATAACAAAGAATTTACAATTAGACAGATATGTTATTCACGATATTGAGATTGTAATTGATAAGCTTACAATTAATAAAGAAAATATTTTGAGGTTAACCGACTCTATAGATTTGGCTTTGAAGAGTGGTGATAAAACATTATATATAGTAGATGAAAATAATAACTCGACTTTTTTCTCTAAGAATCTTGTAGACCCTGATTCAGGAATTTCTTATGAGGAGCCATCACCAAATAGTTTCTCTTTTAACTCTCCATATGGGTGGTGTGAGTCCTGTAAAGGTATTGGCGAAGTTGATCATATCCATATGGACACAATTATTGAAGATAAGAATCTTAGTATTAGCAGAGGGGGAATTCTTCCCCTTGGTCAGTATAGAGATATGTGGGTATTTAAAAAAATAGAAGCAATTTTAAAAAAAGAGGGTTTAGACATATCTACACCTATTAAAGATATCCCTGAGGAAGTCTTAAATAAAATTGTATACGGAAAAAAAATTAGTGTTGCAGTTGAATCATCTAAATATCCAGGAACCCTATGGCATACCAACTATGATGGTGTAGTGGGTTTTATTAATAAGACCAGAAAATTTAGAGCAGGAAAAACTAAAGAGTTTATGGATGATTTTGTGACAAAAGATAATTGTTCTGAGTGTGGTGGGAGACGTCTGAAAAAAGAATCCTTAAATTTTAAAATTAATGATACGTCTATTTCTGAATTAAACTCAATGAGTATTAAGGAATTTAGCTTATGGATGAAAAATGCAGAAGGAGGTTTAGATAGTAGGCAGAGGTTAATAGCTAAACCAATCCTAAAGGAAATTAAACAGAGGGTAGACCTTATGGTCAACCTTGGACTTGATTACTTAAGCTTGGACAGGCCACTTCGAACATTATCTGGGGGAGAGGCTCAAAGGATTAGACTAGCGACGCAAGTTGGCACAAAATTAGTTGGTGTCTTATATATCCTTGATGAGCCGAGTATAGGTCTCCACCAAAGAGATAATAATAAACTAATAAACTCTCTGAAGGAACTAAGAGATCTAGGAAATACAGTGATTGTTGTTGAGCATGACAGAGATATGATGACTAAAGCTGATCATATTATTGACATAGGCCCAGGCCCAGGAAAAGAAGGAGGTCTTGTTGTTGCAGAAGGTGATCCGAATAATTTTTCAAGTAATAACTCAACAACCTCTAAATTTTTAAAGAGGGAAATTGATATAATTGTCCCCCACAAAAGGAGGAAGGGTAACGGAAAGTCTATTAGCCTTCTTGGTGCCTCAGGAAATAACCTTAAGGATGTAAATTGTGAATTTCCATTAGGTAAGTTGATTTGTGTCACGGGCGTCTCAGGAAGCGGTAAGTCATCTCTAATTCACGGTACATTATCAGCGATAATAAAAAAAGAAATTAATAGATCTAGAAAAATTCCACTGCCTTACCTTGATATTAGAGGGATAAAAAATATTAATAAAATAATAGAAGTCGATCAGTCACCTATTGGAAGAACTCCAAGGTCAAATCCGGCTACATATACTGGAGTATTTACTCATATTAGGAATTTATTTTCTTCATTAAGTGAATCAAAAATAAGAGGATTCAAACAAGGTGCTTTTTCTTTTAATGTTAAAGGCGGTAGATGTGAAGAATGTAGAGGAGGAGGACTGAGGTTAGTTGAGATGGATTTTTTGCCTAATGTGTTTGTCAAGTGTGAGTCTTGCCAAGGCAAGAGATACAACCGGGAAACCTTAGAGGTCAGGTTTAAAGGTAAATCGATATCAGACGTACTAGAGATGACGGTTTCTGAGGCGGTAATTTTTTTTAGTAAGCAACCTAAAATATCAGATAAGTTAAAGGCACTTAATGACGTTGGACTAGGTTACATCTCTCTGGGGCAACAGTCAACAATGTTATCTGGAGGAGAAGCACAGAGAGTGAAGTTAGCCTCTGAATTGTATAAGAGGGATACTGGGAATACGTTATTCATTCTTGACGAACCAACGACTGGTCTACACTTTAATGATATTAAAAACTTGATGTTAGTAATTGATAGGCTAGTAGATAAAGGAAATTCAGTGATAATTATTGAACATAATATGGATGTAATAAAATGTGCAGATCATATAATTGATATAGGACCTGAAGGAGGTGACGAAGGAGGTAAAATAATATCACAAGGAAGCCCAGAGGAAGTAGTAAACTTTAGTGTTGGGGAAACATCTAAATATCTGAAAAAAGAATTAATTAAATAGTTATTTTCTCAACTATATGATCAATTATTTTTTTCCCCTCTTTCGTTAAGACAATACAATTTTCTGAATCTTCTATCATTGATTTATCTTTAAGTAATTGTATTTCTCTCTTTTTTATTTTAATCAAGTTTATTCCCATGATTTTTTCTAAATCAGAGATATTAACACCCTCCATTGTTCGGATTTTTGTCAAAATATATTCATTAACCTTCTGAACCTTTGTTAATTCTTCCTTATCAAAAACAGGAAGCAGATTATTTATTTTATAAATGTATTTTTGATTATCACTTACATTCCAATATCTATATTTTTTATCATAGGAATGTGCTCCAGGACCATAACCAATATATTTTTTATTACACCAGTAATTAGAATTATGTCTAGATTGTAACCCTTTTCTACAAAAACTTGATATCTCATAGTTTATATATCCCATACGCTCCATTTCCATAGATATGATATCAAACTGTTCTGATACCAGAGAGCTAGTAGGCATTTTTATTTTATTATTTTCTATCATCTTGTGAAGTGGTGTTGTATTCTCAACATCTAGGCTATAAATGGAAATGTGTGGTGGATTTAATTTTTTTATGTGTGTTAAATCTTCCCTTAAAGTTTCAATGGTAGAGCCTGGTGTCCCGAACATGATATCAACAGAATAGTTTTTAAACTCTTTCTTTATTTTTTTAATTGCTGATATAGCATCCTCCTTATTATGAATTCTATTTAATTTTTTTAAACATAAATCATTGAAAGTTTGGACACCTAAGCTTATCCTGTTGAACCCTATTTTCTTCCATGATTTAATATTCTTATCCGTGATATCGTCGGGGTTGGCTTCAATTGTTATTTCACAATTATCATTTATGGAATGATTATCGAGGATAGATTTCATTAATTTTTCAATTAGTTTACTATCAATTATTGAAGGCGTGCCCCCACCAAAATATATAGTTGATATATTATTTTTTTTAAATTCTTTTTGATTGAGATCAATTTCGACTAATATCGAATTTATAATTTCCGAATGATTTTTTAGTGTACTAAAATGGAAGTCACAATAAATACAAGCTTTTTTACAGAATGGTATATGAATGTATATCCCGGACATCTTATTTTTTTAGTTTCACAACTTAAATCTAATTATGATTATAATTCAATTCTTATTTCTGTTTTTATAATTTCCCTTTTCCTTTGTTACTATAAGGTAAACTCTCCATTTTTTTTTAAAAAATATTTTAATTTAAGGCATATAATATACTTAGGTAATAAAGAGGATTTTTTTTATCGAAGTAGCTTATATAGTTTTCAAAATATATTCCCGTTAATTATTTATTCTTTAATAATTTCATTTTTTTCAGTTTTCATAATCACTGACTCTCAAAATATTATAATTAAATCTATAAACAATTGGTCTATCCTTGAGCAGTGGGTTACCTTATCATTTTTACTTTTGATTTTCTTTTGTTTTAGGTTGTTCTTAATCTTAGCGATATTTTTATTATTTGACTTTACCAATAAGTACAAACAAATATATTTAATGAATTTTATTAGAGTCACAATAAATATTTCCTTTATAAATATGCTTATAAGTTATTTGGCATACGTGGTATTTTCTTTCGATATGGGTTTCAGCGTCTTTATTTTTATGAAAATGTTATTAGTAATTTCAAGGCCCGTTATACTTTATAATTTTTCTATTAAAATAATTAGTGAGAAACCATCTAAAATAATTTTATTAATATTTTTAGCTGATGTAATCCCCTCACTTTTATTCTTTGACCCTCTTTTTATATTAAATCTTTTTGATGATCTCCTCAACTTTTTTTATTAATAATATTTTAAATTGCAATTAGTTAACTTTATATAAATAATCCTTGCTTATGAGTGAAATTAAATATGATAAGAAAAGACTTAACCCCGTAAAGTCTATTTTAGTAGATCAGCCAGTACCAAAAGATCAAAATAATCCATTTCTAAGATTAGCTAATCAGTATGATTTAAAAGTAGATTTTATTCCCTTTATAAAAATTGATCCAGTTTCTATAAAAGAGTTTAGAAAACAAAAAATAAATATTCTGAACCATTCAGCAATTATTTTTACAAGTAGAAACGCCGTGGATCACTTCTTCAGAATAGCTGACGGTATGAATGTAACTATCCCAACGGATATGAAATATTTCTGTATTTCTGAACAGACTGCTAACTACCTACAGAAGTATATTGTTATAAGAAAAAGAAAAATATTTACTGGAGAGAGAACCATTGCAGAGCTATTAACCGTTATGAAAGAGACTATGAAAAAATTTCCAGATGAGAAGTACTTATTCCCCTGCTCTAATATTACAAGAGATACTATATCAGATTTCTTGAAAGAACAGGAATGTACCTACTCAGAGGCAATTATTTATAATACAGTTCCAAGTGACCTAAAAAAATTAAAGAAAGTGTTTTATGATATTCTAGTATTTTATACTCCATATGGAATTGACTCCTTGGTCAAAAATTTTCCTGAATTTGAACAAAATAATACTAGAATTGCGGGGTTTGGTAAAAATACTGCTAAGGCAGTAAAAGAAAATAATTTAAAGCTTGACATCAAGGCTCCAATGAAAGACATCCCATCGATGACTAGAGCTATTGAACTATATATTAAGCAGTCAAATGTTTAGATCTCCTCATAATTTTTTTCTTTTATTTATTCTGAATTTAGCATTAGCTTCCCAGATAAAAGCTCAGCAGCAACCCTATTTTAGTACATATTTTACTAACCCAGGAATTGTAAATCCCAGTCTAAATTCGACTTACGATAATAATAATGTAGCCTTAGTCTATAGATCGCAGTGGGCAAATTATACCCCTACAAATCTATACAGCTCTGACAACTCTCCAAATACAGGAATATTATCTCTCAATTTAAAAACTAGAGATAAATTGTATTCTTTTGGTTTCAATTTAATCTCAGATAACCTTGGTCCTAAGGAGACATTTATTTTTTCTCCTTATATAGCTATCAAGAAAAAAATTAATAATTCTAATCTGTCGTTTAGTATTTCTCCAAACTTTAAGAGTTCTACCATGAATTTTAATTCATTGGTATTTGTAAATCCTGCCGATCCATTTAATGTTGGTGGTAGACAGACTCAGTCAAAACCTGATATTGGACTTGGATTATCTTACTACAATAATAAACTTTTGCTTAGTATAGGTATAGATAATATCACCCAACCTTCTTTTGATTTTGGAATTAATGATTTAGTGAATAAGGATTTAATAAATATTTCATTTTTAGGAAAATACCTTGTTCAAATAGATAGGGATTTAATATTAGAACCTTTTCTATTAGTTAGGAGTGACTCAAGGTCCTTCACATTTGATATGAGTGGTATGATTACATATAAAGAAAATATAAATGTTGGATTATCTTATAGGTATGATGAAGCCCTTGTTGGGTTTTTAGGTTATAGTTTTCTCAAGAAGAGAAAGCTTTATGTAGGCTACTCATTTGATTATGTATTGAAAAATGTTGATGCTAAATCGGCTACATCTCATGAGTTAATTTTAAGGTATGATCTGCCAACACCTCAGCTTAAAAAACCAATTAGAACCCCAAGATTTATTTATTAGATATATTATATTTTTAAAAAATATTTAAAATCTACATAATTTGTATATTTAGACTACTTTCTAACTAAAAATTTATCATTCAGAACAATAATTTAGATATTTTCAAGTTAAGTTTTAACTTTGCATTTACTTATGAAATCACTGAACAGAAAATTTACTAATATTTTCATTATCCTTTCTGTCCTCTTTATCAGTGGATGTGGTCTTCTTGGCGGCGGTTCAAGCACAAAAAATCCTAGGGGCCAGCTTGTGGGTACTACCGATAGGCAGGGCTTTGAAATGTCTGCACAGTATGGTATGGTCTACATACCAACAGGTCGTTTTTACATGGGACAAGCAGACGAAAATATTCAATCAGATCAAAGTAACTTTAACAGGCAAGTTACGATCAGTGCCTTTTATATGGACGATACTGAAATAACTAATGACGAATACAGACAGTTTATTCAATTCATTGAAGAGAATCCTGACTATGAGCTTTCTGAGGGTGCTACTTTAGAAAGTCTTAAACCAGATACTACTGTTTGGTCTAGTGACTTTACCCATCACTACGGAGATCCCCTTTTGGCCTACTACTGGGATCATCCTGCTTTTGATGATTACCCTGTCGTGGGTGTATCCTGGGAGTCTGCTAGGGAGTTTGCTAGGTGGAGATCAAATTTTCTAAACTCTTACAGGAAGGAAGAAGGACTGCTTCCGTTTCCATCATTCCGCCTTCCAACCGAAGCCGAGTGGGAATATGCTTCAAGGGGTGGAAGAGACAACGTAAAATATCCTTGGGGTAACCCATATACAAGAAACTCTAGAGGTTGTGTCCTTGCCAATTTTAAGCCAGGAAGAGGTAATTACGTTGACGATGGATATGCTTACACTTCCCCGGTTGGCGTATTTTTTCCTAACGACTTTGGTCTCTACGATATGTCTGGTAATGTTGCGGAGTGGTGTGAGGATGCTTACATTGATTCTTACAATCCTATAGTTTGGGATTTGAATCCTATTTATAGAGATGATGAAAATGATATGAAAGTCATCAGAGGTGGTTCTTGGAAAGATATCGCCTTCTTTATAGAGGTGTCAACAAGAACCTTTGAGTATAAGGATTCTACTAGAGCATTCATAGGATTTAGGACAGCAATGCCTCATTTAGGTAGAAATTTAGAAGGGTTTTAATAAAAAAAAATTAATTTTAATAAAAAATAAATTAAACAGTATATAAAATGATAACTAAGAAAAAATCGAGCAATCCTATTCTGGCCTGGATCCAGAATGAGGATAATATGAATGTAGTATATGGATTAGGAGCCGCAGTAGTTATACTAGGTGCACTCTTCAAGTTACAGGGATGGCCTGGAGCAAACATTATGTTAATAGTAGGTCTTGGTGTTGAGGCCTTGATATTTACTTTAAGTGCGTTTGATCCTCCAACAAACCATGATTGGGATTGGAGTAAAGTATATCCACAACTTAGCCCTAGTAGTTCCGCATCATCAGCCTCTCAAGTTGGAAATATAATGAAAGAAGCCAAACTAGATCCATCCGTAATTAAAAGTGTAGGAGATGGTATGAAGAAAATGGCTGCTCAAGCAAATAATATTAATGATTTAGCTGGCGCATCAGTTGCTGCTAAAGCTTATGAAGATAGTATTAAAGGCGCAACGGAGTCATTAAATTCTGTTAACGCCTCTTACAGTACAATTTCTGCTACAGCAAAAGATCTTGCAGACTCATCTTCAAGTGTCAAAGAAGCTGTTGGCCTAACTGAAGAGTATAAAGAAAGCCTTAAAAGCGCTTCCTCATCTCTTGGGGCAATTGTCTCTGCATCAGGTCAAATTACTGAAACTGCTGCAAATATGACAAAGGCTCAAGCTGATGCTGTTAATTTACAAAAGGAACTCCAAAGTTTAACTGAGAACCTGAGTAAGCTTAATAAGATTTATGTTGGCATGTACGATGCTATGCATAAATAGAATTTATATTTAACCCTATAAAATAAATATATTATGGCTGGAGGAGATAGCCCAAGACAGAAAATGATTAACATGATGTATATTGTGTTGATTGCAATGTTAGCTCTTAACGTTGATACAAAAGTTTTGAAGAAGTTTATTATGATTAACCAGAGTTTTGAAGTCACGAATTCTGATAAACTTATTGAAAATAATAAGAAAGTTGAATCAATAAGAGCAGCTGTAGATGATTCTGGAAATAGAAGAGAAGATGTCGAGGTATTGAAATTATCAGAAACTATAAGAGAAAAATCAAGCTCTATAATTAATCATATGGATGAAATAAAATCTACAATTATAGAGGAGACAGGTGGAGATGACGGTAAAGGCGGAATAAAAGGATATAAAAATATCGACTTTGTTTATAGTTATATGCAACCGGATGGAGATGATTTAGGAAAGGGGGCAAATTTGCAGGGGCTCCTTAATGAATTTTCTGATTTTGTTCAGGACTCCGTTTTTCTAGGAGATGAAAATTCTGGTGTTACAGATCTTGCCAAGAACGCAGACCAAATATCTCTTTATCAAGACGACTTACCAACCGATCCATCTTTTACTTCCTTAAACTTTGGATTTGGTACTTCTGCAGGTGCCGGCCTTGCCACAATCAGTCAATTGCAAGCAGATGTTATAAACCTTGAAATTAAAGCTCTTGATAAACTTGCAGCCTCTGTTGGTGCTGCGGATTTAAAGTTTGATGTTGTTACATTAACAACATTACCTGAGCAGAAAGTAGTAGCTGCTGGAGCAAAATATAAGACTCAGTTATTTTTATCTGCTGCCTCATCTGCTATAGTTCCTACCATGACAGCTGACGGTGATACTTTAGAAGTTGCAAATGGCAAAGGGTATTACGAGTTTACTGCAACTGGTGGTAGCTACGACAGAGATGGTCTTTCTAAACAGAGTTATGTTGGAGCTATTAGCGTGACACTTCCAGGAGGAAAAGATACAACATTCGTTGATACTGTTGAGTATTTTGTTGCTAGACCGGTAATTCAGATTCAATCTGCATCAGTTCAGGCATTATACCTTAATTGTGGAAACGAAATACAGGTTAATGTACCTGCACTGGGTTCAGAATATAATCCAGCTTTTTCTGCAAATGGAGGAGATGTTCAGAAAGGATCTAAAGCTGGTCAAATCACTATTATACCTAAATCTAAAAATGTTAACTTGAGGGTTAGTAATGCTGGTAATTTTATTGGTTCACAGTCATTTGGTGTAAGACAAATTCCAGCACCCGAAATAAAGGCTAGAGTCAGAGGAAAAGATATTGATTTAAAGAATGGAATTGCTGCAAATACTCCTTCCTTTTCATTGGATGCAGTTGCAGATGCCAGTTTTGCTGAGTTTTTACCAAAAGATGCACGTTTTCAAGTCCGTGAGGCTGAAATTATACTTGCAAGAGCAGGAAGAGGTGTTGCAACTAGGAGAATAAACTCTAAAAATGTTAATCTAAATCAACTACCAGGAAGAAGGAAGGGAGATAACATCGTAATTGAGATTAAGAAGGTAGCAAGAGCTAATTTTAGGGGAGAGGTTGAAGACTTTAAAAACTTTGCTCCGCGTGTGATAACAATACCACTTAAGTAATATGAAAAAAATAAGTACAACTTTTATTCTTTTTTTACTCCTCTCATTGACACCAGTAGATGAGGCTTATACTCAGTCTGAAGTATCTAATGGATATAACCCATTGTCACTTAGACAAGTTCACGAATCCTATTTGATGTGGAAGAGGACTTTATGGAGAAGAGTTGACTTAATGGAAAAACAGAATAAACCATTTTTTGCCATAAATAGAGAGCTTTCAAAAGTTATGATTGAAGCGGTTCAAAGTGGCGTTCTAATTCCCTACTCAAGTGATTCAGTTAACGACACAAATATTATGGCAAGAGAAGATTTTCTTGCTAATATTCAGCAAGAAACTTTTGAGGAAGATGATCCGTTTGGTGATGGTTTTGTGGAAGATGATCCATTTGCTACATTTGAAGAAGACGACCCTTTTGCAGAAGAAGAAGTTGTTGAAGAAACGGGACCTGTTTTTATTCCTAACAGAGAATTTTCAATTTTCGAAATTAAGGAAGACTTGTATTTTGACAGAGTTCACTCAAGAATTTATTTTGATATTCAGTCCGTATCTATGTATTTACCTGGTGATAGCTTTTATAATAATTCAGGTGTGGAGAAGCCTGTAGCCTCTTTCAGATTTATTGATCTATACAATTTATTTAAATCGATGCCAAAGGAAGCAATCTGGTATAATGAGAGGAATATTGCCCAGCACAAGAATTTAGGAGATGCCTTCTTACTTAGACTATTTAAAGGAATTATTGTAAAAGTTGCAAATGCAGACGACATTAGAGTATCAGAGCTCTACAGTAAGTCAAGAAAAGAAGGTATAATGGCTAGTTTTAAAGTAGAGCAAGATTTAATGGAGTGGGAGGCAAATCTTTGGGAATATTAATTTTTATTTTTTAGAAAAGCTATTACAGCATCTGTCTTCTTTTTCCCTATAACATCTTCAATATCTTTATTATTTACTCCTTTTAATTTATCCAGAGAACCAAACTTATTTATTAGTTTTAATCTTGTTTTTTCACCTATTCCTTTAATAGTCTCAATACTTGATTTTAAAAAGTTTTTGCTTCTTAAGTCTTTATGATAATTAATTGCAAACCTATGCGCCTCATTTCTTATTTGTTGTAATAATTTTAAATAATAAGATTTCTTGCTTAAAAGAATAGGCATGCTGTCATTAGGGAAATAAACCTCCTCAAGTTTCTTAGCTAAACCAATTATGTTAACCTTATTGTAAAGATCCAACTCTTTTAGAGCCTCACAAGCAGAGCTGAGCTGACCCTTTCCCCCGTCAACAATAATTAGATCTGGTAAACTTAAATCTTCATCTATAACCCTTTTATATCTCCTTCTTATAACTTGTTTCATAGATTCAAAGTCATCTGGTTTGTTTAAGTCTCTAATCTTAAACCTTCTGTATTCTTTTTTATTTGGGTACCCATCTTGGAATGTTACAAGTGATGCCACAGTATTACTTCCTTGAATATTTGATATGTCATAACACTCAACATGAAACGGAATGTTTTTTAGATTTAATTTATTTTTAAGCTCAATTAAAACAGCTAATCTTTTTGATTTTCTTTCTTTCTTTTCGTTGTATAAATTTTTTTTGAAGAATAGCGTATTTTTAATACTCATATCTATAAGCTTCTTTTTCTCTCCTAATCTAGGAACATGAGAATTTATATCATTAGAGAGAATGTCGTCAAGTTTAATATTTGATATGATATTATTTTTATGACTATTATATTTTGATCTTATATTAAATATAATTTGTCTTAGCTCAGATTTATCTTTTATTTTTTTTCCTAACTTAAATGTATCTGAGCTGACTATAGTTCCATTTACTATTTTCATATAATTGACATAATAGCTTTTTTCGTCATCAACTATTCCAAATACATCCAGATCATTTTTCTGGTTATTTACTATTATAGATTTGGATTTATAGTTTTCAAGAAGTTGTATTTTTTCTTTTATTATTTGGGACTCTTCAAACTCTAAATTTATTGAATGAACACTCATCTCCTCTTTCAATCTTTTTTTAATAGTATTAAACTTTCCACTTAAGATATCTCTCGCATAATCGATATTCTTCATGTACTGTTCTTCAGTTATATAACTCTCCTCGTCTTGTATAGGATAATCTCTGAATCCAAGAATTAAAGTCACTCCATTTTTGCAGTGGCTCTTTAGATAAATTTTATTTTTTTTATCATTAATTTTTTTGTCTGAAAAGTTATAGTTCTCTGTTCTTATAGGATACAGTGTTTTTATAACATTTAATAACTTATTAATTAATTTAACATTGGTATAAGGACCAAAATATTCAGACCCATCTTGAGTTGTTTTTCTAGTTAAAAAAATTCTTGGAAATCTCTCTTTTTTAATACAGATCCATGGATAAGTTTTATCATCTCTTAATAGAATATTGTATTTGGGTTTATTTTTTTTAATAAGAGAATTTTCAAGAAGGAGCGCATCGTGTTCATTATCTGATATAACAAAGCTTATATCAGTAACTTCTCTGATCATATTTAGAATCTTTTTATTTTGAATTTTTTTAGTGAAGTAGCTTCTTACTCTTTTGCTTAAATCTTTAGATTTACCAACGTATATAATCTGTTTTTTAAAATTTATAAACTTATATACTCCAGGTGATTTAGGAACTTCGACTGTTTTAATATCGATCATTAAAAAATATCAGATGCTTTTATTTTATCTATAATTACCCCAGAGGAGTCTTTTTCGTCTATTCCACTATAGACAGAACAATCAATTTCTACATTAATTTGTTTTGTGGGCTTATCAAATCTTCCTTTCTCTATTTGAAGTTCTTCATTATCATATATATTTAACATATACTCTTGCCAGATAGGCATTGCTGTTCTTGCTCCCTGACCAAAAACCCAATCTCTAAAGTGAATGCTTCTGTCATCTCCACCTACCCAGGCACCAGATACAAGATTATGAGTTACACCGATAAACCATCCATCTGAAGCATTTTGTGTTGTACCTGTTTTAGCTCCAACATCATTTTCTGTGGTTAGTATTGGGTTTAGACCTCTAGCTGTTCCCCCCTCTTCTTCTTTTGAACCCTTTAGCATGTGAAGCATTAGAAATGCTGTCTCTTCACTTAAAGCCTCTTGCTTTGTTGGGATAAATTCCTGAATTAAGTTACCATACTTATCCTCTATCCTAGATATAAAAAAGGGTTCAGTCCAAATTCCTTTGTTAATAAATGTACTATATGCACCTACTAAATCAAATAATGATACGTCACCCCCAGCTCCCAAACATACTGCGGGAACAGGATCTAATCTACTTTGGATACCCAGTTTTTTTGCATAGTTTACAACAGTATTTGGGGATAGTTTTTTTGTCATAAATGCTGTAATTGAATTTACTGACTTTGCCATAGCTTTTCTTAATGTCATAGTCTCTCCCGTCCACTTACTATTATGATTGTCTGGTCTCCAGTAGGGTGGGTCTTGACCTGGTAGCTCAAAAACAACTGGTGCATCTACTACTGGATAACAAGGTGAATAGCCATTATCTATTGCTGCAGCATAAACAATTGGCTTAAATGTTGAACCAGGTTGTCTTCTTCCTTGTTTTACATGATCATACTTAAAATATTTATGATTAATACCTCCAACCCAAGCTCTGATATAACCAGTTTTAGGTTCAATAGATATAAAACCTGTTTGTAAAAAGTTTTTATAATATTTTAATGAGTCCATTATACTAAAGACAGTATCTATTTCTCCATCCCAACTAAATACTTTCATATTTTTCTTTTTGTTTAGTAATTCAAAGACCTTAATTGTATCGTTTTCATTGTCTTTGAGAAGAGACTTGTAATATCGGGTTCGCTTTATTGTATTTTTTAAAAAATCTTTAATTTCAAACCCTTTTTCGTCTATCCAGGGATTTTTACCATCCCAGTGATCATTAAAAATTTTTTGAAGTCTACTCATTTGATTTTTAACAGCATTTTCTGCTATTTCTTGCATTCTGCTATCAATAGTTGTATAAATTTTTAACCCATCTGAAAACAAATCGTACCCGTTATCTTTTGCCCATTTAATTAAGTAATTTCTGACGACAGTCCTGAAATATGTTGCCTGACCAACATTTTGATTCTCAACCTTATAACTAAGGTTAAGGTCGGAATTCCTTAGAGTGTCGTACTGTGTTCTGTTTATTATTTCATATTTAAATAAATTATAGAATATTTCTGCCCTCTTATCAATAGCATTATCAGGATTAAAATATGGATTATATTTTGTTGGCTTATTTAAAAGACCAACTATGATAGAGGATTCATTATAATTTAGTTCAGAGGGCAATTTATCAAAATAAGTTTTGGCAGCAACTTTAATTCCATATGAGTTACTACCATATTCAGCAGTATTTAAGTACATAGCCAGAATCTCTTTTTTTGTATAAAATTCCTCAAGTTTTATTGCTACTATCCATTCTTTGACTTTTGATATAACAAGACCAAGGAAAGGGATACCACTTAACTTCCCCTTTTTTTCTCTTCTTATCTTGAATAAATTTTTTGCAAGTTGTTGTGTGATTGTACTACCACCACCCTCTAGACCACTATTACCAAATGTTAAAATATTTTTTGATAAACCATATGAAGCCCTCACTAATCCTTTAAAGTCAATTCCTGAATGGTCATAAAATCTAATATCTTCGGTAACAAGTAAAGTTGTTACAAGTTCTTCTGAGAGTTCATTAAATTCTATTGGTGATCTATTGTATCTAAAGTATTTTCCTAGTAATAAATTATCACTGGAGTATAGTTCAGATGCAAGATCAGATTCTGGTTTTTCCAGATCCTGCAAACTAGGCATCCCACCAAAGAGGTTATATGGATTATAATTTACAGAAGCTATGAAAATTATTATTGATGAGATTATTAGAAAAAGTATTATCCATAACCTTGCTATGGTTTTTTTTAATGCCTGCATCTTAAATAAATTTTTCAAATTCTTTATAGTTTTTAGATCTAAAAATTAGATTTAGATTTTTTTCTCCAATAACAAAATTAGTATTTCCTTTTAAATCTTCTGTAATATTTAGCTTATTGAATTTTTTAAAGATTTTTTCAGTAGTACTTATATCATTATATAAAACTATTTCTAAAGATGTCTTATTGGTTAAATAAAATCTATCTCTATAATATTCTTCATTTATTTCTAATAGTATTTTATTTAGATTATCTGTTGAAGTAGAGTTGAATTCTTCATTATTTACTAAAACAAAGAAAGATCTTTTGTCTTTATTTTTCTTAAACTTAGGTAGCCCACTAAATACATATTCTTTATGAACTCTTTCCGCTGATTTCAACAAAATAGTAGCATACTCAATTGCTGATTGTTCTGTCGCTTTACTTAAAAAATATTTTAGTTCAAATTGTAGAGAAAAATTACCCTCTTTTTTTCCAATGGCAATTGATTTTAAAAGAACTATGTTTTGAAAGAATTCATTTTTGCTATAATAAGAAGAAAGTGAGTCAACCTTTTTTATTACAATATTATTTTGATTTTGAGACAAGTTTTGATAAAGTCTTCTGTAGACATCTAGGAGATAATTATATTCTTGAAATTCGTCTATTTCATAATTTGGATTATTAATTAGCTTTGCAAAAATTGAATTTGAGAAATCATTTAATATTTTGTTTCTATATAAATTTTTATTGTCAGAAATTAGATATAATTGGTAGTATATATCTGGTATTTTTTCTGAGTTGGGAAAACGTTTTATAAAATTTTCATATACGGATATGCCTTTTTCTATTTCACTTAGGTTTTGAATATATATTCTACCCACCTCTGCCATAGAGTTTTCAGTATCTAAGTTTAATTTTTTTATTTCTTCTTCTTCAAATGGTACTGAACTATAAAACTTATTATAATCTGTTTCGTTTTCCTCACCTGAATCTTCTTTGATCTCTTTACCCTCATTCTCCTGAATATTTTCTGCTACAGAGAATTGTGCTTTCGAAGTTAATCTCCAATTATCTACCAAAACCCTTTTACCCCATACCCTTTGGAACTCTACTATTCCAGAGCTTATTAACATTGGGTTATCAAAGTACCAGGTGCCATCTCCTGAGTTGACTTTGATTACAGAGGGTTCTTGTGTACTATATGAAGTTTGATTTATTGCTTTATTCTGTTTTTTATTTTTTTTGTTTTCTTCTTTTATTTTATCATTAATTAATTTGTCTAAATCTACTTTCGATAATTTAGAGAGTTCTATAAGACTATCATTTTTTGAGATTACATTAATATTTTTGACAAGGTTGTTTAGTGTCTCACTTCTTTCCTTAATTTTCTCATATAATTTATTTTCTCTATTAATATTAGTGATTGCACTATCGTAATATTTTTGTGATTTTTCGTAATCGTTTTTTTCTTCATAAAATACTTTAGCAATCTCTAAGTATGAGTTGAATAAAATATTTTTATCTCTGTTATTCTCTCGTATGGCTACCATAAAGTTATCAATGGCATCATCATACCTATTATTTTTTAGGTAATAAGTAGCTAGCTCAAAATATATTCTATCTTTATATTCAATGTTTTTTTTATCCCTTAATAATTTCTGAAATTCTTTTAATGTCTGATTCTCGAAAGAAATATCATTTGTTTTGGCAATAAACATTTTAGCAAAAAACCCCATATTAATATTTGGACTATTTTTAAGGCATTTTTTAAA
>CENJ01141544.1_pt1 | contig 25366 bp, 17 predicted proteins | sample 356161 | NCBI WGS metagenome assembly CENJ01 (sample SAMEA2619531, study PRJEB7988) | marine metagenome | biome: marine biome (ENVO:00000447); feature: surface water layer (ENVO:00002042); material: "saline water (ENVO:00002010), including plankton (ENVO:xxxxxxxx)" | depth 5 m | reverse complement strand
AGACGCTATTCCAGAGCGAAGAAGCGCTGCGCCAAGCTGGCTGCGATAAGATCTTCTCGGACTTCGCTGTTTCCGCCACCGCCAAGAAGCGCCCTGGGCTAATCGAAGCCAGAGCGGCTCTTAAATCCGGCGATACCTTCGTGGTGCTCTCAATCGACCGCGCATTCAGATCAACGATTGAAGGTCTGACTGTGCTGGATGAGCTGCATAAGCAAGGCATCACCTTCCACAGTATCTGGCAGAATATCGACACCACCACGCCCGAGGGGCGTAAATGGTTCACCTACGCCGTTGCCGACGCCGAATACGAAAAGGCCGTCATTAGCCGCCGCACCAAACTCGCCATGCAAGCCGCCAAAGATCGCGGCGTGAAATTTGGGCGCAAAACCGTCATGACGCCTGCAAAACAGAGACGCGCATCTAAACTCCTGACGGAAGGGTGTTCAGGATGTGAGATCGCCAGAAAACTCGACATCAGCAGATCAACCATGTTCAGATATGCCCGCGAAGCTGAATTAATGGCGAGCTGATGTGAGGTAAGCCCCAACCTTAGCGGAAAGCTCATTTTCTTATATGAAACCCGTCTAGCTTGGCAGGATGATGTCAATCGACAACGTGTGCAATCTGGGATTTGCGGAAAACGAGATTTCCGGATTGAATGCACTCTAAGCTGAATCTGTTAGATGCTAAGGGGAAGGAAGTCGGTGTAGCAACAATCTGCGAGCAAGTAGCACCCGCGGCAATCTTTGCTTAGTGTTTCAGTCCTGATCACCTATGGCTCTTGCGTTTGAACTCGCCTGAACATTACAGCCCTTATTTGTGAAGTCTGCCAGAACGAATATGGCGACGACGCTGCGCGTCTGGATCAATTTCCGGCCCGCACAAACGTGTAGTTCTTTGATCCTGCCAGATACCGTTCAGGCTCTCTCGCCTTTCACAAGGACTGCAATCCAGCGGTTCAAAACGAAAGGACAAGAAAATGTCAAAACAACTCCCTCCAATCCAAACCCTTCGAGATGGCCTCATTACGGCTTCTATTTGGCAGACCACTGCAAACGACGGAAGCAATCGCTACAGCGTGACGTTCTCGCGTTCATATCTCAAAGAGGAAGCTTGGCACACTACACATAGTTTTTCCCGCGAGGAGATCCTAAAGGTCTCCAGACTTGCCGATCTGGCATACTCCTGGATTAAGTCTCAGTTTCGCAAAGACAAAGCTCAGATCAACTCTGGAGAGGCAGTATGAGCTGCACTTCACCTCAAACGAGTGCCGCTCATAGCGGCGCTTCGAGGTCGCAGAATTGGTATGACCCCGGCCATCCGTGGTACTACCTCCTCGGAGGTAAAGTTCCTGGGCCTAAGTCGATCCTGAAATCTGTGATTGCGCGAGACTATCTAGGGCACATTGATGAAATCAAAGACGCTGAAGCGCTTTGCGAACCCAAGAGGTCGGAGCAGTTACGCCGCTTAAGGAACCGTATTACCAACCAATACAAAGTCGACCTTGAACGTTATCGAGAACTCGCAAGAGAACTGCAGCAAAAAAGACTGAGCGATGCGCCGCAAGACGACGTCAATCGTTGTGAGTCCGTGCATACAAGCCTCGCCCTGAAGCATAATCACATCTACAACGATCTTGCGCATTTGCGCTGCATAAATGCAGCACTTTCTGTTCAGCGCGACCTGTTTAATGGACTTTGAGGTGCTTCCTAAAAAGACAGAGCCGGAAATATTCCGGCCCTGTCCATTAGTGTTTTTAACCCTCATCGGTGAAGGGGTTTTCCCAGCCTTCGATCTGAGGTTGGTAAAGCCCCGAGATGATGAAGGCCGCTGTAATCAGTTCCATGCGGTTCTGAATCAGATGAAGGCGGTTACGCTTTGGCGGTGTCACAGCATAGTTGCTGAATGTCGAAACCCAGCGAAACGAAGCGTCGTCATTAAACGCGTCATCGACGCAACAATAGAAATGTTCGCTACCGGAAACATTGTCCAGTTCGCTGAGATTGTCCCAGATCAGATCTCCGTCAAAATCGAATACATTACCATCGATACTGATGAGCTGATCGTTCAACCAGTCGGCAAAACTGCGCCGACCGAACGCGTTTCCTTGTAGTTCTTTGGTCTCTTTCAGCCCGTTATACAGAAGCGCGAGGCGAGTGAGGTTTTGAAGACTCAGGATGTAATCCTGAGGTGGAAGTCTGAAGCTTTGGCGTTTCATAGCCGGCTCTCCTAGTGGAGAACCCCGGGGTTAATTTCCGGTCCCTGATTTGGGTCGCGATACCGGGCGACCGAACTCCTGTTCTCGGTCAGCGAAATCAATGTATTCTCGCTTTCACCGCTCAAACTTCGCAGGAATTTCGCAATGAAGAAAAAAAGGGAAACCCGGCTGAAGCTCTACTTTATTTTCGTGGTGACCAATGTTCGTCTAGCTTTCGGAAACGCGCATGAGGCCTGCAAAACGCTCGAGCGAGTTGTTTACTCTTTAGCTGTCGTGGATCGGATGAGAGGTAATCGGACGCTTTCAATTTCGAGATTTCTCATTAGCACGCATTATTTAGCAATGAGAATGCGAATTAATTGCGATTCTGAGGGTTACGAAAAGCTAAAGAAGAGATTTTTGCTGCTGCACACCATTTTGATAGCAGATGGAACCTACAATCCGCCATGGATCCTCAGACAAGTTTTGTTTCAGCTTTGTTTGAATTTTTTGAGTTTGCCCCACAAAAGTTTCTTTGTTCAAGAAGCATGTGATGTGCTGAACTTTCTTGTTCTTCATGAAACTGACACAAAGCGTCGGCTTCGATACTCATTCGAGTTAGCGAGAACGTTGCTTTTCGCTGATCCTCAGAATCGGGCAGCTAAATCTAGTGCAATAAACTTGCTTGAATTGGTGGCCTCTGCCACCCGGAATTTGCGGGACGTGGTGCTGCTGATAGACTCGCACAGTCTATTGGCCTCGGCGTACCTGAAATCGGAGATTTTGGCTGAGCGCTCGAAGGCGTCCCGAATTGCTCGTCTTTTTCAAAATGAGTTAAGCAATTACAAGGCCCCCAGAGATCGAATAGAATTCATGGCCTGCATTTTAATAATGAAGTTTCAGTTTAGGCAATTCGGCCAGAATATGGAATTCCTTGGGGTGGATATGATCGAGTACTGGCGAAGGGTTGATCGGGTCATTGTACGTTCAAACCGCATTGATGAGATTGAAAAAATTCTACGTTTTTTGATGTGTGGAGTTCAAAATTCGATTGATTCAGGGAATGTTGATTTTTCTCAGTATTTCCTTCGTGGTTTACAAAAAATCATTAAAATTTCGACGACGTCAAATGCTTCCAGCGTTTTGAATCGGGCTCTAGATGACGCGTCCGGAGTATTAGGGGTGTGCATAATGCAAACCGGATACTCAAAATGGTCTCAATTTTTGAAAGATGGTGAAGCTGCGTACCGTAGTGCTTGTCTCGACGATGGTGAACTAATTGCGACGTCTCCGTTCATCAAGTTGGCCAAACAATACAATGGTCATGTCGATGTGGAGGATCAAGTTCAGGCATCGGATCGCTTTCAACTAGACACTTTTAATAAATACGCCGGGAGTGAATGGGAGAGCGCACTTAACGCAGTGCGCGAAATCAAATCGCACACACTTCGTTCGGAATTGCTAAGAAAATGTGATGAAACGCTCCCATACAAGATTATTGATAAAGGTGCTGAACTCACTGAGTTTAGTTCACCAAGTGACCTTACGTTGCGAGCACTTTATTTTGAGTCAAAAGCGATTTCGTCTGTAGGTGAGCGTCATTATGAGTTTGCCCTTAATGCGCGTTTTATTTTGGCCGAGATGTATTCTTCCGAGCAGTTAAGTTTCGTGGAGGTGCGAAATCTATCTAGAATTATTGAACTGATCATCCAAAACCCCAAGCTCTACGAATGCAATGCAGAGCGGCTTGCGTCAGTTTGGAGCCGAGTCGAAGAGTATCTTGTTTCGGAAAACGATACACTATTTATATCAATCGCCCCAGGCGTTATACATTTTCTGGCGTTGTTCGAGTTTAGAAGCTTATACTCCTGCGCATCTCCAAAATCCGAGTTAATCGAATTATTACGTCGTATTGAAACCTACTGTTCTTTTAGAAATGAACGCTCCCAGATGCTCGCCGAGGTGGATTTTTTAGCTAGGGAAGAACTGATATATCAGTGTGCAGTTTCAGGCGAAATAGGGGAGGCGATCTACTACTTGAATAAGCAGGCTTTGAGAGCTCGCGACCACGGTTCTCAATCGGCGATGTTGCATTCCGCAGATAGCTTGATTGACTGTCAAGGTGAACTCAATCTTGCAACTGTAAACAGTTATCACCAAGTCATGAGAGAGCGAGAAGAGCGCCGCAATTTGAGAAGCGACAGAATTGAAAAACAAGCTCAAGCTTTGGAAAGCTCTTGTGACAGTCAGTTCGATGGCAAATCTGAGTTTATAGAGGAAATTGACTATTTCTTACGACTCCTTCCGGAGAACAAAGCTGTTGCATTTATCGTTTCAGGAGTTAGGGACGGGTTGATACTCCTATGCCAAGGAGGATTGAGCCTCGCTGAAGCTGACATTATCAAATTATCGCGCGGGAAGATTGACGATCTCATCAGGCTACACAAATGCACAATTAGCGGTTTAACGACAATCGTTTCGGATATGGCAGAGGTGGCGCTTGCGGAGAAGCTTGATTCAGAATCACGCTTCGGAAAATTCCTTAAAGCGAGTGATAACGTCTCTACACTTCTGTACGATACGTATGATGGAATAGGTCGAGCAGTATGTTCGACGAAACCAGAAATTGACGAAGTATTTTCATTAGGTTCTACTTTGTTCACGCATCTACCGGTCGGCCAGTCGATTGTTTTGCATGATAAAAAAAATTCCTTATCCCCCGCGGGTTTCCTGCATGATCATAAGAGTAAGATTAGTGTCTTTCTATCGCCTGATCATTTGATGAAATCTTGGCATGAACGAACCATGAAGAAAACTGAAGCTCGAAAATTGCTTTATTTTGCGGGTGAGTTTAACGCGATGTCGCGTCAGATCGCGGACCAGGCATTGGAGTATGGCGTAACGTTTGAGCGGGAACAATTGAACCCAAGCGCCTTAGAGTTAAATGTGCCTACGCTCATGACGATTGTGTTGGCGCATGGGTTCGTGTCTGATCGCGATCCTAAATTTTCTGGTATCAAGACGGATTTCGGCTTGATGACGATAAATGATATTCGTGAATCTGATTGGTCCTGCCATGAGACAATCATTTTGCTATCCTGTGAAACGGCGGGATCTAAAACGGCGAAAATGTCCGATATGCAAACAGTTGCAGCTGCGTTTATTGATGCAGGGTGTAAATGCGTGATTGCACCGATTTGGTCGGTGAGGCAGAAAATTGCTGAGGAGTTTATAAGCACGTTTGTGGAACTGTATTTTGGGAAATCGCAAAGTACGGCGGAGGCTTACTACTCGACACTCGTGCGGATGTCGCAACCGAAGTTGAACAAGCAAGAATGGAGTTTAGAGGAACATGCCGCATGGTTTTTCAGTGAACAAAGAAAGCTAGACGTCTATTCTGCCGAATCTTCCTCTGGTAACTGGGCTGCCTTTCAAAAGTTTGGCGACTCGACTTAAATCTCAAAGTCTGCCGGAGGTCCGCCGGGGTTGTGTGTTAGTTTTTTTCCGCTACGGCGAAATTCTACCAAGTCTATGCCTTCAGAGTATGCCTGATGTATTTCACGGTCCGCGAGTGAGCCAAAATGAGGGGAACCAAGACCAAGCAGACAGTCGGACGGGGTCTGACCGTCGCTGTTCCGCACCAATATGTTTAACTCTGGTTGCTCCAAAAGCAATTGTATCGACTTACCCCCACCTGACATAGCTGCGACCAAAATCGGTGGATCCGATTCACCAGGTAAAACAGCGTTTACGTCAGCACCTTGTTGGATTGCTTCCTCTGTGAGCCACCCTTTTCCATCGCGGCATCCCTCGTATAAAAGCTCTAGAGCATAAGTCTTTGTATCCTTCATTTCTTCCTTTTCTCTTTGCGGATAAACTCGCAAATGGCTATCCGTGCTGGCTTTGTAAGAAGTAATCAATTTCTCGCTTTTATGATACAGTATATAGTCTGAATTGTCAAAATATTGAACTCTCCTATCAGGACCAATATTTTCATTATCCCATGTAAAAGATTCCATTGCATATAAATAGGATCGCGAAATATTGCCACGACCTTCACGTATGCAAAATGAATATTGATCTCTCGTTTGTTGGTTGACGTCGAATAAAAAGTAACCGGAAGAAATTTTGTCTGATTTAGCAAAAATCCCTGAGTTTTGTTTTATAAAAGTTGCCACATTTTTGATTTGTGGGTCCTTTAACAAGTAAACGACATCTCTGAACGCGATCTCGATGTTTGGTATATCTTTGTAGGCTATTTTCTCCATTGAGGCAGTAATATAGTATACAGATTCAAAATTTGTGGCCGAGAAGTAGTGACGGTTGATTGTGAAGTGATTTTGATACAAATTTAGGGAAAAATATTCGTGGTCTACGCTTATATTCGGACCAATGCCGCGAAGCGCAGGCTCGATTAAGGCGCTCAGAGCAGATGCAAGCTGACCCGCTTTCCGTTGTATTTCGAATCCACGAATAGATATTATCTTGTGATGTATTAAATACGCTGCGATGAGCCGTTGCGCCTCAATTCTGGGAGTTGACGGTGCTTCTCGCACTCCATTTCTGATGTCACCTTTAAACCAATTCGAGATCACTTTTGGGGAAATAGAAAAACCTTCGTTCAGTAAGCCGTCTTTTAGAAGTGAAACATAAATGGGGTTTTCATCGTTTGGAAGCTGGACGCAGAAATCAGTAATTGACCTGAAGTTCCCAAGTTTTTTCTCAGACTTAAGGTGCCGTTCGAGAGCTTCCTTCATGATTTTTGTTTGAGAAGGGGCAAACGATTTCAGAAGAGCGGTATCCAAGAAAATCTCCGACTTTTTTAAGACGTTGAACCATGGTCAACATTGTACGGCGCGTCTTTAGTTTCGGATATGCTGAAAGCGGTCAGGGCGCGACGATTTCTTTTCGGGCAGTACATGTCTGAAATACACCAATGCAATATAAGATGTGCGCTAAAGCGCTTATGCAAGATGTGTGTTGGTCGTACCTCCCACCACCATCTTGGAAAGAGGGCTGCTCTGCGCCGCGCCCCCGTTTCATCCCCCAGGCGATTGAATGCCCTCAGGCTTACTTCTTACACTTCAGCTTGCGTGGACGGCGTGTGAGCCAGACCCGCTCCAGTTTCCGTTCCAGTTCGCGAGCCTTCGGGCATCCAAAAAATCGTATCGCCGATTAATCACTCGAAACGCGCGCCCGTTTCATCAGCGGTCAGGGTAATGGCCACCGACACCTGCCAGCATGGAAATTTAGCTCTCCCTGCACCCATCGACTTGGGCGGCGTTCCTGCCCCAAGACACCCGACAATTTCATGGAAACGCTTTCGGCGGGACACCTTCGGTGAGGCCGCCCCTGCGCGGTTTGGATGCCGATCAGGCCTTTAGCGACCAATACCTACGACCACTTTATAAAGGCCGAGCCTAGGCGGAATGACAAGAATGCACTTTAGATTACGAAGGGGTTTGCGCTTTGCGTCGGATGCGACAACAAATGAAAGAGCCCGAAACGGATCTACTGTTGAGTCAGTGGATTCTTTCCTACGCTCTTCATTGTTGAAAAAATGTCGAACATCATCTTGTATTTGCTAGTTTTTTCAATTCTGTATAGAATGTTGGCTTAAATCCGAAACGAGCCGACTTGAAGTGGGGGGGTAATCATAAAATGACAACAGTAGAGCTGGAAAAACCTAAAACGTCCGTACCTGGCCCTTACCTAGGATATGCTCTTCAGCCTGTCCGGCTTTGCTTTCATTTGCTTGATACATCGCCAGGTGACGCAGTCTCCCTTGAACACTTAGACGATACGAGCGTCCATTATCAAAATGGCGATACGACCCTTGAGCAATGCAAAAGCGCTCTTTCGGGCAACCCCGCATCAGACCGATCGCCCGAATTATGGAAGAGTTTGGCAAATTGGGCTGACCTATGCGCCGCAGGCTCCGTCGATAGCGAGAAAGCAATTTTCCGATATTATGTTACACCGTTTAAGCAAGGCGATCTCGTCGAAAAGTTAACCGCCGCAACTACTGATCAAGCCGCTGAGGACTTTCTAACTGAATTCAAAAAATCGAATTTTATTGGAAAAAAGGGAGTGGGCGCTGAGCCCCAAATCTCACGATTTCTTTCACACGACGATAGCATTTGCCTTGCGGTCATCAAGCGCTTCGAATTCTTGTCAGAACCGTGCCCACTAGAGCCTATCAAATCGAAATTGCGTGCGACGCTGCCCGATACATCATTGGACGATTTCTGTTCAGCAGCTATCGGTTTAGCAAAGGATGGGGTTGAAAAGCTCATAAGGGCAAAGAATACGCCAATACTCGATAGCGCTACATTTCAAAAAAAGTTTCAAGCGTTTGTGCGAAAATATGATTTTTCAAACTTGCTGAATTCAACCACGGCAATGCCTGCAGAGCAGCAAATCGAAGGAATTAAAATTAGTCGTCCACTGTTCGTGAAGCAGCTCGAGGCCGTTGAAGCCTCTGAAACACTTCTCGCATCTGCGATAAGTGATTTTCTCCGAACTACAGCTGATAAGACCAACTGGGCTGCTGACGGAGAGATCGTTGAACATAGCCTGGATGAGATGGACGGCGCGCTTGTTCGGCGTCATGGTTTGATGCGCGACGAGATCGAAGATGTCCATGCAAGTTGTAGCCCTCAAGATCGTGGTCGGCGGCTTTACAGACGATGCGCAGATCTACAGTTTCCCCTAGAAGGGAGGACTGTTCCAACTTATTTCGTAAGTGGAGAATACAACTGTCTGGCCGAGAATTGCCGTCTTGGTTGGCACCCCGAATTCAAAACCATGTTTCCGGGGAGTTAGATTGTGACTAACCCTGACGACTCTCTCTCAACTGTAGCTTTGGTGCAAAACCCAGCTTTTGGATCATTGTTGCTTTGGCAGTTTGGCATTGCGTTCCAAGATGAGAATTTGACCGATAACGTTTTACTACCTCATTGTTTTCTCATCTTACCGCTGGCCCTGCATTCTGAAACATTAGCACTGATTAGCTCAACTAATCAGAGCTCAGGTTTGACGCAACTTACTAAAAAACTGAGCGAGAAACGCGAGCTTCTGTACTCCCTTCATGATCGCGCTATCCAAATGCGTGAGCTAACGCTCGAGTCCATTGGGACAGGCATTTCAGCCCGCCTCATTAGCATCAATTATGAAGAAGCAAGGCTCAGAAGTAACGCCTCTCGCGCTCCAAAAATCCCGCAGCGGTTAAAAAAGCAAATGAGTGGTGTGCAGAAGCTCGGAAAATGGTTCGCGCGTCTTGAGCCTGCGCAGGTATTTACATTGCTGCGAGTCGAGGCCTGATAAATGCACTTTCAAATTAGAAGCATCGTTCTGTGGTCAAAAAAGGGTTTTCCGCCCAGGATTTTGGATTTTGAGCCCGGACTCGTCAATATTATCAGTGGCGACTCAAAGACAGGTAAATCTGCAGTTATTCCGATAATCGATTACTGCCTTGGCTCAGGCAAGTGCAGTATTCCTGTAGGCGTAATACGTGATGCTTGCTCGTGGTTTGGCATTGTTGTTGAGACAATTGAAGGGCTAAAATTATTGGCCCGCCGAGAACCTGGGGATGCTAAACAAACCAGCGATATGTTTTTGCTAGAGGGCGACGAAATTGATATTCCAGATTCTACCCCAGAAAAAAATATCACTGCTGATGCTGTAAAACGAAAACTTGATACGTTGGCTGGATTATCTAGCCTACGAATAGACCCTACATCGGAAAGCAGTTTTCACGCTAGAGTGGGCTTTCGCGATCTCATAGCATTCAATTTTCAGCCCCAGTACATCGTTGCAAACCCTCTTGCGCTATATTTCAATGCCGACTCTTCGGAGCACCGCGAAAAACTTAAAGCGATCTTTCCCTATGTGCTAGGCGCTCTCACTTCGGAAATGCTGGCCGCCAAGGCGGAACTCGATTTTCTTAGGAAGCAGTTGCGCCTTGCAGAATCGGCTTTGAAATCAATCCGGAATGCAGTGCGCTCTTGGCAAACGGAAACCAGGGGTTGGCTTCATCATGCTATCGAATTGGGATTGTTGCCTACCGATACCGAAGTTCCAGAAGATGATGTGGATAGAGTCATAGATTTGCTCGAGAGGGCTACCGAAACCAACTCTAGGACAGCTTTTGTAACAATGGATTCGATAGACCCATCACTAAAGCAGCTTGAAGAGCTTCAAACTAAAGAGAGTGATTTGGCGGCAGTGCTATCTGTCAAACGTCAACGCTTAAAAGAGTTGCAGAATCTTGTAGAAAGCAGCGAGCGATTCGGAGAAGCGATAAGAATTCAGCAAGAGCGGCTAAGCTTGTCCACTTGGCTCAAATCTAAAACGCAGGATATAGAAGATCCAATAGCATCCATCTCAGATAGTCGAGAAAAACTAGATAAGCTTGTGCAGGCGCTTGCAGGAGCGGAAATACAACTCCACTCTCAACCTGCTATGTCGGATACTTTTGACCGAGAACGCCTGCGCCTTCGAAACGAAGTGGAAGAAGCAACAAAGCAACTCGCGGCTATTCGGCAAGAAATAACAATGTTGGAGCGACAGTCCGATGAAGTGCATGCGGCAACGTATAGGCAGGATCGTGTCGAACGATTTATTGGACGTCTGGAACAAGCAATAGAAACATTCGAGCGCGCAGACGATGGCGCTGATCAAGCCAATGAAATCGCTTTGTTAGAGCAAAAAATAGAGGAACAACGCAGACTATATTCTGAAGCGGATGTTCGCCGCAGAACTGAAAATGCGCTGAGAAATGTCGCGCAAATGGCTTCGACAATTCTTCCGAAACTCGACGGTGAGTGGCCAGATATTCCGATAAGACTGCTAATTGACGACTTAACAATACAGGTAGCTCATCCGGACAGGAATGATTACCTTTGGGAAATTGGCAGCGGCGCGAACTGGCTCGCATACCATGTTGCGGTGACACTGTCTTTGCAGCGTTTCTTTCTCACTATGCCGAACCACGCCGTTCCTGGCTTCTTGATATATGATCAGCCAAGCCAAGTTTATTTTCCGTCGGGCTTTGAAGCCCATGACGAGGAAGCTACCGGCAGGAGCCGCGATCAGGATGTTTCAGCCGTAAGGTCTGTATTTGAGTCGATAGGCGAGGAAATCGTAAGAGCGAAAGGCCGACTTCAAGCGATCATCCTAGATCATGCGGGGCCTGACGTTTGGGGCGAGCTTGAAGGGGTGACCCTAGCAGCTGAATGGCGTGATGGAGAAGCGCTCGTTCCCAGATCTTGGATTGATTCTTGATATCCGCTGTCGCGGACTCTGTTAAGCAGAGCTTCCTTCAAACGAGATATAGTCGGTTTAGCCTTGGGACCAATGATTTTATTTAATTAGGGCCGTGACCTCAAAAATCCAATTTTTATACAGCATAGAAATGAGCGAGGGAGCCAAGGGAACTCGTTCCAATCTCACTGTGTGGCACACCCCGACAGCATATTTCTGACTTGTATTTGTCAAATCTGAGATGAAGTATTTGGCATGACAAAACATTGATTCTTATAATAATTACCAATTTCTGTTAGTGTGTTCTCCAACTATGTAGAGCTCTATCCGGTGTTGAGCTACCCACTTTAGATCCACGCAAACCTGATTGATATTCTGCTATGACCAAACCTGAAGAACCATCCAATAATTCAACAAGTGCCGGTACGGCACTGGATGGGTATTGGTATCAGGTCAAAGTTTCCATACTTTTTGCTTTGGACTTGCTGGCTTACACGCAAGTCACCGACCGTATCATTCTTGAGCCTGCCTCAGAAGAGGATCTTGAAACCGAGATCGCGGACGAACCAGACGCTTTAACCCAGTCGATCAAGATTGGAACTCGACGCCTTGTGGTACAATGCAAACGCAAAACGACTGGACCATGGACCGAAGGCGACCTACGCAGATTATTGGCGCATGGCGAAAAGCGCATAAAGCCCAAGGATCGCCTAAAAGACCCCGCTATCAACTACCTGCTCGTGACGTCCGCTGATTTAACAGGAGTCGCGAGAGACCTGGCGGTCGAAGGTCACAACCAGTGGAGTCGAGTTACATCAATTCCAACTAAAATTGCAGCGCTCTTGCCAGCAGACGCACCTGGACGTCTAGCTGTTTGGAATGCCCTGAATGATGAGTTGCTCGATGCTCGTCTTGAAAAGCGACTGACTGAACGGTTTCGAGTTCCGTACAGCAAAGTCAGTGAGTGCATAGCAACTCTTGGAAATGATGCTCTCGATAGAATGCGCGGTGCCGGAAATGGCGTTTGGACCCGCGATGAGGTTATTCGCACCATTCGTGACCACAATGGGTATGACGGAATATCTGACGACGCCAAGGACTTCGTGCCCCCTACGAATTGGGATGCGATTAAAGAAAAACTCAATTCGAGAAATGCTGTTGTTATTACCGGCCCATCAGGAACTGGAAAAACCACAACGGCAAAAGCGCTCGTTGCAGGGCTGAAGGAAGAAATTCCGGGCATTCGGCATGAACGTGTTCGGGGCGGGCCCGAGCAGATTAGGGACGATCAAGACATAGGACCAGTTGTTTATGAGATCGAAGACCCATGGGGAAAGTATAGACTCGATCCCCAGTCGAAGCCCTGGAACGACTCCATTAACGAAATTCTCGCCTCAGCTTCCTCAGACAAAAGATTTGTCATCACCAGCCGTTCGGACATGATGCTGGAGGCAGGCTTAAAGACTCTTGATGACCGCTTCGCGATTAAGCTTGTGGATGAAAATTATACAAAGAGTGACCGTATTCGTCTGTTTGAAAACAGACTGACATCCCTCCCATATGTCAATCAGGTTACGGCCCTCAAATATCAGAAGGATGCCATAGACAGTTTGCTGCTACCTTTGGAGATTGAGCGCTTCTTCAGCGGCGTCGCATCGGGACCTCTCGACGGTGAGAACGAGGCAACTCACCTGCGGCGCTGCCTCAGGGAGGCCTCCGAAGGCGCGATAGAGAATTCGCTGCTCAATGGGATAAGTCAGCGGGAGAGCTGGGCTCAAACCGCTGTAATATGGGCACTAATGAAAGCGCGAAAACGCATTCCATTTGGTGTCATCAGTGAACTCGAATGGGAATTGATTGATCGGGACAAGACCTTTGAAGATAAACTTGAGGCATTCGTAGATTTTTTGATCACTGGTCGTAATCTTAAACGCGACGATTCTGTTTTGAGCTGCTCTCACCCCCGCGTGGAAGCTGGTTTGGAAAAGGCAACACTAGAAAAACCTAGACAAGCGACGCGGGCGATCAACTATCTCATAGAGTCGCTCATCGCGCTTGATGCTGCAACAGACGATGATTGGTGGTTAGAAACTGCCGTTCTCACATGCGCTGCCACATTTCCAATCGAAAAATTGAAGATTAAAATATCAGAAAATGCTCAGGCCCAAATTGATCATTGGCTTGAATGCCGACTGGCTACGGCTGACAGTACTTTTCGCGACGATCTAAAACTGGCCATCGCAGCTGGTTCCGAGAAATGCGCTGTCGCAGAACTGGCAAGATGGCTCGACAGCAGCCCGGTTGACAGACAGTGGTTTAATCTATCGTCCTGGAAAGAACCTAAGCGTTCACCCCAATGGTATGAATGGATTTCTTCCGCACCATATACTCATATCATATGCGCTACGTATATCGAACGTTTGATTGGGTTCAAGAATGGGTCTTTTCATGGAAATTTTCACGAGGTCGTTGCGAAGCTCTCTCCCAATCTGACACCGTCTTTTCAAGCTGGGATCATCGACATCATTCAGCACGGCTACAATACCAATGCAGAGACATTGATAGAAGGCGCTATTGTCGATCTTGATGCGTTTGAAACCGTTGTAGCGGAGGCCGCTGATTTCCAAGAAAGTCAACATAGTTCTCATGATCGAAAATTTTGGTTGGCTATCTACAACCATGACTATGACGAACAGGCAGAAGAGCACTATGCAGAAGGAGCCTGGGAAGATTGCCATACGGCTGGCGAAGTCACAAAAGCTTATGTCGTCGCATGCCGTCAGACAGGCAATTGGAAAAGATTGGCCGCGCACCCTCGCTTGAATAGCCTTCTTTGGGACTGGATCAATGAAGTCAGCCGCGCCGAGATGGTCTCTGAAAGTGAATTGGTAGCCCTAGCTGCAGCATCATGTGACGCCCCTCAAGAAGGCCGTTTTTGGAAAGCAATCGAGAAACATTTTAGCTTGAAGCTTTTAAGTCATTTAGATGAGCGCTTGTCCTCAGGCAGTGAGGATCGAGATGTCCGCACGAATGCTGCTGCTGTGGCCATTAAGCACGCACCTGATCTTCTAAATAAACTACTTTCAGCTGACTCAAACCTCAAACAAGTGCGCATGCTCGAACTCATCTTGGATATTCAGCGCAATCTGGAAAATAATGAGGGAGCAAAAAGGCAACCACAGGCGAAACTCGTAAAGCTCTTGTGTAACCTTGACGAACAGACCTCAGAGATCGCTAAACATCTGTTGAATCTTACAGGCGCACCACCGACTTCAGAGGTGCTTGATAGTCTTCGGTCTTTCCCGCTAACGGTGTGCCCAGAACTTACCTTCGCCATTGCCACCACACTCGCCAACTTTGGTGAAAATATTTCCGCCCATCTCTATCATCTGATGTCGGTAGAGTTTGATGTTACAGAAGAAAACATTTCTTTGGCAGAAAAGGCTATGGAACTGGCCGCACAAAATGGCACTCCGGATCTCTTTGAATTTGGTCTAAAACACGACTTTGCCCGATGCCGCATTGCGGCAATGAATGCTTTAGCTGCGAATTCTGTGGCACCATTGTCAAAGACGCTTCTTGATATGCGAAATGATAGCAGCAGCACAGTTCGGAAGCACCTATTAGATTTATTGGAAGCGAAACCACATCTAGCACATACAGGTGCTTTGATAGACCTGACATCCGACACTTGGACTCCCGATCACCGCTACCACGAACACACGGTTGACTATCCAATTGCTGAAAAAGCGGCCAGAATTCTTCTTGATCAGTCACACCTTCCGGACGGTGCCTATGCACGGATTGTGAGTTCACTGAAGAAAACAGAAAATAGCAGCGTTAAGCTCCTATTGCTTCGAGCAATGGTGCGGTTTGGATCTCCCTCGCGACAAAAAAAAATGATCGAAATCGCGACCAATGATGGAGCCCCTCCGCACCCTTTTCTGGCTGCTCAAGCTTTGGTCGTAGAACAAGAATATGTTGAACTCAGCCTGCTTGACAGCATCTCTGATCAGGTGATCGCTACCGTTCGCCCAAGATTGGCATGCTGGCTTGCTCTTCTTATTGCCAATCACCCAGATGATGAGCGGATCATGACGCTCGCCAAGAGCTTGGCTGCAAACAAAGACCGGCGCGTTGTACTTGCTTTGTTATGCATCGTAGTCGCGGAATATCAGGAGCGAAACTTAGCAGAGCCTATTGGCGACCTGCTCTCCCAACAAATTAGAGAGGTGCTTTTTGAAGTCTTGCGGTCACGCGACGCTTCAGACCTCGGAGCCCTAGATAATTTAGGGGATGTTCGTACAGTGGAAGCGGTCAAGGATTTAGTGAGGGCATTCCTGGAGTGAAATCTCTCAGCCAGTATTATTCCTGCATAGGCTGCCAGCCAAACTTATCTCTCTCGAAGATACCATATTATATTTTCATTGGGCGCTATCGTTGACACCTCAAGCGTGCTCATCGCAACGTCCCAATTTTCAAGCGAATTCTTTCTGGCGACCTTTGATACTGCACTGTGCCGCTGAACTGGTCCCTCAGGCCCAAACATGATGTGGTTTAGCATTCGCTCTCCCAGAGCACAGGCGGCTAAGAGTGCTGGATAGTAGTACCCATGATAAAATGCGTACCACGCCTGATGGTACAACTGGTTGTGATACGAAACGATTGAAAATGGTGATGATCCGCAATCGCCGTATTTTTTGGGTTGATGTCGAAGTTATGATCTCCGAGTTCTTGGAGAAGCCTCTTTTCAAGGTTCTCTTTATTGCCCAGCCAAAAGGTTTTCACATTGTCTTCCCATGAATCTTGTATCTCAATACGGAGCATCTCAGCGTGCGTATCAAGATAAAAAGGGTTGACCAATTACTGCTTCATCTTCTCAGTTCTTAACTGTTCTGTCAGGCATATGCGAAGCGTCAATACGGCGATGAATTAAAGAGACCAAAGATAAAAGGTCCTTTGCGTCATCTTCGCTCATGTTCCAATTCTTGCGCGCTTCATGTGCGGTTGGATTTCGAAACATTCCGAATGTGCCTTTGACAAGATTGGCAAACCCCTTTTGTTCTGACTTTTGGCTTTCTGTTTGAAGAGGGTTGATCGCAATCATCGGAGGGCTGCCGCACAACGCTCGGTCTACGAGTCCCCCTCCGTCGTCTTGTAAACCAGTTCTCGCGCGAAGCTTGTCACCGATACTCTTTGTCGCCTCCAGCACCGCGTGAAAGTAATTGTCTGCGAGAAGCTCCTCCTTGCAGAATACCAACACATCTGGGTGAACTCCGCGATCCTTCAGATCAGCTCGTAAATCGTTTGCACGACGCCTGGCATCTGAAATTGTGCTTACAGTCTTCGCCGTAACTAACTTCCCTCGATCATCCACAGCCATCCCGGAAAAGAGCAAAACCCCATTAAGGTTTGTACGAAGGATCTCAAAACGATCTGGCGCTTTCATATATTTAACTGGCGCCATAGCCCTTCGAATGAACTCAAGTACGTTAGTACGATTTTGCTTGCGGTTCTGCACCTCAGCAAACGCATTATATATCCGCTTCCACTTCGTGCCGGGGCCAGGATCAGCCATGTGGCATTCCACGATCAGTCGATCAATCTCGCTGTTCGTTAAGCCATCGTCTGTATCCCCAAGAGCCTGCGCTATCGCTTCGAGTTGAGCTTGGGGGAGAGTTTTTCCAACATTTTCTTGTGCTTGAGTCATAAACACATTTATATCCGAAACGGAACAATCAGGGAGCGGAAAAGTGCGTGGCCATTTTTGGGGGCGATGTACATCCGAAATCGGACCGGGCTGTCGTAAACCGAGCCAGCTTGGTGGCTGTCTCGGCCAGTCGGCTTCGATCCCTTGCGCAATAGACTTAGGGCAGCCTGCCCTCAGCGCACTTCGTAAAAAATAGAGCGGTCTCCCGAGGCTCGCGCCATGCCCTGCGCCCGCCGCCGATTTTTCCCTCCGTTTGCACACCCCGCTTTCGCCAAGGGGCAGGTTCGCATGTGCAACCCATACCTGACGGAGGTTTTAAGATGAAAAGCGAAGGAGAGATCAGAATCTATGTGGCGTGTCTTGCCGCCTACAATAACGGCTATCTGCATGGCCAGTGGATTGATGCATCCCTAGGAGAAGAAACAATCTGGGAAGGGATCAGAGAGGTGCTCAAAACCTCGCCTATCCCTGACGCGGAAGAGTGGGCAATTCATGATCATGAAGGCTTTGAGGGGCTTGATATCTCGGAATATGAGGGGATCGAAAGCGTCTGCGAAAAAGCAGCCTTTATTGAAGAGCATTGGCGCTTAGGCGCTGAACTTGCCGCGCATTATGGCGGTGATCTGGAAGAGGCCAAAACTGCGCTCAATGACCACTATGCGGGGCAGTATTCGTCTCTCGCTGAGTTTGCAGAAGAGCTGACCGAGCAGACCACGCAGGTTCCAGACTCCCTGCAGTACTATATCGATTACGAGCGCATGGGGCGTGATCTGGAAATCAGCGATGTGCTGGTCATCCGTCTCGGTTATGACGAGCTGCATGTATTCTGGTTTCACTGAAGTGTGGGACCAGACATATCTCTACGCAGAGAATGCGAGCGCGTCATATCCGGCTCGCGTTCCAGTTCGCGCAGCTTGTTCAGCCGTGCTCGGATTTGAAACTCCAGCTCTCGTCGCTCTTTGCGCTGACGCGCGCCAAGGATTTCGCGCTCCCTTCGGTCGCGCGCCTGGCATTCTGCCAGATGGAGGGCATTCTCTTTGCTGAGTTTGGCTCGCTTGCCGCTCACAAACTCCCAGATCATTCCCAATCCTTTTGCAAAGCGAGAAGATCGCTGACGTGCCTCTTCGGTCGCACGTGAGGTTTGTTGGCTTGAGAGGGTGCGTCTAGCGGCACGATGTTGCGCGACCATTTCCTTACGTGCCGCGAGCATCGGCTTAATTCGGGATTTCAGGACTTGGGCGCGTTCTCGCAGTGCGCGCTGCTTTTCTGCTTCGCCCTCGGATATCAGAACAGCGCGCACCGTATCGATATCTGAAAGCTCTTCAGGATCACCTAGCCGCGCTTTCAATTCCCGGGTTTTCACACCGCACCAGCGCGATAACGAATAGACTTTGTCACTCGTATCAATGGCGACAAATCCCCGGCGATCACCTCTGGCAAGTCCAAAGCCCTGTTCACGCAGTGCAGCGCGAAAGCTCGTCAGATCGTCAGAAATCTCCCAACAGTTTTGAAAGAGCTGTTTGAGGGCTTCAGGATCACGTTTGGCGCGTTTTGATTGCTGGGCTTCAGCAAGCTCGTAGTTCACGTCTCGCGCTTTACCATGGGCTTCAAGCCCGCTTGGAAGGTTCCAGCCATGCTCCAGATAAAGATCGTGCGCGATATCCATGAGTTTTCGCTTAAAGTGTGGGAGCTGTTTCGCCGTCATGGTTTCGGCATTAATTCTCGACCACACGACATGGGCATGTAACCGGCCATTTTTGTCGTGCAGAACCAAAGCGCGTGGCTGACCGCCAAGGCCAAGCTTGTCTTCGACCTGCTGCGCAGCATTCTCGAAATCCTTCAGGGTGGCATTCGCATCCTCTGGCGGATTGAGGCTCAGCGAGAAGAGATATTTGCTTGTGCGCTTTGTGCCACGGCAAAGCGCTTCGGCTTCTTTGAACGCACCGGCCAGGTCATCCGAGATAAAGCCGCGCAGCTCAACCAGCTCGACATGCTCATTGTCTTCGACATTGAGAAGATGACGCGCAAGGTTTTGCCCATAGGCGCGCTCTGAGGCTTTGAGGATCATGAGCGTATCTCAGCGGCTGAGTGCTTTGATCAGCTCGGTGCGCATGGTGATGATCGCAACCAGCGCCGTATTCAGTTGCGCCTTTGTCTCGGCATCAACGATCAACGCCCCAATCTCTGCGGATCGAGCTAGTGTTCTAAGGCTTGGGCCGATCTCGGTCTCCCCCATCCGTGCCAACAGACGCGCAAGCGATTCTCTGCAGGGCGCATTGCGCTTCGATTTATCCCCAAGGATTTTAGAGCGCACATAGGCATTGATTGACTGATCACCGGCCAGCTTTTCGAGCTGCTTTTTCTCATCCTCTGTCACACGGATAGACAAGGGTGAGAGCCGCTTGCGGCGAAGTTTCGGTTTCGGATTTGCTGCGGTCTCGAAGTTGTTTTGAAGCTTTCCCGTCATGGTTCCAGCTCCAGAGCGGGTGAATTCAGGTCTTCAAGAATGCGGTTCCAATCTGCTAATTCTGCAAACAGTTGGTTCGAGTTTGGTAACTCGGGCCGCACCATTCTTTCCAATTTTGCTACGCAAAAACATTCGTGCCGGTGGCACGAATTTAGGAAAGAATCGTGTCTCTTCGTTTTGATCGCCCGCACTGGCTGCGCCAGCGCGATGGATCGCGCTCAAGGCTGCAGCCATTAACCTGGCACCCGTCCAGTGGATCGATTTCAGGGAAAATCGTCTTTGATGCGCCTCGCGCCGCGCAGCGGCTCCGGCAGGCGGGCAAAGCCCGACGGCAGGTCTGCCGCGGTATGATTTGTGCTCCAATCCAGTGGCACGAATTTAGGAAAGAATCGTATCTCTTCGTTTTGATCGCCCGCTTGGCTGCGCCAGGGCGATGGATCGCGCTCAAGGCTGCCGCTACGATGCTCGTACCCGTCCGCCGCGACGATTTCAAATAAAGACAGTATAAATTACTGATACACGGCGTATGTCTTCGCACGTGTCGATCTATACCGGTAGATTATGTCGTTTAGTTCATAACTAATATTCCGGTTTTGATTGCATCCCTCCCGAATTGATGGGTAAGCTATACCCAAACACGCTGCATGACCGGAAAACCGGCACCCCAACTCAGCAGCGTCGGGAGGAAAAATATGAGTGTGACGTCAGCTCAGGGTGACAGCCCTGGCGTGATGGAAGGCTTCGGCACGCGCACACAGCGTACTTATGTGCTGAACGCTCTTCTTCTTATCTACATCATGAACTTTATCGACCGCGGGCTTTTGTCCGTCGTTGCGCCTGTCATGAAACCAGAGCTTGGCATTTCCGATACCGCATTCGGCTTGCTTACCGGTTTCGGTTTCGCGCTGTTCTATACGATTGTTGGTATCCCGCTGGCGCAGATTTCGGAGCGCCGTAACCGCGTTGCGATTATCGCGATCTGTCTTGCGCTCTGGTCTCTGATGACGGCGCTGTGTGGTCTTTCGCGCGAGGTCACGATTGGCGGATTGGTGATCGGCGGCTTCTGGAGCCTTCTCTTGTTCCGCGTTGGTGTGGGCGTTGGTGAGGCCGGATGTACGCCGCCAGCAAATTCACTGATTTCTGATTACTACCCACCGCGCAAACGATCCGCCGCGCTTGGCTATTACGCCATGGGCGTAACGCTGGGTACGATGCTGGCAAACCTGATTGGCGGCCCGATCACTGATGCGTTCGGTTGGCGGGTCGCTTTCTTTGCGCTTGGTTTGCCGGGCGTTGCGTTTGCGATTGTCTTCTTCCTGACGGTCAAAGAGCCGCCGCGTGGCTACTCTGACCCGGGCGGAGCCTCTGCGCCACGTGAGCGGGTCCCGTTCGCGGCAGGACTAAAAGAGCTCACCACCAAATCATCCTTCTGGTTCATGACGGCATCCTGCACGCTCGCCGCTTTCTGCGGTTATGGCGTCTCTTCTTTCCAATCTCTCTACCTCGTACGGTCCTTTGACCTGACAGCCGGTCAGGCGGCGGTTTGGATCAACGTCCCGGTCGCGCTGGCCGCGGCTGTAGGCACGTTCGCGACAGGCTGGGTTGTGAGCAAGATCGCCAAAAAGCGCACGACCGCTATTGCATGGCTTCCGGGCCTTGGCCTTGTTCTCTGTGTGCCGTTTTACATTCTGGCGTTCATGACGAACACGCTTTGGCTCTGTGCAGTTGGTCTCGCGCTTGGTGCGTTCATTAAATACGGCTATCTGGCCGCTCAGTACACAATCGCGCAGGGCGTCGTACGCAACACAATGCGTGCCGTATCAACAGCTATCATGCTGTTTGTGGTGAACCTGCTCGGCTATGGCCTTGGCCCGCTCTTCATTGGCGCGCTGAGCGATATCTTCTTCAACATGCAGCTTGCAGCTGCGAATGTCGGCGATGTAACCCGTGCATCCTGTACGGTGCTTGAAGCGGGCGACACATCGGCGCTCGCGGAAGCTTGCGCAATGGCAAACCCCGTCAGCCTGCAATACTCCATGCTGGTGACGGTTTCGCTCTATGTGCTGTCTGGTGTGCTTCTCATCATGGCGGCTAAGCCTTTGAAGAAAGAGCTTCAGGCAAACTAATCTGACGCAACGCCCTGCCAGAAATGGCAGGGCATTGTTTTTCTACTATATTGATTGCCTTGCCTGCGCCTGCATCCTAAACGTGTTAATAGGGATGAGAGGGAGGTCCGGATGACAATCACTAAAATTAGCAGTCTGATCATGGGCGCTGCGGCGCTCGTCTTGACGAGCTGTAGTACAACACCTGCGACCGAAACCTCGAACGGAACGGCCATAGAGCTGACAGAAGTGCAGGTGAACGGCGTCGAGCTGCGTGTTGCTGAAGCCGGACCCGATGACGGCCCTCTCATAGTATTTGTGCACGGCTGGCCGGAGCTCTGGTATTCTTGGCGCTATCAGATCCCGGCGCTTGTTGAGGCCGGATATCACGTCATCGCGCCGGACATGCGTGGCTATGGCGGTAGCGATGCCCCTGCCGATGTGGAAGCCTATCGCATTCAAACGCTCGCGAATGATATTGCAGGCTTGGTAGACCATTACGGTTACGAGCAGGCGACCATTGTTGGCCATGACTGGGGCGCGGTCGTGAGCTGGTATTCCGTGCTGTTTCATCCGGAAAAGTTTGATGCACTGGTCGCGATGAGCGTGCCTTACAGCCCACGCGGAGACGTATCTCCGATTGACCGTATGCGTGCGGGCTTTGGTGAGAACTTCTATTACATCCTTTATTTTCAAGAACCGGGCGTAGCAGAAGCCGAGTTTGATGCTGATCCACGAGGTATTCTTCAACGCCTTTACGCATCGCCTGAAACACCGCGCACACCGCCTGAAATTCAGGATCCGCACCGGTCTGCTGGCGGTTGGACGCAGCGCCTTGGCCAGCCGACGGAGTTTCCTGACTGGCTGAGCGAAAGCGATCTTCAATACTATGTCGACAACTTCACAGAGTCCGGTTTTCGCGGCGGCATCAACTATTACCGAAACTTCCATCGTAACTGGGAAACGACCGGCGAGCTGGACGGCGCACAGATAGATATTCCGGTGGTGTTCATTGCAGGGGAGCAGGATGTTGTTATTGGCGGCGCGAACGCAGAACAGTTGCGAGCGGGGCTGGAGCGAACCGTGCGTGATCTGCGCGATGTGCATCTTATCGAAGGCGCAGGCCACTGGGTGCAACAGGAGGAGGCCGATCAGGTCAATGCGCTGATCCTCGACTTCCTCTCGGAGGTTCATGACTGATCTGGAGCGGAAGGCTCTGCGCGTGTGACTGAAATCATAGCTTTAGGGCCACACGCGCACTTCCGTGATTGATAGACATTGATTATTTCCGCGCACTCTGAAACTAACTCAATGAGCTGAAACACGTTCTGCGGAGGGCGCCATGGAAATGGACGAAGAGCGAGAGCTTCCCGCTGAACAGGAGCTCAGCGAAGATGAGATTGAGGCCGCTCGCGTTGCTGAATTAGAGGCAGCGATCGAGACAGGCCGTCAGGCTGAAGTCCTTGAAGTTCTTGAGCAATATCACCCGGCTGATGCGGCGGACGTTATTGAGGTTCTGCCGCGCAGCCTGATCGGTGCTGCGACCGATATTCTGGCGGAAAGTTTCCCGACCGAAGTGCTTCTCGAGATGCGCGATGAATATCGCGAACTCGTTGTCGAGCGCCTGCCTGATGCAATGCTTCAGGAAGCGCTCAATACACTTGATACCGACGATGCGGCCATGCTGCTCGACGACCTCGAGGATGATCGCCAGAGCGACATTCTACAGAAACTGGAAAGCAGTGACCGTGAAGAACTCGAGCGGGCGATGTCGTTCGATGAGGAGTCTGCTGGTCGCCTCATGCAGCGCGACTTTCTGGCAGCGCCAGAATTCTGGAATGTCGGTCAGACGGTGGATCACGCCCGTAGCAACGCTGAAGAGCTGCCGGACGTCTTCTTCGAGATTTACGTAATTGATCCGACCTTCCGCGTGCTGGGCTGTGTTCCGTTGCATAAGATTATGCGTACGCCGCGTAATGTGCCGCTCGGCGAGATCATGGAAGAAAACAAGGTCGAAATCCCGGAGGATATGGACCAGGAAGAAGTCGCGTATCTCTTCCAGAAATACGATTTGACGTCCGCGCCGGTAATCGATGAGTCAGGCCGGCTGACGGGTATGGTCACGATTGATGACGTCGTAGATGTTATTCAGGAAGAAAACCGCGAAGACCTCCTCGCGCTCTCTAACGTATCATCTGCCGACGCGCTGGATACGGTCTTGTCGACCTTCCGTTCCCGTGCGCCATGGCTGGCCATGAATGTGCTGACGGCTTTCGTTGCGTCGATGGTGATTTCTTTGTTCGACAAGACGATTGAAACGATTGTTTCACTTGCTGTGCTCATGCCTGTTGTGGTGGCTCTGGGAGGCAATGCGGGCTCGCAGACGCTTGCCGTTTCTGTGCGCGCTCTTGCTGAACGGGAATTGTCGGGCAACACGACACGCCGCGCGATTATTCGTGAGGCGCTTACCGCGCTCATAAACGGTGTTGTGTTTTCTGCCGCGGTCGCTGCGATCGCTTATTTCTGGTTCAGGGACCCTGTTTTATCAGGGGTTATTGCCGTGGCGATGCTCGCAACTTTCCTGTGGGCGGGCCTGTCCGGAATTATCATTCCTCTGACGTTGAAACGACTGGGCGCAGACCCTGCCGTTGCGTCTTCTGTCTTTCTCTTAACCACGGTCGATATTATCGGCTTTTTGAGCTTTCTGGGGCTTGCCACGGTCTTCCTTCTGCCCTGATTATCCAGATAGGTTCTGAAATTGCATGAGAAGCGCTCAAAGCGCCACACTGTGCCAGAAAGAGGCAATTCATGGGTCAGACAAATCGAATATCCCAGGCAGGACTTGATCTTATCAAGAACTTCGAAGGGTTGAGACGACGGTCGAGCAAGCTCCCGACGGGCGGCTGGATCGTGGGTTATGGACATACGCGATCCGCGCGTGAGGGCATTGAGGTTTCAGAGCGTGAGGCGGAGTATCTTCTGCGTTACGATCTGCAGGAAACGGAACGCCTTGTCTGTGACGTCGTGCGAGCTCCTCTGCACCAGAACGAGTTTGATGCCCTGGTTTCGCTCGCCTGGAACATTGGTGAAGAAGCCTTCCGTCACAGCGATGTTCTGAAATACGTGAATTCCGGCGAGATGCTTGCGGCAGCTGAGAGCTTTGCTGCATGGCGTAAAGCACGCATTGATGGCCATCTGATTGTTCTGGATGCGCTGGTACGTCGACGTGCTGCTGAGAAAAACCTTTTCCTTAGCCACCCTGCTGGTGCTCCGGCGGCTCCGAGCCTCGTGGTTCGCCCGGTTCTCGACTCTGCTGCGTCTGTGCTGGCGCTGTCTAACGGCGCGCTGTCCCTCGAGAACAAGCGCACGGAAGAAGCTAAAGCGACTGCACTTCTGCCGGCTGCTGCGCCTGAACTGAATGCGGCGAACAGCAATGGTGAAACCGGAGCGGAAGCAGAGACTGAAGCGGAAGAAGAAGCCGTTGCCGAAACTGCTGTAGAGCCGTCTCAGGATGAGACAGAGGCTGAAGCGGCCGAACCTCAGACGATTGAGGAAACGACAGAAGAAATCGGAAATCGTGTTCGCGCTGAAGCATCTATCTGGGATGCGAGCGACGTCGTTGG